>Ga0182210_1000123_pt1 | contig 15362 bp, 13 predicted proteins | sample G5R1MG_19_FD_129670 | JGI IMG/M metagenome (GOLD analysis project Ga0182210, IMG submission 129670) | Switchgrass phyllosphere microbial communities from Michigan, USA - G5R1_MAIN_03OCT2016_LD1 MG | ecosystem: Host-associated > Plants > Phyllosphere > Phylloplane/Leaf | place: USA: Michigan... | reverse complement strand
CGCTGGCGTAGCTGGACATGGGCCCGCCAGCCGAGGGCCCGCCCCCCATGGACGGCCAGCCCTCCCCCTACGCCTCGCGCGCCAACGGCCACGGCACCGGCCATGGCCTCGTCCGTCGCCTCACCGACGAGCCCACGCCATCGACGTCGTCGGCCAGTCTCGCCCCCCACGACCGCCTCACTCCCCCCGTGCGCTCCGCCACCGACCCCCACGACGGCACCCACGCCCACACCCATGTGCCGCCGCCCAAGCCCAAGCGCGCTGGCAAGACGTGCGGCAAGTGCGGCGAGGGTCTGACAGGCCAGTTTGTGCGCGCGCTCGGAGACACGTTCCACCTCGAGTGCTTCACGTGCCACGACTGCGGCCGCATTGTCGCCTCCAAGTTCTTCCCCGTGCCCGACAAGCCGCCTGGGCAGTACCCGCTGTGCGAGACGGACTACTTCCGTCGCCTCGACCTCATCTGCTTCGAGTGTGGCCAGGCCCTGCGCGGCTCCTACATCACCGCCCTCGACCGCAAGTACCACATCGAGCACTTCACCTGCTCCGCCTGCCCCACCGTCTTCGGCGCCGCCGACAGTTACTACGAGCACGAGGGTAGCGTCTACTGCCACTACCACTACTCCACCCAGTTTGCCCAGCGCTGCAACGGCTGCCAGACCTCCATCCTCAAGCAGTTTGTCGAAATCTTTCGTAATGGCCAGAACCAGCACTGGCACCCAGAGTGCTACATGATTCACAAGTACTGGAATGTCCGCCTGCACGCCACCGGCCAGCCCATCGTCGAGGCCTCGCCTGCAGCCGACGACGCCCGTGCCACGGCCACAGCCACGGCCACCGACCAGGTCCGCGACGCAGTCCGCCAGCAGGAAGAGGAGATTGAGGCCAAGGTCAACTGGATTTGGAAGACGCTCTCTGCCTTTGAGGAAAAGTCGGCTACATGCATCTCCGATATGCTACTGCACGTCAGCAACGGCGCCTATGTCGACGGTGTCATGGCTGCCAAGAAGTTCATCGTCCACGTCGAGCTGCTCTTTGCCGCCGCCGACCAGCTCGACGCCCAGCTGCTATCCAAGACGCCCAAGGGTCTCACCTACTCGCGCGAAGCCAAGCTGCTCTGCAAAAAGGTCGTGGCCTTCTTCGCCCTTCTCACCCAGTCCCAGGGCACTGGCGTGCGCCGCCTCGGTGTTACCCAGGAGCTGCTGTCTCTCGTCACCGGCCTGGCCCACTACCTCAAGCTGCTCATCCGTATCTGTCTGCAGGGCGCCCTCAAACTCGAGCGCGAGACTCGGAGCGCCACCGGTATCACCACGTTCCTCACTCACGTCAATTCGCTCGATGGCCGCCTGGAGGAGGAAGCCCAGCGCGACCAGGTCGCCGACAATGCCCTGCTCGTGCCCCGCTGGGCCGACGCCTGTCCCATCTGCGATGCCCAGGTCGAGGAGAAATGTCTCCACCTGAACCACATGTCCTTTAACTACAGCTGCATCGTCTGCCGCGGCTGCAACGCCGACCTGCGCGCCGACCCGCAAAACGCCTACTGGAGCATGTCCAAACAAAAGATCTTTTGCCCAGCATGCGCAGCAGCTCAGCCCGACGCCGAGAGTGGCTTCGAGCAAATCACAAAATTGCGCCAATACGTCCATCTCCTCAACGTCGCCCATGCCCGCCTCATGGCAACCCTTCGCTCCAGTGGTGCACTCCCTCACACGTCTGGTAAGTCACGGATCTTCTATCTCACCCCCCTCCCCCTCCCCCTTTCCCCCTACCTTACCGTCACTACTCATCTTGACACCCTGCCTCAGATTTCTGGCGCCGCTATCGAGAGTACATACGTCCAACTAATGACCTGTAGATGATCCTAACCTCACAGGCTATGATTCCTCAGAGGGACACCGTCTGGGCGGCGGCAAAGGATCCGATCTGCATCCGCCACATCTGCGCCACGACGCTCGCTCCAAGTCATACGGAGATACGTCCACGGCCGAAAGCCAAGTCAGCACCAACAGTGCTGCCTACGAGCAGTCCATGTCCGACATCAAGCGTTTGCGATCAACAAGACTCGACAAGCACTTGTCAAACACCATGAAGCGTGCCCGCGCTTCTCGCATCATTGACGGCCCCGAGGGCATGGAAGCCGGGGGCGAGGCCCAACTACGGGGAGGCATGCACATCGTCCAAGAGCGTGATGGCAACGAGTCTGACAATGTGACGCTCGCAGTGAACTCGCTTGCGCTCGATGACATTGCCCGCATGGCTGCCATGGAACAGCAACGAGAACAGCGACCGAATGCCTTCAAGGCAGGCGGCAGTGCTCTGCTCGGCCGCGACGACCAGCCTCGCTTGCACAACGGCCATCGCCGCGACTTTTCGGGTGGCCAGGAACTCCAGCACATGACCGAGGGTCGCTCGCGAACCTTTTTCTCGGAGCTATCTCCGCTCGAATACTTCAAGCTCAAGGGGCTCGCCGTGCTCCAACTCGGCTTGTTACTTGACGACAGTCAATACAACCAGGGCGACCTGCTGGATCTGATCGAGTCGAAGAAGAACAACTTTTGGGGCAAAATCGGATTCGGCAAGGCAAAGAGCAAGCCCAAAAAGGCCGTGTCTGGCGTCGAGAAGCCTGTCTCTGAGAAAGCCACCTTCAGACAGGGGCTCGAATATCTGGTCGAAAAGTACGGTGATGAGTGTACCGAAGGAGTGGGACCAGGCGCACTCAAGGTGCCTGCACTGCTGCAAGACTGTATCACGGCCATGAGGAGTATGGACATGTCCATCGAGGGCGTCTTCCGTAAAAACGGAAACCTCAAGGCGTTGCGCGAACTGGAAGAAGAGATTGACGCCAAAGGCGTGCAACAAGTCGATCTCAACACGAAAAACCCCGTCATTCTCGCCAATCTCCTCAAGCGCTTCCTGCGGTTGATGCCGGAGCCTGTTCTCACACTCAAGCTATACCGGCTGTTCATGGTCGCCAATGGTGACGTGTCCCTTTTATCATCTTGCGCATCTGCTGCTAACGTAAACTAGACATTGACGATGAAGCACAAAGGAAAAAGGTGCTGCATCTGGTTCTATGCCTCCTCCCCAAGGCACATCGTGACACCATGGAAGTTCTCTTCTGCTTTCTTAACTGGGTCTCATCCTTTCATACTGTCGATGAAGAGTCAGGCAACAAGATGGACACATGGAACATTGCCACCGTCATGGCACCCAATATCTTGCGGGAGAGCAACGATAAAGAAGTCAAGAACGTAGACCAAGGCGCTGTCAAGGTCGTCTTCGACCTCATTGAGAACAACGACGAGTTCTCCGAGGTGAGCTGACGCCCGATGCGAGTATCCTTGATATCCTAACCCCTTCCTAGGTCCCTCCAGAAATCATGGAACTACTCGGCGATGACGGCGCGTCTGACATGAGTGCAAAAGAGATTATGCGGCAATGGGAACAAAAAGGAAAAGTCCCCGTCACAGCATCGCCTGCTCCTTCACCGGGACCTGCCAATCCGAGTGGAACTGCCTCCCGAAAAGACCAGCGAAATGCCCCTCAAATAACACAAGCGAAGAACAATCCCACCGCCTTTGCCGGTGAAGCTTCTGTCCGCCAGAATGCAGGAAATGGGCCGCCTCAGCAACTAGCATTCGGTACACCTAGTATCCAACACAACCCAGATCCTCACAGCGACTTGGAGACCCCCGATCCCCCCTACGGCCGTAACCCAAGCACATCAGCCGAAAGCCATCGCACAGCGTCTCCACACCGACACAGCTACCGCTCTCCAGCCTACCAAAAGCAAATAGGAACTGCTGGTGCCAGCTGAGAAGATGTCTACCTCAAGAAAACCGCTGTAGCTGGCCTTTTTCCTTTTCTTTTCTCGGCATGGGACCAACTAGGGGCGTTTGGGACACGAAAAGAAGCACTTTTTACTACTTCTGTATTCATTTCTTCCCTCTCTCCCAAACTTGAGCGGAAGAAATCACTCCCGTTTTTCTTCTTCTCTTTTTCTTTCTTCTCTCTCTCTCTCTGTCTCATAATCTCTCTGTGATTGGAGGAGAGGGCAAAAAAGAGAAGAGACATCAACTCTTTGCATGCGCGGTGAAATGCGAATTATGCTATTTGCTTCCGACGCCGGCGCGTCTGGGGTCGTTTATCATAAACTGGGAAAGCAAAAAAGAGGGGAATTGGTGGGTGGCTCGATATTCTCACGTTTGGTTTGGTCAGAAAAGAAATGTTTGGAAGCCATATCGAAGAGGGGGGAGGAGGGGGTTTCTGCTGCTGCTTCTTCTTCTACTTCTTGCATCAAGTGTGCAGCGACAATACAGCCATGGTAAGCAAAAGGCGGCGAGTTTTTTTTTCCTTCTCTTTCTTTCTTTTTCTTTCTCTGTTTTTTTTTCTGGGCAGGTTTGGCAGCTTTGTGCTGGATTTGAGGCGATGATTGAGGCGGAGGAGTGCGTTGGGAGGGGTTGTCGTCTTCACATTTGGTACGTCTTTTTTTTTACCCAGCTGGGGGAGAAACATGGGCGAGAAAGGATTAAGTCGACAACGGAGCAGCACAAGGAAGGGCTTTCTTTTTCTCGTGTGTTTGTCCTCATGGCGGCATCAACATTGGCGTTTTTTCTTTTTTTTGGGGGGGGGGGACATTTTTTTCGGTACCTGCTCTGCCTTCCAGGTCCTAACCCTCCTCCTCCCGTCCCCCCCCCTTTTTTTTCCTCTCCTCCGTTGCTTTGCTTTGCTTTGCTTACCTGCCATTTGGCTATTGAACGAAAAAGGGTTGATCGACACGTTGCGTCCCTGCCATTCCAGGGCTTTTGTCGTCGTTGCATTGGGTTCTGGGGTTGGGGTTGGGAGAGCCTTTTGTTTTTTTCCCTTCCGCTTTTTCTTTCTTGATGCTTGATGGGGCTATGCGTTGCGTTGCGTGCGTGCGTGCGTGCGTGCTTCGGGGCTGGAGGAAGAAGGGTTGGCTTTGTCTCGCGCGCGCGCGACCACGTATGTACGTACGTACCTGTTTCCTTGTACCCTACCTACACGCACGACGGAGAAGTGGGAACTGGAAACATGGAATGAATGAATGCCTACCTTCTATCATAACTACAACTTCTACCAATGCAGAGGTGGTGGGGAACTAGGTGTTTGTTGTGTCTTCTCTACGCCATGCTGATCCATATTTTCCCAATCTCTCGTCGTGTTTCTTTTGTTCGGGAGATGGATAGATGGCTATTGTAGATACGGCTTACTGGGGAATTATGAACGATGGACGAATACTAATAATAATGATAATAATAACCATATACTGCACTCCGCTAGGAAACCATGCGCCTCCCAATCTCACTTTCCCAGTTGTTCGCGCGCTCAAAGCCGTTGGAATGCGTCTGGTAGTCGCGCATCGCCTGCCGAACCTCGTCGCGAGAGGTGACGACAAACGGGCCGTATTGAACAATGGGCTGGTCGAGAGGCAGGCCGGCAACCAGTAGGAAGCGCGACGCCTGGTCGGCGCCTGCGTCGACGGAAGCCTCGATGCTGTCGCCCTCCTTGTCAAACACAACGTTGTGGTATTGCTCGACGGGGCGCGATGTCCCGGCCGAGGAAAAGATGGTGGTGCCGTTGAGCAGGTAGGCAAACGCGTTCCAGCCCCTGGGCAATGCCTGCTGGACTGTACCGCCCGGCTGGACGGTGAAGTCGAGAAGCCAGACAGGGGTATAGGCCAGCTCCTTGAGACTCTCAATACCATACGCCTTGCCGCTGATTACCTTGACATGCACCTTGCCGCCATCTGCCGTCGTTTCTGGGATCTCGCGCGCGCGCAAGTCCCTGTAGCGCGGCTCGCAGGATTTGAGCTCCTTGGGCAGATCCACCCACAGCTGCATGCCGACGTTTGCCGCGCCGTCTTCGTTCTGGCGCGGCATTTCTGCGTGCACAATGCCTCGACCGGCCGTCATGAATTGCAGATCGCCTTGGTTGATGGTGCCCTTGTTGCCTGCAAAGTCCTCGTGGTCGACGGCGCCCGAGAGCAGGTAGGTGATCGTTTCCTGGCCGCGGTGGGGGTGATCAGGAAAGCCGGCGCCAGGGGGAATGGCAAAGTGGTCGAGCATGAGGAAAGGGGAGAAGTTGCGAAGTTGGGGCGTGCCGACGCTACGGCGGACCTTTGCACCCGCGCCCTCGGACTGCTCGATGGCGAGGAAAGATTTTCCGATCTTGCGAGGGGCGGTGGTGGTGAGGGGTTCGGGGGGGATGACCGGCAGGCCGCGAAACATGGTGCTGGTTGTCATGGCGGGGGAGTTGTTGAGTCGGTGGCTGGTCAGGCGTGCGATGGATGATGTGAAGGGTTTCGTGACTCTGGTGAGCATGTGCTCGTTGTGGTAGACGGCGAGGGCCAATGCGATAAGGGCGATGACGAGAGCCGAGAGTGTCTTCATGGATGGTGTCGGTACACTTTATCTATAGCGCTGCGAGCCCGACGAGAAGATTCGATCGGGAGAAGGGTAGAATTGGCCATGGTGACGATGGCTCGGAAACTGGCCGGCAATGGCGAGGGCTTGGCTTGGTTCATACGTGTGTTACTCATCATAGGGAGAAGCGGCTGTTCGGATGCCGAGAGCCATTCCCATTAGGGGGCCGACGCTTACATGACAGCGCGGAATGAGCCGCACTCGTACGTCCATGGTCCATGAAACCGTAGAAACTGTTGATCTGGCCATTCGCCTGGCTGCTTCGTGTGATGCCTCTGTCCTGCTGCGCAGAAGGTTTTGTATGCATGAAATTGAAGTCGGCGTCCGCTTGCTCTCAACCGGTGGACTGCTGCATTCGCCTTTTCATCCGTTTCCAGGCGTCGGGCTCTATTCGTGCTCGCCGGTCCGTGTGATACAATGACTGGCATTTTCGACGCAGATGGATGTCGATGCAGTTCCTCTGCTGGTGTTTTGGTCGTGGCTAAAGGCGGGACGGGACGTCTGAGGGGAAGCCAGCAGCGCCCTTCTTACCCCGCTTCATTCCGACCAGGGCTTGCTGGTGTTTGCTTGTGCTGTGCATCTGCCGAGCCTTGTAGACGGACAGGATGGCGTCGAAGGCTCTTCTCTCTGGCCGAGGGGCAAGGCGTTGAGGGAGAAAGAAGGGCGTCTTGTGGATCGGATGGAGTTGGTGACGAGCTGTCGTCGATACGGCCGGACTTAAGGCTTCTCTCTCTCGCCCACGCCGTGGTTCTTCTGCATTGCACATTCTGCATCCAACCACCACAAGCCCACGCAGTCGTCGACTTGCTCCGCTCCACCATTGGCCGTCGCCATCCCTGTCTGCTGCAAGAAGCTGCACGGCCAGTCGCAAGCCCGGGCTGTCATCTCACCTGGATCGGCCTAGCCAGTGCCGCATGACACTTGCGACGGTAAGAGCCAGTGCATCGCCGTGGAAGCGCATATATCGGCTGACGCACAATCGCAAGACGCACTGAGTCCAACAGATTGCGCCTCGAGAGTCGGTCCATCACCGCAATAGCCGACGGCGGCCTGCTGCGTGCGCCGCTGCTGCCTTGTCGACCCTCACCACCGCCCGCCACCGCCCTCGTCCCGGCAGCCAATGTGACAGGCAGACGGGCTTGCCATAACCTTCTCCTGCGCATGAGAACCCATCGAACAGCGCGTCAAGGGCAGCATACGTACGGTATAGGCACGCATCATTACAAAGCACCGCTGCCCGGCCAATCGACGACGGTGTCGCCATCCCCCCCTTTGGCATAGCCTTTGTCGCCTCCGACCAGTTGCTCTTCTATTCGCGCACGACACTCATCCAGCCAGCCACGCTGTAACACACGACACGGCCGTGGGCGCTGGGAGATCCTGGCCGTTCATCTCCCCGCGACACCATCACGCCAAGCGGACTTTACCTTAAGTCCGACTCCCCCCCCCATTGCACCACTACCACTACCAGACCCACCCACCGCAGCCATGCCACCTACCCCACCGTCGACGACTTCGTCCAGCGCTGGACACTCACCACCAGACGCTCAGTTTCGAGTTGTGCGCAAAAGAAATCGCGTGCCCCTGTCCTGTGGCGCCTGCCGACATAGGAAGTAGGTCCAATCCTGCTTGGAACGAGACCGAGAGTCAGGAGTGTAATTGTTGACGTTGGCAGGTTGAAATGCAACCGTGGTCATCCCTGCGACAACTGCATCAAGCGTGGAGACACGGCATCCTGTACGTATGCTGCGCCTGGCAACCGCAAGAAGAGTGCGGCCAGCACGGGCGCCACGACTTCCCCTGATGACATGCAAAATCGCATTGATCGCCTCGAAGGACTGGTTCTCTCATTAATGACCAACGGTTCCCAGAGCGCGGGGCCTGTGGCTGCTCAGGCTGCGATTGCGAATAGTATGAGCATTTGTTCCTCGGAACAAGCCTACGACATGGGCCACATGGAGCGTGGTATAAGTAACAGCGTATCCGAGTCCATACCCGAGGAAGATGTCGGCGACGAGAGTGACATGGAGCACGTCACCAAGTCGATTGGTTTCATGAAGGTGAACAATAACCACACCATTTTCGCGTCAGAAGCGCATTGGTATGCAATTTTGGGAGAGGTAGGTCTGGCCCATGAGATTCATCGGCTCAAGGCTCACGTTTACAGCTGTCGGAAGTCAAGAATTACTTTGCGGAACATAAGAAGCAGTTCGAGGATCAGGTCAAGCGATACAAAGCTACGCACAGCACAGAACGTCCGCCAGGTACCTCGTTCCTAATGGGCGGGCAAAAGCCAGGTTCCAAGGCTGAAATTCTGTCTCGTTTCCCGCCCAAGCCGACCGCCGATATTCTTGTCTCGCGGTTTTTCAACACGTACGATCCAGGTATTCATATTATTCACGGCCCTTCGTTCCAACAAGAATACGACCGGCACTGGCTACTACCGGATGATACGCCTACCATTTGGCTCGGATTGGTGTATGCCATGATGTGCATAGCGTTGCAATCGTACACCAGAGCCGGCGACGAACCACCAGAATACCACAACAAATCCTGGGAAATGTCCAAAGAGTATGGTGACTTGACAACGCAATGTCTCATGATCGCCGACATCACACAGCCCATCACCGGCATGCTTGAAACGCTCATTCTTCACATTCACGCGGAATACGCTCGTAGTCGCGATGCAGAAGTCGGTATCCTCATCAGCACGGGCATCATCGTGCGATTGGCCATGCGAATGGGTCTGCACCGAGATCCCGGTCCATATCCAAGTATTCCTGTATTCCAGGGCGAAATGCGAAGGCGTGTGTGGGCTGCGATCCGCTCATTAGACCTGTTATTTTCGGCGCAGGCCGGTTTGCCTCCCATTGTGCGCCCACGAGACACCAATACCGAGATACCACGAAACATCTATGATGACGAGTTGCACGAGAATATGAAGGAGTTGCCGCCATCACGGCCCGAGAGTGAAGCGACACCCACGCTCTACCTCATAAACAAGACACGGCTCATCTACAAACTTGGAGAGGCAGTGGAACTGATTGATACCCTGACGTGCTCTTCGTATGATGAAGTCATGAAAATTGACGGCGAGGTGCGTGAGCTTCACAGCAATATTTCGCCTCACCTGAGAATGCGAGGAATGGATGATTCTGCGCGAGATCCTTCGACGCTAATTATGCAACGATTTACCCTCGAACTTCTCTATCTTAAGATCATATGCATTCTCCACCGCAAATACCTCTCTTACGCCAGGGTACACCAAAGGCTCAGCTATTCTCGGCAAGCGGTAATGAATGCATCGATGCAGATGCTCCAGCACCAAGCGACTCTGCATCGCGAATGTCAATGTGGGGGCCGACTGCGTAATGTGAAGTGGTTTATCTCATCTCTCACAACCTTTGACTTCCTCCTCGCTGCCATGATTGTTTCGTCGGATCTGTATCACACGAGCAAGGCTGATCCTCGTTCGGGCCGACCGTCTCATGCTATGCAGGTTTGGGGCATCGACCGGCGCGACGAAATGCTCGAAGCGATTGAAGTCGCTGTCAGCATTTGGGATGGCCTCAAGGAGCACTCGATGGAGGCATACAAGGCACATGCTACGCTCAGTGTCATGCTGGATCAACTCAAGAAGAGCCGACCGGCAAGACAAGCAGCTAATGGTTTCCAAGCTGCATCCTCTGCATTCCCAATCCTGGCACCCATGGACGACGCCAACGTTGCCCCTGAGCATTCCGCCGCTATGACGCTGGGCATGCTCAGTACCGGCGGCATGACTCCGAACTCGGCAAACATGTTCGATCAGCGGTATCCGGCGTCGATGGCGAACCTGCTCAATGACCCAATGGGTGCGCCCTCCACAGGCCTGCCACCACAGTACGGAACTTCAAGCGGTCCGGGAGGTTCGGAGAATGCGTCTAGTCCATTTTCGAATCTATTTGGTGCCAATTTGTTCCAGAATTTAGACCTGCCCCCTGCTGATAACATCAACTGGGTAGGTAACCCACCCGAAGCATTTGCGCCAAGTATTGGATGGGGATCCATACCAACTCCTCTGCTAAAGCACATGCTGACACTCTATAGGATGCATGGGATTCCTACATTCAAGGCCCGAACATGGAGACATCGAACAACTTTTTTCCAATGGACACCAGCGGTATGACGCCGATGCAGACAGAGCTTAGTGGTCTCGCAAACGCAGATCAAACAGCGGCACAAGCACCGCAGCAGCCGCAGGGTCCTCGTCCAACTACCTTTGGACAGAGCGTCTTCACAAGCGTAGGTCATCGTTCCATTTCGGCAGATATCGTCGTGTTTGCTGACGAGGTCCAGAACGGCGCAGGCCCGGACAACACGAACACCCGTAGTGGTGAAGCTTATGCGATGGGTTTCTTGCTACCGAAACAACAGGACTGAGCGTTCTACGCTCTCCACGAAGTCATGACGAAGGAACCAGGGGCAATCCCCACGCTGATCATGTCTACCCTGTAGCATATTTGGGCCAAAACTATGGCGGCGTTCCGGGCGACATGCTAGCTGATCATGGCGTATTGGGGCAGGAAGTCATGACGGAAATGAGGCGCAGCACATGCGTTGTCACACCGTTGGCCAGATGCACGCTGGCCTGTCCTCTATATTTAGACCGCATAAGAGCTTCTGTACCCCGGTCAATGCCATCTCTGCCCCACTTCCCTCCGCGTTGTACCCTGTAGAGCGATGGGCTGGTCAACGTCATCCCACCGCGACTGCTTACGAGCCACTAAGTACTGGTTTTAGCCGCGGATTTCCGGGACGGTGGACGCGGTTCAGCCTTCGCGAGGAGGCATTCAAGCGTAGGTGGTACCTGTGTACAAAGACCCGTCTGTGCTGCCCGTCACCTGACCCAGCCTCGTATAAGGCCAGCAACGAAGGCCAACTTGGTTATATCACGCGGCCACCGAAATCCCTCAACGATCTCTACCAAGAAAACCCATTGGAAAAGTCAAGCGACGGCCTGTCCGCCTCCCTACGCCACCCGCGACAGAGAACAAAACCAAACCAAAACAAAACACCAACATGGCACACCTCCCGCGCGAGACCAATCCGACGCCACCCACGACCCAGACAACGCCCCTCGCCCATGCGTCCACGCCCGCCATCAACACCACCCCCATCGAGCTCGACGCCAGCGCAGTAGACCCCCACGCCCCCAAGCCCTCCCCCCACCCCTTCTCCATGCGCTCCCCCGCCGACGAAGAAGACATCGACGCAGAGTTCCTAAGCGAGGGCAAGACGTCAGGCAGTACGGCGAGCGCGGTACGTTTTTCTGTCCTCTTCTCCCCCTTCTTTTCCCCGCCCACTTTTGAACCCGTCCCCCTGGTTTTTCTGTTCCCCTTCGGTCGACCGCCTCGCTCGACTCGGCTGACTGTGCGGCCCGGACGGCGTGCGGTGTGCTAGAAACGCGCTGCGATGCTGGCGTCTCGCAGCAAGGACCCGGGTGTGATTGTCGATGTGCCGAGGGAGCCGACGGCGGAGGAGGTGCAGGCGGCGCGGAGTGGGGAGGGCATGGTTACGCCTGCGATGGCGCAGGGGGCGTTTGGGCCGTAAGGGGGAGCGAGAGAGGTAGACTCGACTTTTGTGGGGGACCATGCGTGCGCTCTTCTTCTTTTCTTTCTTGGCCCTTCCTTCTGCGCCGAATGGGGTTTAATGATCGGTAGCACGGGTGGGCATGATGGTGAAGGAGGGTGATTGCGTTTCGCCCTTGCCCTGCTTTTTTTTTTCTTTTCCCACTGTTTCTTGTGACGGTTGTTCGTGGCTTTGCGTGCGCATACCAGGCTGCTTCAGAAGCATTGCATCGTGCAGCGCGCGTTACGTGAGGCGTCACGTGGTGCTGACGTTGCAGGACGTTACCAACGCCTGCCATGACCCGCGCTCTAGACACTCTGGTGTCCCCGCGCGATAACCCGACGAGATGCTGCCACAGCGTGGTATAATGCAGCTTGGAAATAGGCTTGAAAGGAGAATCCTGGGCAGTGTTGCATGGGAGAAAGTCGGCATGTCATGGCGTGCGTCTTGTTGGTGTCGCACGGCACGTTTGCTTCAGCAAGGGTCTGGCTGGGTGAAGCAGGAAGGCACGACCTCAAGGAGGAAGGCACGAATGGGTCCATGACCTCACGCCCGCGGGCCCTCCGCCTCAGGAAGCCCGCGAGCACCCACCGTCTTTCCACGACGCACACGCAACGCAGCACAGCCGTCTCCTCACGCACGTTTCCACCGTACGCACCCACCGTACGCAATCCATCGTACCCATCCACCGTACGCAATCAACCGTACGCAATCAACCGTACCACCACCGCCAGCATGGCCAACCACGAACCCCACCCCTTCTACTTCTCCCCCGCCACCGAGCTCGCCGACCTCGGCCGCGCCCGCTTCGACCGCGAAACCGCCCAAATCACCAGCCGCGACCACGCGCTGCTGACGCCCCGCCCCGTTGCCGTGCGCCCGGGCCGCGCGCCCCAGGGCCTCGAGCGCGCCATCCACGCCTGGTCCGTCTTCCAGCACACGACCGAGGAGCGCGATGATCGCGAGGAGCGCAAGGGCGACTTGCACGAGGGCCAGTTGCATCGGCAGAATCGGGCGGCGAGGGGGCCGGAGGGGTGGGAGGACGGGGGCGCGGGGGGGCGCGGAGATGGGAAGAGGGGGAGGGGCGAGCGGAGGAATGGGAGGGAGGAGGAGGAGGAGGAGGCGACGGCAGCGTTGGAGGCCGCGTTGTGCGCGGGGAGGAAGCCGGAGAGGGAGGCGCCGCCGCTTGCGATGGGGTTCGCGGAGGAACTGGACAAGGATATGTTCTGGGATGGGCCGATTGACGGGTGAACTTGATGTACCTAGGCGCGCCGATGCGCACGGGGTTGATGCAGCGAGCGTCCATGCCATCTGCTCGGTGATACCTACCTACCAGGTTACTGCTATGAGGAGGTACCTAGGTAGGCAGCTCAGTATGCCCCAAAATAGCTCCCAAAAAGCTCGATCAGGAGAGGAATAAAAAAAAACCCCCCCCGCTCCAGACCATGTCCTAACGCTTCACAACATGGCGATGCACGACCCCACATAAACTCTCCCACACGACCCTGTCCCGCCCCTTGACCCACTCTACCACCACCTCTCGCGCCAACGCCACCATCCTTACCCGAAACACAAACTCGGCCTTCCTATCCTCCTGCATCAGGCTCCCGTCTTCTCTTGCCCTCCTTGCATATGCCCTTCGGTACCCACGGCTCCACACGTTCTGGCTCGCTTCGCCGATGCCGGTGGCGCTGCTGGCGTCCCATGTCCATGTGAGGTCGAGGGAGGCAAGGTAGCTGGTGAGGAGTGCCGTGGCAGCAGGGGCCGAGGTGGTGGGAGGAAGAGGAATCACGTAGTGCGTGGGGAAGGGGAGGTATTCGTTCGGGATGGTCAGGGGGCGGGCGATCTTCTTTTAGAACGGTTAGCCATCATAAAAGGGCATTGGCGCAAACGGGCTGGCAGGGGAGAGGCCATGGAAGAGATGGGCGGGAAACATACATTGCGCGGTCTCCACGCGGTGAAGCTCCACGCCACGGTCCAGCGCTTCGTGGCGGTGCCTGGGTCGATGACACCAACGGCCCAGTTGGTAATGCCGTGGTGCTTGAGGAGCGAGAGGATGGCTTTTGCGCTGTCGAGTTTGCCGAGCATGCTCGTGTACCACGTGACTTTTTCGCGAAGCACCAGGCTCTCCTGGACGAGTCGGGTGACGAAGCCGAGGTCACCGCCTGGACAGACCATTTCGACGTGCGCGCCGGTGCAGACGGCGTTTGGCTTCCAGGTCTTGCTGTCGCCTTGGAGGCTGGCGCGCATTTCGGCGTCGTCGGCGAAGAAGGGGGGGTTGCAGATTGTGAAGTCGAGTTTTTCGGTGGCAAGCGCTTGCCAAGGGATCAACGGAGCCGAAGCAGTGGACTGGAAGAGCCTGGTTCGCGTCATGAGGTTGTTGATGGCGAGGTTCCGTGCAGCAGAGTCGAAGCTGTGCTTGTCAATGTCGGTGGCACACATGGTCCAGTTGGGTCGACTCCTCAAACACAGCATTGTGTAGATTGCACTCGCGCCGGTTCCGATATCCAGTCCCACAACCTGTCGTTCCGAGTCATAGCTGCTGGAATAGGTGGGCGAGGTGGAGTCGATGAGGCCTTGCATCCAGGAAACGTAGTTCCAACGGTTGGGGATGGGAGGACAGAGGCGATCGTCGGGGACGTCCAGCTGCAAGCCAAAGTCTGACTGGAGCAGGGCGCGAGAGAGGGTCTTGGTGGTCGCTGGGTCTTGGAAGTCGAGTTTGCCCGAGGCGGATTGCCAGAGCTGCTTGAAGGCAGGGTTGGTTCGGGCGAGCGTCTTGAAGTCCACGGTGTGGTAGGGTGGGCGTTGTGCTAGGTCCCTGTTGTGCTGGGTCGTCGTCATCCCGCAGCCTGGGAGGGTGCGACAGGGGAAAGACGGGGGAGGCAGAAGCGCCTGGGGCAGTGTGTAGAGATTCCCACGAGGGAGAAAGCGAGTACGTATGCGCTCGGACCACGTGAGGCTGGTTGGCGCATGGCAGCAAAAAACCGACAGAAAGAGCAGACAGGATGATGGCGACATGTACGCGGACCATTGATATACAGAGAAGGGAAGGATGAAGATGAACACAAGCCCGCTTTGCCTATCCATGGGCCGTCGGCGCCCTTCCAACGCACGCAGCGGAGCAGGGCGTCAGATCAGGAAGGGCCCGTCGTAGGCACCGTCGGGTTCCTGGAGCCGGACCAGCTCGAGCGAAGGCACCACGTTGGGCTTGTAGAAGCCCAGCAGCACCTCCATGTCCTCGTCGGTGAGGGCGCAGAGGTCGTCGAGCGAGTACTGTTCGCAGACCTTGGACATCCTGCATCGGTCAGCCGG
>Ga0182210_1000122_pt1 | contig 15367 bp, 8 predicted proteins | sample G5R1MG_19_FD_129670 | JGI IMG/M metagenome (GOLD analysis project Ga0182210, IMG submission 129670) | Switchgrass phyllosphere microbial communities from Michigan, USA - G5R1_MAIN_03OCT2016_LD1 MG | ecosystem: Host-associated > Plants > Phyllosphere > Phylloplane/Leaf | place: USA: Michigan... | reverse complement strand
AGCGTGTACGAAAGCGCTTCGAACCTGGGCTTTGTCGGCGCAGGCATCCAGCTGGCACCCAACATGGCGCGAATCCTGGACCGACTAGGCTGCTGGCAAGCCATCGAGGCCGATGCCGTGCAATGCGCCAACACGTCCATCCGCGAAGCCAGTTCGGACAACGAGCTGGGCTACGTCGATCTGGGCCATGTCCGGGACAAGTTTGGCTACCCACACATGGTCGGGCACCGAGCGAGTTTGGCCAATGCGCTCTGCCAAAGCTGCCAGAAGGAGCCAGGCATCACCTTCAAGTTTGGCAGCATCGTGTCGGCCGCGCGCTTCGGCGCCACGCCCACATTCCGCGTGACGCCCGCTCGCGGCGGCGAGGACGACGGCGCCTACGACGTCGAGTGCGACGTGCTCCTCGGCGCCGACGGCATCAAAAGCCCCACGCGCGTCGCCATGCTACAGGATCTAGGCATCACTGCCTCCGTCCGCGACTCCGGCCAAGCCGCCTATCGCATCATGCTCACCCGGGCCCAAATGCAGCACGATGCCGCACTCGTCCGGCTCCTCGACGCCAACACGGTGACGCGCTGGGTGGGGGAGCAAAGACACATCATCGCGTACCCAATTCACCGGCACCAAATCTACAACATCAGCACCGCCCAGCCCGACACGCACTTCGCCGGCGCCCCCGACGCACAGTACACCACCAAGGGCAGCAAAGCCGCCATGCTCAACGTGTACCGCGACTTCTGCCCCACGGTGCACAAGCTGCTGAACAGCGTGCCCGACGACGACAACGACGCCGGCGCCGGCGCCGCCGGAGCCGTCGTAGAATGGAAACTGCGCGTGCACGACCCGCTGCCCACATGGGTCCACGCCAGCACCGCTCTGCTCGGCGACGCATGCCACGCCTCGCTCCCGCACATGGCGCAGGGCGCTGCGCAGGCCGTCGAAGACGGCGCCGTGCTGGGCGTCGTGCTGGCGCCCGCGCGCCTCGCCGATGGCCAGCCTGCGGCTATTGCACGCGCGCTGCGTGTGTACGAGCGCGTGCGGAAGCCGAGGGCCGAGGCGCTCGTAGCGTTGGCGGCGGAGAATGGGCGCATGATGCATCTTGGGGCGGGAAGCGCGAGGGAAGAGCGGGATCAGGCTTTTGCGGCGGCGAGGGCCGGCGAGGGCCGGGTCCCGGATCGGTGGGCGGATGCGGGGGTGCAGGCGTGGGTGTATGGTGCGGATGTTGTGGACGAGGCAGAGAGGCTGTGTGAGGTGGAGGGGCTTGGGGGCGAGGCAAAGACTGTAGGTGAAGATACTAGGTAAGCGCAACGACGGAATGGAACCGAAAAATTCAGGGACACTTCCATGTAGCCATGTTGCTTCATTACAGACACCTTAGATTCCACTAGAGAGTGCGTAGGTAGCTATCGCATGCTGCGTTTACATCCGGGCTGACATGTCTCGGCGCAGTGTCTGGCCCTTCCAGTGGGCAAACATGACGGGCACGAGGGAAACGCCGACAATCAACGCAACCACCACGCCAGCGCTGTTTCCAATTCCGACATTTTCAAACATGGAAGGGAACCTAAGGAGGTAGGGTTAGCAAGAGGAGCTCAGCAAGCGACAGCATTGTCCGAACATACCAAAATGGCCCCAAGAAGCCCCAAAGCTGCCGCACCAACGTGATAAACACGCCAATGCTACCCGCCTCTTCGGGATACGAGTCAACGGCGTAGGTGATGAGAACGGTGGTGACAATCTGGTTGCCGGCGGCGGCGATGCCTGCGCCGATGATGGGAGTGACATTCCAATGCCCCTCGGGAGCCTGGTCGATGCGCACGAGGAACACGACGAGCCCACAGATGGAGAGCAGGATGCCGACGTAGCTCAGCCACAGGCGGAACTCGGGCGCGGGCTTGCGAGGCGCCATCTTGCCCGCACGCCAGCGCATCCACAGGTCGGATGAGCGGCCGCCAATTTGCTCGCCGATGACGGAGCCGATGATGAGGCCGAGGAACTGCAGGCCCAGCTGTTCTGGGTTGAAATGAAACTTCTCGGCGAAGAGCTGGGGGACCTCGACAGTGATGAGGACAGATGCGAAGAGAAAGACCATGGCGTAGGCGACGGCGGGGATCACGACGCAGGGATACTTGGCTAGTCGCAGCGGCGAGACGAACTCGACCAGCGTGATGGGCGTGGGGTCGATGCGGCGGAACTTGAGGTACGACTCCTTGAACGCCTCGAAGCCGGACTGGGCATCCTGGGCGTGGTTGTGGCGGATGTAGCGTGTCTCGGGGCCGAAGAGGGCGTAGAGAACGAGCTGGACGGCGTTGATGATGGCAAGGGTCCAGTAGATCCAGCGGAATCCGGCGCGGTAGGTGACAAAGCCGAAGATGAACGGCGCGAGCGGGATGCCCATGGTGATCAAGAGGGTCCACACGCCCATGTACTTGGCCCTCTCCTTCTTGAAAAACGTCTCGACGACCACGGCGCTGCCAATGGCGCTCGGAGGCGAGATGAAGAAGGCTTGAAAGGCGCGGCATGTCGCCATGACCGCGTAGGTCTTGCTCTTGGCGCAGCCCAGGTTGAATACCAAGCTGCCGATGAGGGAGATGATGAAGATGGGCCGACGGCCATAGCGTGTTGACAGCGGTCGCCAGAACAGCGGCGCAACGCCCAAAATGGCGATTTGGAGCGAAGTGAGGTAGGATGTTTGGTGCAGCGACACGCCCAGCTCGACCGAAATGTCCTTGTAGGCGGGAATGATGGCTGATGCGGTGAAGGCGGCCATCATGGCATGGAAGGCGACAAAGACCAGGTTCAACGTTTTCTACGCCCCTTGATTAGCGCTCTGGTCGACACCCAACAGCAGTGGGCTGCGGCAGGGCGTGCATACCTTCCAGGTAGGCCAATTGTAAGGATCAGCGGCGCTCATGGTAGGCAGAGGATCGAGTTCGACGGTGCCGTGGCACTCCAACAGGTAGTTCCGGTGCTCCTCGGAGAGATGGACGGCCTCGTTCTGGTCGAGATAGGTGCCATGCGTCTCGGCATGCTCGAGGTCGGCACTCTGCGCAGGGCCCAAGGCCATGGCATCTTTGTCATATTCGGCAATCTCTGGCTTCGACATGGTGGACCAGGACTGCTGTCGGTGCTGGGCTGGGGCAAAGGAGGAGCAGCAGTTGTCGTTTAAAAGGCGAACGGGCTCTTAGTGTACGCCGGCCCTGTGCTAGAGCCATGGGGATGAAGTCTTTCGCGGAGTTTCCCCAGTGGAGTCCCCAGACGGGGCCTGAGCCCAACTGGGATGGTCATGGCGATGGGGAGACTATCGCAACTCGGGTCTCGCGTCTCTCCAGCACGACTTGTGGGCGGGGTGTCGTCGTACGCCCTCTTGCCATGGAACGAGCGATCAGCAGAGGGTTGAATTGCCACAGGCAAGATGGGGTGGTGGGGCGCCGTGGTCCGTGGCGGCGGAGTTGAGTCGGTACTTCAATCTTCTGCCACGGGGCAATCTTTTCCGCCATCCCAGCCTGTGTGAGGTCTGAGACGGCCAAGAGCCTCCTGTTGTCGCGATTACCAATCCTCCCCGATCATACACACCTCCCTGCGTGCATGGTTGGCCGAGATGCTTGGCGTGCCGCGCGTCCACAAGCTTTTCCACAAAGCTTGGTCATGCAGGCGCGGGAGAGGCTTATCCGACGATTCACGATGCTTACGTCATCGGGTTCGCCGAACCAGACCATGACTCGGCAACACTGCGGAGCGACCGGCTCCGTCTCCACCACGCATCTTCAGTGCCGGAGCCTGTGCGCTGGCTATGGCCCGCCCCTATTGAATATTCCATGCCTTCAAAAAGATGCCGACAGTCGATGGCGACAAGGACGAGAAGACGAGGCTTGGCCGCATGGGCAAACAAGCTGGTGCCCGGCCATCCCACCCAGCATTTGGTCGGCCGTGGCCTCCAGGTACGAAGAAGATCAGGATATCCTCCTCTTTTGTGCGATGTGCCTAGCTTGGTGGTAATTTGCTTCGCGCGGTAGGCATTGAGCTAGCTAGTTGTGGTCGTATTCCTTTTTTTACGTTATGTGATTTTTTTTCTGGCATTCACAGCTCGCCACGCGCCTTATTCCGTGCGCGTCTCATCTCCCGCTCCATCTTCCTCGCTTGGTTCATGCTCGGCGGCACATCCTCCTCGCGCAGCTTCTGCCGCTCCAGACTCGCCTCTTCGATGTCGTCGAGCATGAATTTTCCCAGGAGGCCCCCGCGCCACTTCTGTATCATCCATAGCGCTGCGGCTTCCGTGTCCACCGCGCCGCGCTTGCCCAAGCGGCCGGTAGCTCGGGCGATGGCGGTGAGCAGCTCCATGATATCGTTGGTCGGGCCGGTGTATTCGGAGTAGAGGGTTGGGGCGCGCAGGTTGAGGTGGAAGAGAAGATAGTCCGCGAGCATGACGGGCGGGATAATGGTGTCTTTTACGGAGCCGCAGAGGGCGAGTTTCATCATGGCTGCCGAGTCGGGCACATACGGGATGAAGACGCCCGGCGTGTCGACGAGGTACACGCCGCCACCGACGCCCTTTTTCCGCGCGTCCTGCTCGCCCTCCGTATCGTCTTCGCTCGCGATGATTTTAACGCCCGGCGCCACCTTGCGCGTGACGCCCGGCTGCGCGCCCGTCGCCGCCACTTTGCCTTTTCCCATGCCCTGCACGCGCAGCCCATTGAGCAGCGTCGACTTCCCAATGTTGGGCATTCCGACGACCATGACGCGATGGCCAACCAGCTTCCAGCTCTGTTCGGCGTGGCGTTTCAAGGCCTCGAGGACTTTTTGCATGCTCTTCTTCCCGGCGTACTCGCCTGCTTCATCCTTACCCCCGCGCACAAACAGGGTCATGTTTTCTCGGCCCTTGCCTTCCCAGCTCTTGATGATCTCCTCATTGCGATTGTCCCTATTTCCGCCGCCCAGATCTCTTTTGGTATATACTACCAAGCGTTCTTTTCCTTCAAGTGCCGATTCAAATAATGGGTTACGCGAGGTGAGCGGAATGCGGTAGTCGCGGCATTCAATGACGAGATCGATGGAGGAAATGAGTTGTTTCATCTTGGCCAGGCCAGATTTGTGGTGACCCAGAAAGTAGGAGCGGGGTAGCGAGGGAAGAGATGGGAAGGCATGGCGAGGAATGAAGGACATTGGGTTGTGCTTGTAGATATGTCTTCAGGTTGGTAGTGAGTGCACCGTGGTTAGGAAATTATCTGAAAACGAGTCAAGCAATTTGAAGTCTTGGCGTATATCGAGTCATGCGAGCACCAGCCGCCTGGTGATTTCTAGTGCCCTGTTTTTCGGAAGATAAAAGTGTTTTCCTGCCTTTTTTACTCTATTTGTTCTAGAAAATATCATTCTTGCGTTGTTATCAGGTACTGGTTTCTCTACTATTTAGTCCATTTAATCGAGTAGAGAGAGAGCGAGGAGAGAGGCCTGGTATACATGCCCAAGTGTAACATGATCTACATAACAAGGAGAAAAGGCGTCAAGGAATTACCATACTTCGTGCACCTGGAAAACAAAAAAAAAAGAAAAGAGAAGGAAGACAGCAGGAAAAATAGTACGAGAGTTAGGCGTTACAACTCCAACATGTCACTCCCCACATCTGTTACCGTACGTAGCGTGGCCTGGGTACTCCCATCATCTTTCCCAGGCTTGTTCTCGGCGCCGGCCCCAGCCCAGCCTAGTTCGCCCAGCATAAACCGCCCAAAATACAAGACAGCATCCAGCATCTCCTCGCCTGTGGGCACGATGTGGTCTTTTGGCAGCAAAAAGCCATAAGAGCCGGTATCGCGCAGTTTGATCTGAAATGCGTATTTCACTTTGAGTTCGTGGTGGAACCAGTCAAGAGCGCTGCCGCCGCCGGCTTCAATGCGTGAGAAAAAGGTCTTTTGCTTTTTGCCATTGGTGTTGGTGGGGGTAGTCAACGCAACATTACCCTCGCATGCAGAGGTGACTTTGTAGTCGTGGCCCTTGCGCGAGACGCGAATGGCCTTTGCGAGGCCGAGAGCGAGTTCTTCAAGGTCTTCGATGGAGGGTGGTTGATCGCTGCAGGAGTAGGAGTAAGGGTAGAGGATTTGCTGCGAGTAGGAGTGGAGGTCGAGGAAGCCGACGATCTCGACGTTGTTGTTTTGAGTTTCGTTGAGGGCCCATTGGGCAAAGCGCTGGGCTTCGATGCCGGCAAAGGGCGCGCTGCCGGCGAAGGATTCGCTGCAGGGGTTTGGGCGAGTCTGATTGCCATCCCATTGGAAGGCAAAGCTGCGGTCGAGGTCGATGCCGTAGCAGAAGCGAAGGCTGGTGGGTTGTCTGTTTTTGCGCCAGAGTCGGTCGGTCTCCCAAGAGTAGGCGTAGCCGTCGGGGTTGAGGGTGGGGATGAACACAAAGTCGAACTCGTCGAGGAGGCGCGTCATGTCGCGATCTTTGCCGTAGGCGTTGATGAAACTCCAGGCCAAGTAGTTGACGGTGCTGGTGGCGATCCATTCGCGGGCGTGCAGGCCGCCGGTGATGAGGATGGTTTTGCGGGGCTTGTGGGGCTCGTCGCTGATCGTGGGGTGCACACCTACGCGCAGAGCGGGGATGTCGCGGCCTTGGTGGGTAATGCCTATGTTGATGCGGCGGACGTGGGTGGCGAACATGGAAGCCATGAGGCTCATCCATGGGCGGATGACGGACAGCGGCTGATATTCTTGGAAGAAGGGATGGCCCTTGGTGTTGCGATGTGAGGATCGGAGAGTGGGCGAGAAGCGGTCGGGCGTGGGCGCGGGGCGGGGGTAAGTGTCGAAGATGGCTTGGGCGAGAGCATTCTCCTGCATGAGGGGCTGGTGCGCTGTGTGCAGGGACGAAGGGAGCAATCCGAGCAGGGACGGTACAACATTCTGAGCGAGTCTTATATCGGCCCAGTCGTCGTTGAACTCCCAGACGTCGAGGAACAGGGTGTGCGCCGCGTGTGCTAGGGCCTGTGCCTCCGCGGCGGTGCCTATGGCGAATCTCAAGACGACCTCGCTGGCATAATGAGCGCTACGCGGGTCGCCAGGCACATTGATCATCGTGTCGGGCCCATGGCTGTCCAAAATTGTTTGCGCGTCTGGCCGACCCCAGATGCGGCTGGCGATGGCATCGGACAGGCGACGCCACGGCGGGGGTTGTGGAGCGAGGAGCGTGGTGGTGGAAGTGTATGGGGCGTCGTGCGGGGCGGCGACAATGAGCACAGGGCCCGCGATAATGAGGCCCAGTGCCGCGAGCGAGGCCGGGCGCATGGCGGGGCGCATCAAGTAGCCGTGGGTGTTGACGATACAATGCCTGGCGACCGCAGTGCCGCCGTGGCTGGTGAGGGTGAGGCTGAAGTACAAGGGCTAGGCGAAAAGGGGACTAGCGCAACGGGCCGGCATATTTCCCCGCAACGCTTGCTAGCGTGGCTGACACATCGACGTCGGTCGAATTCGGGCTAGTGTATGGTAGCGATACGGGGGCGAGACACGGGCAGAGTATAGCAGACGATGCCCAGAGAAGGCAGATGAAGACGAGATGGCAGCGGAGAGCTTGGCGGGCGCAGTGCAACGGTCGAGCGGGGTACAGTCACGTGCGTGAGGAATGTGGGCGGCGTCGATCACGCCGGGGCATGCCAAGACTCACGACCCAACCACCACGCCCAAGCCACACCTGCCCTTCCGCATGCGCGCCGGCGACAGCGCATCCGACCCGCGCCGCCCGTACTGCTACTGCTGTTTATGTTGCTGTCAGTAGTACTCCTGGATGCTCTGGTAGCCTCCGCCCGCCCTCGCTGCCATGCCCATGCGGTCGCTCCGCTCGGGCCGCAGCCAGCGCGACCTCCGCCGCCGCAGCACCCTCGACCCGGCAGGCCTCTTCGCCCCGCAGCTGCCCGATGTCGCGCGTCTTGCCGTCTCCGAAGACGGCCCTCGCCCTTCCCAAGCCGACGTAGGCCACAAGCGGACGAGCCGCAGCAGCCATGGCGACAACGACGCCGCCGGACCGCCTTCGCCGCCTGTGCATGAGGCCACGCCTGCGACGCGCCGCTTCAGCCTAATGCGCTTCCGCCACGCGTCCGACTCGCAGCTGTCTTCCAAGGCCAAGGATCACGCCCAGGCGCCGCCCGTGCCTGCCGTACCCGCCGTGCCCGCCGTGCCCGCCGTGCCCGCCGCCCAGCGTACGTAAGCGAGCAGCGCGCATAGCAAGCACCCGACTGACCTTGCCCTGCAGCCCCGGCCATCATCACTACTGCGCCTACGCTCGTTGACGCCGAGGTCGATACCGACCCCGGTGTCCCGCCGCCTACACCCAAGCGCAGCCGGCTGCAGCAGCTGAGCCTGCGCCGCCGCTCCTTCGACCCCTCCACCGCCACCGCCACCGCCACCACCAACACTGCCTCTGCCGACCGCTCGAGCACTCTGCGCAAGTCTATGGACCGAAAGCGTCGCACGCCGCATAAGAAAAGCCCTGGCCTGGCCGAGCTGGACGCGCCTGCCGACCCGAGACCCTCGGGCGACAGCGCCACCTCGCTGCACCTACCCACCGCCGTAGCGCCTCCCTTCCACCGCGCCTCAGAATCTTCGCGCTCCGACGGCAGCTCTGGCGGCCCCGTCTCGTGGGAGAACACCGTCCGTCCAGCCAACCCGCCCCGTCACGGCTCGACCCGCTTTGGGTTTGGCCGGCGCAAGCAACGCGCGTCACTGTTCCCCCTGCCCATGAAGATGGAGCCCTCTCCGTCTTTGCCTGACATGGCGCCTACCACCCCAGGCGCCTCGACGGGCGGAGCCAGCTCTGGCTCGCACGCATCGCAGGGGGCGCTAGCAACCACGCCGAATCTTGCCTCGTCCGGCTCGCTCTTCCGCAACGACTCGACCAAGTCGCTTCGCTCTGTGCGCTCGCACACTAACACAAGCACGACTGCAAACCCCAACGGACCCTTGCGCATGGGGCTGCGCGGTCGCTCCTCTACCATGGGGTCCATGGGCGGCCGCTCCGACGGCGCCACTTCGCCCACGCCCCCGGGCGGACCCAGTGGGCGCAACTCGACCTCGACGGTGGGTCGCAGCAGCTTCAGCAACCTCTTCGGCCTCGGCTCGCGATTCCGCAACGGCCCCGAGCCCCATTCGCCACGCCATGCTTCTCCCGCGCACGGCTTTCCCGGCAACTCAGGCCTGACGTCGCACCACACCTCACTCAATATCAGCAGGGAAACCCTAGTGCTTCCCGAGCGCGAGGAGGGCGAGACGCCCGGCCATTATTTGGCCCGCATTGAAGAGAGCGGCCCCGATAAGAGCATCATCGCCAGCGCACTCTCCAAGACGGACGACGCCTTTTTGCTATCCGTCCTCCGCAGCTATATGCGCCGCTTTGCCTTCTTCGGCGACCCCATCGACATGGCCATCCGCAAGCTCCTCATGCAGGTCGAACTGCCCAAGGAAACCCAGCAGATTGACCGCGTGCTGCAAGGCTTCGCCGACCGCTACCACGAATGCAACCCGGGCATCTATCTCAACGCAGACAAGGCCTACTTCATCTCTTTCTCCATTATCATCCTGCATACTGACGTCTTTAACAAGAACAACAAGCGCAAGATGCAGCGCTCCGACTACATCAAAAACTCGTCTTGTGAAGGCGTCTCCGATGATGTCCTCGGCTGCTTCTACGACAACATTGCCTATACGCCCTTCATCTACATTGACGACGAGGTCGATCTTAAGGCTATTTCCTCCAAAAAGGTCAAGAGGACCGCCGTGCTCAAGGGACCCATGAATGACCCCGTCAGAAAAGCGGCAAAGGAACCCCTCGATCCCTACACCCTTATCTTCGAGGGCAAGCTAGACGCCCTACGGCCTAGCATCAAGGACGTGATGAACCTCGAAGACCCATACAACTATGTTGGAAGCGCCGCGACCCTAGACACTAAGAATATCTACAAGTCGTTTTCCCGCTATGGTGTCATTCAGATTGTATCTTCTCGGTCCCGACCGGAGGCTTTCATGTCCGAGGCTGCTCAAGAGAATCCACTGGGAACTTCAGTTGGCATTGTTGAGATGCCCGTCACTAAAGTCGGCATCTTGTGGCGCAAAGACAAGAAACGGAAAAAGGCTCGCTCGCCCTGGCAGGAATGGGGTGCTGTTCTCACCCGATCAGGCCTTTCACTCTTCCGCAACTCAAGTTGGGCAAAGAATCTCATGGGGCAGCACGACGCCCATGTCAAAAAGGGCGAAAACGGTCCTGTTCTGTTTCAGCCTGCGCTTCCCGACTTCAAGCAGGACCACCTCATACCGATGGACGGTGCCGTCTCGCTCGTGGACAACACCTACAAGAAACACAAACACGCGTTTGTCATGTTCACCAAAGCGGGCGAAGAGACCTTCCTGGCAGACAGCGAGAAGGATTTGAATGAGTGGTTGGGCGTACTCAACTACACGGCGGCATTTGAGACACTGGGTGTTAGATCACGAGGCATGATTGGCGGGCTGTATGAAGGACAGCGGAATCGAGGAATTCGGCGCCTCAATTCCACACACTCTACCAAATCCATACCGACTGCGACTGGCGATGTAACGATACAAAGCGGCAAGATCGACCACCAGTTCGCCCAACAAATGATGAATGCCCGCAAGGAGTTGATGCAGGTCCGAATCGGTGAGTCGGAGGAAAAGCTAGCCCAGGCGATCAAGGAGCTGGAGGGCCAACTGCGGGATGCAAGACATTTGCAAATCTTGGCGCCCATTCAGCCAAAAACCCGAGAAATCGTCATTCATGCCGCCGGCCGGCTGTCTGCGAAGCTCAAATGGGCTCGCATCGAGATTTGGCGGATGAAATGCCACCGCGACATCCTGGCGCAAGAGTTCGAGGACGAAAAGCAAGGTGCTGTTGATAAGCAAGCCCGTATCGATCGCATGACAGAGGCAGCGCAACCGCAAATGCCACAACTCTCACCCCACCAATCAAGTCGGGCATCAAGAATCAGCGGGTTGGCAAGGCTAGCATCAAAAACCAGTTCGATCGCCAGCGGGCCCAAACCACCGCCATCGCCAGGATCTCCCTCGGTCCGTCCGGGGACCAAGTCTTCGCGAGAAACGGAAGTTGGAAGTGAGGAGACTTTCAAGACACCTCCCGAGATATCGCGTCAATCAAGTCCGAATGATTCATCTGCCCAATTTCAAGTTCCGCCCATATCATTCAGCCCTCCAGCGTCCTATCGTCGAAGTTCGCTAGCGAGCTCTGCCGGCCGTTCACCGCGACTCTACCCTACGGAGCACCGACCTTCGGTCTCCACAGGCGGTGGTGGTATAGTCACTTCTGATTCGGATGACGATTCACAATACGCTACCCCGCCGCCCGGCGAGGAGCCAGACACCCCAGAACTTCGATCGCTAGACGGACCACGCCCTGAGCAAGCCGTTGATTCCGACAGTGAACAGCCTTTCACCGGGCTGGCTAATTCGCCCGCATCGCGCAAAAAACAAAGGCGTAGCCTACACCGCACGCTGAGAGAATCCCATGGAGGCTCGTCTCACCGTCGCGGCCACAAGGGCAGCAACTCTGCGTCCACCATTATGAGTGACGATGTCAGCGAGAGAGAAGGTCTTGCCCGTAGACACGGAAGCTTCACTGTCCATGGCAAGAAAGCATCTGTTATTCAATTCGGGCCCGACTGGAACAACGCCACCGCTGAAGAAAGGCTCAAGACAAAGAAGCAACTCCAAGACGCAGCGGAAGCCGCCTCGGCCGACGACAGAGACGGTAACAGCATTAACAGCAGCGGCACAGCAAACACCGTTCTGTCACCCACCCCTGACACTCACGACCACTACCTTCTTTCTCCCCATAAACCCAACCACCCCGCCAACTCCCCCAAACAACGCCACGTCTCCACCGCAACTATCACCCCATCCTCTTACCACGACTCCCAACAACACCACTATCACCACTACCTCCCTCCCGATCAAGATCCACAACACCCCGACATGACCGCCAACGCCGAAAAAAAATCATCAAAGCACCGCACCCCCTCACCCGACGACCACACCACCAGCCAAAATTCCGCCTCCTCCAACCTTTCACTCCTTGACCTCAAGCCTGTCGAGGACTTGGCGTTAAACTTCCCTGTTCCAGGATAGGAGAGGGAGGAGTAGCTGAGCACCTCGTTTCTATTTTTCTTCGCTGGTTCTTTTCTTTTTTACTACTTTCGAAAAAAATCATCAAGTGCCTTAGACGTGTTGGAAATGGCCGGGATTATTAGGTAGACTAGATGATGGGATGGATGGGGGGCGGGGAATGTGGGGAGGTTGATTTTCGGGGGCCGTTTCTTTCTTCTCTCTTTTTTTTTTTGTAAAACCTTCTTTGTTTGATTGATAAAGTAGTTCTCGAAATACCACTGTTGCCTCTTTTTTGTTTTGGAGAGTTTCTTCTGATTGCCTAGCCTTTCTCTCTCATTCTTATGGCTTTTGGTTTTCTTCTTTCCGCGCCGATAGCCTAGATGTGTAGGGCATACACAGGTAGTGCAACGAAAAGGGGAGTGGGGTGCAGGGCGCTGGTTTCGCCACGTCCAGTCCAGTTCAGTTCAGTCAAGTCTAGAAATTTGGAATGAATTGGCGCGTATAACTCTATCTTGTCTTATCTATAATCTATAGAAACCTCCGCTTCCTTGCTTTCCTTCCATCTAAAAATTGAAAACATGGAAAAAAGGAGCAGAGAAAGCATAAAGGTGTTGTTTCTCCTATTATCTGCCCTCTCATGTGGGCGAACCACCTGGGAATGCGCTATGACATGGATCACACATTGATCGGCGGGCATTGCGACGTGACTGGGTAGTCACGTTGGCACAATTGAAGATGACAGAGATCTATTTGTTTGTTTACGGTGGGTACTTGGCTGTTGGACGTAGATCTAAATTATATCCTTTTATTCTTTAGGTATCTCTACCGGAAGTCGTGACAATATCGAAATTGAAATGGCGTTCAACGTTGCGAAGATCCAGCAACGACAGTAGTATCGACCGGATCAATGTTTATGTCGATATCCTTGAAGGCGGTTTTGTTGGTCGGGAGCGCGTTGCCCATAGTTTCATTGACTGGGTCTAAATTTCCCGAGTCTTGGGCTAACGGCTCAAAGTGCGCAAATTGCACTCTTTTCTTGTCGACACGCCGCCTCCAGGGTGGGTACAATAGCACACTGAGGCCACCGAAGATGAGGAACGTTGCACATATCGCACCACCTAGACCATGTCAGTCGGGGAAACCATACACCCAAAGACAAAGCAAAAAAAAAACATACCGACAATATCCCATGCCTCACCTAATCGCTCGACACCGTCCCAGAATGAGCCATGTGGCTCAGCAACGTTGAGAATCAGATTGAGGAATTGCACAGTTCCAATGATCGTTGCAACGATGACTGTGATGACCGTGAGAACAATGCTGTAGTAACAAATCGCGATCGGGTCCCGAGCCAACTGCGTGCTCGTATACAAGGTCATCATCAATGCGCCGTCTGTGGTGTCGAGCAGACACATACCGGCGGTAAATAGAAGGGGGAATATCAGTATCAGCCAAATCGAGGTTCCCTGCGTTGCTTGAATCGAGCTGATACCCAGGATTGCAATCTCAGAGGACGTGTCGAAGCCGAGACCAAACATGACGCCAAGCGGGTACATCTTCCAAGGGCGGTCAATGAGCTTAAAAAGTTTCTGCAGGATAGGGAAGAGACATCCCCCGCCCTGAACCTCAAACTGCACATTTTCCATTCCTGGCTCACTTGCAATCATCTTCTTCATCTGCATGGTGAGCTTATAGAGGATGTATATATTCATGATTCCCAAGAAGAGAAGAAAGGTAGCCGAAATTGAGGTGCCGATAATTCCTCCAATCTTTTCGAAGTTGCCGAACTTATCAGATATGGCGGCTGCGGTACCTGCAACGACGAGAGAGGTGATAATGACGATAGTTGAGTGGCCCAGACTAAAGAACATTCCCACAGTAACTGGCTGTTGGCCCGCAGCAATAAGGCGTCTGGTCATTAGATCGATGGCAGATATATGATCTGCATCCAGAGCATGGCGAAGTCCGAGAGTGTAAGAAAGGACTGCCGTCGAAATCAGTGGTGTATGCCAGTGCTACAAGATCCATGCCGTCAGCTACCACAATTAAGGGACGTAGGCAATCCGATGATACTTGCCAATACAATGCCAACTGCTGCCCAAACAAGCACATTGACCACGACGAGGGCGACAATGATCGCAATGGCAGGAAAAGGGAGTCTCCGCATGTATGTAATTTGCGAGTGATATCGTGACGCCTTTGTCGAAGCATTGCGAAAGATGGATGTCTGGATCCCCGAATCTTCGGCTGTCATAGATAACGCGGGTAAGCTTGCCATATTGCCACGTTGAGCGCAATGGCACACCTGAGGGCTGAAGACAAGACCGAGACGGCCAGGACGAAGAAGTAGAAAGGCTGAAAAGAGTCTTGATGCGGCGCTCGGCAATGAGCAAGTATTGTGAAATAGGGAAAGCGTATAGTGGGGCTTATCGCACAGTGGGGAACATTGATATGGATGATTTGATTACACCGGGAATGCTCGCAGATCAGACACTGGGAGAACCCTAGAAAGACCAGAAACTTTTGTAGATGAAGCTGATTCTGTCCGCGTTTCACATCTTGCAAAAGCAGAGCGATGCATTTGTACCCCCAAAACCGAAGCTATTCGACAAAGCGACACTAATCTGCTTTTGTTGGGCAACCTTGGCAACATAATTGCAATCAAAGTCTATCGCGGGATCTCCTGGGTTGCTCAGATTGAGAGTCGGAGGCAATGTGTTCTAAGAGGCGTCAGTGCTTCCCTCGACAACAGCGAACATTGGAGTCACTTACATGATGCAATCCTAACACCGTGAAAATGGCTTCAACACTGCCAGCAGCGCCCAGCAGATGTCCAGTAGCACCTTTGGTGCTACTAAGGTTGATTTCGGAGACCTTTTCCTTTCCATCTACACCTAGAAGGAGCTCCTTGACGGCCCTATTCTCTGCAGCATCGCCCCGAGGCGTGCTGGTGGCATGAGCGTTGATATAGTCCACCGCACCTGGCTTCAGACCGGCATTTCTCAGTGCATTTTTCATGGCAAGCCGTGGGCCTTGACCATCTTCACGGGGCGATGTCATATGATAGGCATCGCTTGACAGCCCATAGCCTGCGACTTCCGCATAGATACGCGCGCCTCGTTGTTTCGCATGCTCGAGCTCCTGATTCCATTAGTTTCCACAATAAGCTGAAAACATCCCAATGTACCTCTAGGACCACTACGCCTGCGCCTTCGCCGATTACGAATCCGTCTCTGTCCCTATCGAAGGGTCTGCTT
>Ga0182210_1000121_pt1 | contig 15391 bp, 5 predicted proteins | sample G5R1MG_19_FD_129670 | JGI IMG/M metagenome (GOLD analysis project Ga0182210, IMG submission 129670) | Switchgrass phyllosphere microbial communities from Michigan, USA - G5R1_MAIN_03OCT2016_LD1 MG | ecosystem: Host-associated > Plants > Phyllosphere > Phylloplane/Leaf | place: USA: Michigan... | reverse complement strand
CACGGTCAACAGCTACCAACCGAGGCCGTTGTCGTTTTTTCCACCCTTTCCAAATTCATGGGCGATTACCCTGCCGATTGGGACAACCATCTACGTGGCATCAGCCAGCGCGGCTACAACATGGTACATTTCACGCCACTCATGATGCGTGGCTCCTCCAACTCCCCCTACAGCATATACGACCAGCTGGCCTTTGACCATGCCGTGTTTTCCAACGGCGAGATGGATGTGGCTCGCATGGTGAAGAAGATGCAGACCGAGTACAATCTGCTGGCCATGACGGATGTCGTCTGGAACCACACGGCCAACAATAGCAAGTGGCTGGAAGAACATCCCGAGGCTGGCTACAACGTGGACACGGCACCATGGTTGACCTCGGCGCTAGTTCTGGACACTGCATTGCTTCAATTCAGCAAGGATCTGCCCAAGTACGGTCTACCGACCACCATCAACAGTGAGAGCGATCTCCTGAAGGTCATGGACGGTGTCAAGGCCCACGTTCTTAGCAAGTGCAGGCTCTGGGAGTTCTATGTCATTGATGTAGAGCGAGATACAAACGAAGTCATGCAGGCGTGGGTTTCTGGGCAGGCCAAGTTCACGGACGGCAGCTTTAGTGACGCTGGGCTTCGGGGACTGGATGCCGTCAAGACGTGGCCGTTGAAGCAAAAGGCCGATTGGTTAGTCGACCATGCTCTGCGTGGAGGGGACAGGATGGGCGAGCGCTACCGTCGCAAGATTGATCCCGCCGTTGGCGCGGGTCTTCTCTGTGCCTTGTTCGGTCGCTATGACAGCCGTACTAGCAGTATGCCTGATGAACACGCGGCACACGGCGCATTTACTGCTATCCTGAACGAGGTCAATCTTCCCTTTTACCGTGAATACGATGGCGATCAAGCGGAGATCATGGAACAGCTCTTCAACCGCATCAAGTACGTGCGGATAGACGCACATGGCCCCAAGCTCGGCGAGGTAAACGACACCAACCCACTCATCGAGCCTTACTTCACACGACTGCCCCTCAACGAAACAACGAAGAAGCACAACCCAGAAGCTCTGGCCCTTGTGAACAACGGATGGGTGTGGGCTGCGGACGCCATGCGCGACAATGCCGGTCCAAAATCGCGGGCGTACTTGCGGAGAGAAGTGATTGTTTGGGGCGACTGTGTTAAACTTCGCTACGGGAGTGGCCCGCAGGACAATCCATATCTTTGGGAACACATGGCCAAGTACACTCGTCTCATGGCCAAATACTTTCAAGGATTTCGTATCGACAACTGCCATTCAACACCGATTCATCTTGCCGAGTATATGCTCGACCAAGCGCGATGCGTCAACCCCAATATCTTTGTCTGTGCAGAGCTCTTCTCAGGTTCCGAGGAGATGGACTTCAAGTTCGTCATGCGTCTTGGCATATCTGCCCTCATCCGAGAGTGCATGCAAGCATGGAGTACCCAGGAGCTCAGCCGACTCGTTCATCGCCACGGTGGCGTCCCCATCGGCAGCTTTGAAACAGACGAGGTCCTTAATGCCGACCAGGCAGTCATCAATCCAAACGACAAGTCCTTTCAAGCCCGGCCTAAACAGCTCATCAAGAGGATCAAGCGCAGTCCCGTACATGCACTCTTCATGGACTGCACGCACGACAACGAGACACCGGCACAGAAGAGAGACGCCCGTGACACACTTCCTAGTGCAGCTCTTGTGGCAATGTGTTCTTGCGCGACCGGCAGCGTCTTCGGGTTTGATGAAGTATATCCTGAGCTGATTGAGCTCGTTCATGAGAAACGATTGTATTCCTCCATCAGTTCGACTGGCGGTCTCGTTAAAGCACAGGCTGGTCCTGGTGGCATTGGCGGCATCCGTAAGATCATCAACGGAATTCACGTGAAGATGGGCAAAGAAGCATACGATGAGACGTACATCCACCACGACCACGAATATATTACCGTCCATCGCGTCAACCCCTACACCCGTAGGGGATATTTCTTGATCGCCCACACCGCGTTTCCGGGCTACGGAAATGGTAACGGGGGCTTCGGGCCAACCAACCTACCCGGTACAAAGGCGAAGCTCATCGGCAGCTGGAATCTGGAAGTCGACAATAGCCCAGAGACACGAGCACGCATCATCAGCGACAAGAAGACACTGCGAGGACTGCCTAGTCAGACGCACAGTATACAAGGCGTCAGCGTGGTATCCTCTGGTGACGACACTACAATCAGCATACCCGACAAGTTCCCTCCCGGCAGTATTGCCTTGTTCGAAACGTGGGTTCCCAGTGCAGAGCACGCAGACGGTCTTGACGAGTATATCACGAGCGGGGCGCGAGCTGCATTTAGTAATGTAAATCTTACCGACCTAAACTTTATTCTTTACAGATGCGAGGCGGAAGAGAAGGACTCATCAGACGGCAAGCATGGTACATACAATATTCCTGGTCATGGTAACCTTGTATACGCCGGCCTGCAAGGATGGTGGAGTGTTCTTCGCAACATCGTCAATGACAACAACCTTGGGCATCCGCTTTGCAATCACCTTCGCGAAGGACAATGGGCACTTGATTACTGCGTGGGGCGCCTCGAACGAATTTCGGAGAAGCGCAAGTACAGTCATATCAAGGGTCCCTCCAAGTGGCTCAAGGAGAGATGTGACGCAATTCGCAAAGTCCCCAACTTCCTCCTCCCACGATACTTCGCCCTTGTTGTGCAGACAGCGTACAATGCTGCGGTTGATCGGGCTATCGAACTCATGGGCGACAATGTACGCAACGGACAGGAATTTCTCAAGAGTCTCGCGCTTGTTAGCGTGCAGGTCACGGGCTATATGAACAGTGCTTCGCTCTGGCCAGACAAGAGCGTTCCAAGCATGGCTGCTGGCTTGCCTCATTTTGCCTACGACTGGGCACGATGCTGGGGCCGAGATATCACCATCTCTGCCCGTGGTCTTTACATGGGAACTGGGCGCTACGCAGATGCTAGAGAGCATATTTTTGCTTTTGCCAGTGTCCTCAAACATGGGATGGTTCCGAATCTCCTTGGGGGTGGCAAGAACCCACGCTACAACTCGAGGGACTCTGTCTGGTGGTTCCTCCAAAATATCCAGGATTATACCAAGATCGTGCCGGGCGGATTGGACCTTTTGCAGGAGAAGGTCAGGCGTCGCTTCCTTCCGTACGATGATACCTGGTTCCCTCACAACGATAAGAAAGCATATTCGCAATCCTCGACGATCGAAGATATCATTCAGGAAGCCCTGCAGCGCCATGCTTCAGGTATAGAATTCCGTGAATATGACGCCGGTCCAAATATCGACAGTCAGATGAAGTCGGAAGGGTTCAATATCAAGATCTGGACCGACTGGAATACAGGTCTAATTTTTGGCGGCAACCAGTGGAATTGTGGGACTTGGATGGATAAGATGGGCGAGAGCGAGAAGGCCGGCAGCAAAGGTGTGCCGGGAACACCCCGAGATGGCGCTCCCGTTGAGATGATCGGTATGCTGTATAGCACCGTTCGCTGGTGCGCAGACCTGTACGCGCAAGGCGAGTTTCAGTACGAGGGTGTTACATTGACGGATGGCCAAGAGACGGTAACGTACAGGGCATGGGCGGAGCTAATCAAGGCCAATTTCGAGCGAACATTCTACATACCGCGTACACCAGAGGAAGATGGCGACTACGATGTCAACCCTGCGATCGTCAATCGTCGCGGTATCTACAAAGATTTGTACCGTTCGGGCAAGGAGTACGAAGACTACCAACTTCGCCCAAACTTTCCAGTTGCCATGACTGTGGCGCCGGATCTGTTTGATGCCGAGCATGCGCTGTACGCACTACAAATGGCCGACAGGATTTTGCTTGGACCACAAGGCATGAAGACGCTCGATCCTTCGGACCTAAACTACCGTGGCTACTATATCAATAGCGAGGACTCTACCGACTTCCACACATCCAAGGGCAGGAATTATCACCAGGGCCCTGAATGGGTGTGGCCAACAGGATACTTTTTACGCGCTCTACTCAAGTTTGATCTGAAGCGGCGCAAGACGGCCGCCGAGCGCATCGAGAGCTACCAACAGGTAACGCGTCGGCTGGCGGGTTGCATGAAGGCGATTCGAGAGAGTCCATGGGCAGGCCTTACAGAGCTTACCCAGAAGGATGGCGACTTCTGTGGCGACTCTTGCCCGACACAGTCGTGGTCTGCTAGTTGCATCATCGACATGTTCCAGGACGCACGCGAGTACGAACTGGAGGAGTCGTCTTTGTGATGGGTGGGTTGGCGATTGGGTGGATAGATAGACGGGTAAGACGTGTAAATTACCTAGATAGCAGCCTACGCACGCAATGAAGATAGATGCTTAGTGCTACCCATTGGCAAGTCCGAGGTTGTGCATGCAGAGAGTAGTACTGTGGCCTCTGACTAGGCCATGTCACGTGAGACGGCGTGTAACGAGTTAGACGTCGGTCGCAGTGCCACGTGGGCCCAATATTCATCTCGATGGTTCTGAATGCAGTAGGATTATGTGAACAAGATTGGTTGGATAACAAGGAGGCTCCAGGAAAGATGACTGATGGTGCCAACTGCAACAGATGAACCGTATCCATCACCGACGATGTAGTGTAGCATCGTTTTGTTATATTTACTCGTCATCAGGTATTATATGCAATACTGTAGCCGTGAACACAGAAGGCTGGCACGTGTTTCTATGTTCCGAGATGACCCCTCAGCGTCTCCAACGCCCCAGCAACTACCTTTTCATTCTTTCCCTCCTGTCTCTTAGACTCCCTTGTAGCCACCTTCTCGAGGTCTTTCGCAACCGCATCCTCATGCTTCCAATATTCCTCCGCCCTCTCCACGAATCTCACAAATGCCTCCAACACCACTTCTTTCCCATCCCAACTCTTCCCACTCAGCGCCTTGTCAAGAACAGGCCAGATGATCTTTGCGGAAGTGGGTTTGATCTTCTCGCTACCGACCGCATTGGTAATCTGCAACACGGCATCTGCAACTGTTCTTGCGGCCGTGTGTTTTATGGCCCATTGTCTGCTTTCGAGATGCGAATCGACTAGCGTGAGGATCTCTTCGAGATATAGAAACACCGTACGTGATCCTGCGACATGGTCATCCCACGTTTCAGTAAAGAGTTTGCGCGTTTGTTCGTCGCCATCATGCTTGGCGAAGAAGATGAATGGCAGTAGGTCCGATGCAAATAAGGTAAATCGGTCCGTGGCATGGAGCGAGATTGCGCGCATAATGTCTCCTGCGAGCAATCGCATCCTGTCGCTATCCTCTTCGGATTCGAAGTACGTTTTGTTCACGAATGCGATCGACGCTATGATTTGCTTGTCAGAGGCCAAACGAGCGAGGTATCCTGCCGTCGCCGCATACGAACTCGATACTGTCTCGTTGCGGTCATGGATGTGCTTCTGCACTAGTTTCAAAAAGCTATCGGCGTAAGGACCGAACAAGTACCTATGCCGTGTTGCGAGTGTGACAAGGATTCGCGAGCAGCCCACTTTCGATGGCAAGCCAACGGCACTCTTCATCGCTGCTTCTATGCGTGGGACCAGATCTTTCATGGTTCCTGTGTCCGCGAGGTCGAGACAACGCTCCAGGGACTCGGTCAATGGGGACGTTCGCACGCTTTGGAGGCGCATGTCGTCAATCTTCTGTTCCGTGAGATTGTATTTTTTGGCGTTCATGTGGATATAGTTCACTGCTTCTGGCTCGAGGGAGCTCAGTAAACCCAACAGGCGTTCTACCAGTTCAGGTATGTGTGGATTGAGAGTTTTCCCATTACTCTTCTTAACAATTTGAAGGAGCGTGTTTACCGAAAACAGACGTACTTCTTCAGCGGATGATTCAAGACCAGAGGTAGAAAAGAGGAAAGGGAGTACACGGGTGAGTTGGGCAGTGGCAGACTTGTTTGAGGCGTCTCCAGCTTCTAGCGAACGAGTCAGGGTCGCCGTCAATACACGAGCGAGAGCAGCCGCAGCAACGCGGACTGTCTCTTTGATGTCATCCAAGACCTTGAAAGTCTTGTCCCAAATATCAGTGAGATATTGTTCATACTAAATTTCAATCAGTTTGCTTTCTTGAGGTTCTATCTAAAGTCAACCTACCTTATCGATGCTGCGACCTTGAATAAGGTCTGCGATCGCGGCACAAGCAGCCTGCCGAACACGCCACTCTTTAGTCAATATACTGACAAGCAGATCGTCCACAATGGCATTGAAATGTTGTTCAATAGTCGCCGACGAGTCTTTGACGAGCGCATTCCAAATGTCGTTCATTGAGCGCTGGACGTTGGGGTTTGGATCGAATCTATAGATGGTTAACCTCGTAGAATGCTTTCCTTGAGCAGTTACATAGACACTCACCTATACCGATATAGCTTGGGATACAATTTCGGGTTTTGGTTCAGATAGCCATCTACGCTAGAATCAGAGAAAATGTTACTCAGTCCGAAGCGGCCAAATGCCGCTCTACTCGACCAGATGGAGTTATTGGAAGCCATCGACATGAAGCGATATGCCAAACTGGAATCTCCGACCTCAGCTGCTAGACTCAAGATATCTTTGTACGTCGTAATGGAACCGTCACCGGTGGGTAGTGCTCCAGGCTCGAACAGCTGTGTATCCCCTGACACAGTGCCCGCCATCTTCGACTTGTTGTCGGAGAAGGAGCCGACTAAATCGCGGACAAGATCGTCTTTGAGTTGGCGGTCACCTTTTTCGTAGACCAAGCCCAATCCTCTCGATGCAGCTTCCTGGACGACTTCGTCACGATCAGATAGGCAATTCTTGAATGCTACCTGGCATTGACCCAAATGGCCTTGCATCTCAGGTCTGTGGCCGCAATACTGAAGCAAGCACAGTAGCCAAATGACGGAAGCCTTCTTGAGAGAAGGCTTAGTTTGCACACATCCTTTTATAGTCCTCTCGAGCACGGCGTCAAGGGTGAACTCGCGGGTAGGCCCGGAAGGTGTCTTGAGACCTATATCCCATGGATTATGCGGTTGGTCTGGGTGCAGTACGTCAAGCTCGGCGATAAGAGCGTTTGAATCCCAGCCAATCGAAAAACAGCTCAAAGCCTCACCGACCAAGAATTGAACTTCTGGCTGACGGACCTCGTGAAGTGCGAGCAACATGTCACCGATCGCCTTGTGGTCCGATGTTTCCCCTGGTTTAGGCCCAGCTTCTTTGGTGATCATGGAAAGACGGCCTAAGGTAAGTATGGCGATCGTCGCACCAGTCTTCGCAGAGTCATAGATATGATGCGCGAGATCCTGTACCGCAGCGAATTTCGCAATCATTGAGGGCGTAATGACATAAAACAGACTGAGCTGGTCGATGCTGGCAAAGGCTGCATCTTTCAAAGTAGCGTCCCTAGATTCCTTAATAATTTCAATTAAAGCTTGGAGCAACGAGTGTACAGGATGGTCCTCAGCGATGGCCTTTGATGTCGTATTGAATCTCCAACAAGACCTGCTGAAGTAATATCCGAGTGCAAGAACTATGCCGCTGATCTTATTGACTTCACCGCCCACGGCCGTTTTCCATGTGGCCAGCTTCTCGAGGAATGCAGCCTGAGACTTTTGCAGAGCAGTCTGGTCAATTGTACTGTGCGATGCAAGTAAACCATAGGCATGGGCAGCAGCGAGGCGTCGGCTGGGGTTATTAGACAGAACAGAGGATTCTAGAGCTTGAAAGTCGCGAACAAGATTGGCGAGAAGCCACTGCTCTTGTGGCAACAGCGACAACAACCGCACCAAAGTAGTCCCGATTTCTCCTATATCACTGACGTCGTCTCGTATTAGTCTGTCAAAGCTCGCTCTCAATAGCACAGCCAAAGCACTAGCGTGAACATCTTGCACAGCAAAGGCGCGGAATGCTTGTCGAGCGCGTGCATCTGTCGTCATTTGAGTGTCGAGCTTTCTTCCCCAGTCCTCCGGTATATCGTTTACCAGTCCCTTCTCGGCAAGCGCAGTGTGCATAGCAATGTTGGAGCAGAAAGAAATCACGGTAGGAACCGCGTCTCGATAATGTTCGTGGAAGTTCCGTAGCTGGGCCAGAGTGGCGGTGGACTGATCTACATCCATGGCATCCTCGTCTTCGTCTTGTTGGATGAGAATAAATCTGACCAAACTATCGAATTTCGGAAATTTCAATTGACTTTCCTCACGCTCACTAGGCGGTGTGTTCGACATTTGGAACCAATAGGGATCTAGTCCTCGGCGCCCCTCGTCAATAATCTCATGTCGTTCGGAAGCACCTCCACTCACTGCTAAGATGTCGATCCAGCGTGCTAAGACGTCGTCATAAGGCAAGCAGCGATTTGCGAACCGGGTGGCGACGTAGCGAGTACTCCTTCGGAAACGATCCGAGACTGCGAGATCGGGTGTTTCCGTCGAGGCATACCTTAGTAACAGTTGTCTAAACCTAGGCACCACTGACGGATCAAAGGGCTTCGAGAAGGCGGCTAGCACTGATGACAAAGCCTCCTCAATGCTGACCGCCACATCTTTTCCGGCCGAATCTTGCTGGAAGGAACGCAATAGCCACTCTAGAAGATCCATGGAAGGCTCAACAAGGATCTTTTCGGGAGCGGCTTTCGCCAAAAGTCCAATGGTTTCGTAGCCATAGCCACGAAGTTCCATGTCTTGATCACGGTCCGGCACCGGCCATCCTTGGTCTTGTATGAACCCTCTCAAGTTAGCAACAAGGTTTTCCGCAACCCACGCGAGATCTGTCGAAGCGCCACGGCGTGCGACGAAGTTGACTAAGGAGAAGATGGCAGAACGGAATTTGGTGGCCTCGCGACCCGTAGACTTGTTAGTCGTACTGTGGTCCATGGAGAGCAACCCTTGTTCAACAACCCTGGCTATTTGAAGAGGATAGACGGTAGTTTTGACGGATCTGGCTAACACGTTGAGAATCTTGATACGTAAAGCTGTTTTTACGGGCAACGTCGGGTTGGGAGAGTTTCTAGGAAGAATCAGTCGTGCTTTATAGTGCAGTGACATGTATATTCACGGTGATACTTCAAGCCAAAGCCGCGAGAGGGCACTTACGATCCAAAATAGAGTTCAAACAGGGTCTCGATAACACTTGATTGCTCGAGGTCCATGGATAGCAGGACACGCTTAAACGTGTCCTCACCAACCTCGGAAATCCGAGAATTGGTGTCAGCAGAGGCAAAAAGCGCAGGCAAGAACCTTTCATTATCGTTGAAAAGACCGCTAGCTACGAATCGAGCCACCAGTGCTTTCGCTTCAGTCAGGTTTAGCCCAGCATCAGAGCCTGGCTCCCATGCATCTGGCCGGCCTTGTAGTGTCAAGAAGTTGTATTCTTCGGAAGAAAGACCAGGACATGTTGGCAGAGTTGCAGTCTCTGGGGTCTTCCGACGCACTATGTCGAGCAGTAGAAGTTTGCCAAACCACTTGGATAGAAAGAGTCTATCGGCATCGGAGAGGCCCAATACGGCCCTGAGCTCATCATCGTCTTTGCTTCCCCGTAATGGAAGTTTGAAGTGCACCAAGAGGCGAAGTATGAGATGGAACAACTGAGAGGTATGCTGCACAGACGTCTGGTAATCAATGGCAATACCTTGGAGCAGTTTGGGAAGTATGTCCAGTCTTTCGTTTAGTGCAAGTCGTGAGATTCCTTGTTGGATGTAGAGGATGTCGAAATGCCGTATGAGCGCCACATGGCCGTGATCCTTGTATTGCTTGAGAAGGACCCCCACTGGAAGCCTTATGTCTCTGGGAGGGATGTCAGTGCATTCTTTTACGGGTGGAATTGGAGGCATGAAAAGGTGCCTACTGGGACTTGATGCGAGTGTTGATGTGCTGGCAAATTGAGATGACCTATGCATGCAGTCGATCAGCAGAGGACAACGCCACTTCCGCACACAAAGATCACATCGTGGCCCAGTGCTGCCTGTCTTACCTTGTTCCTCACGGCCACACTATCGGAGCCAAGTTTGAGAAGGAGAGGGGCCAGATAGATATTCAGCAGCTCGGCCAGCTTCTTGTCTGAGCTGGCGAGGGCTATGCGCATCTCGACCTTGGCGACAAGGGCAAGCTCCTTGGCTTCTGGAGTTGGGTCTGAAGCCATAGTGGCGGCGTGGGGTGGCGATGAATGCGCAGAGAAGACACTGGAGCTTGCTGCCAGACGTGGAGCAGACATGCATTCACCTCCGAGGCGACGCAGCGACTGATGACGCAGCTCGCGCCCGCCTGCCACGCCCAGCCAACACCAACGCGTCCCACTGACCTGCCCCGCTGCCCGTCCGTCCACCACCCCGCCTCCAATTGTCGACGCCACCTCGCCCACGAACGCCGCCCCCGCGTCACCACCACTGCTTCCACCCGCCATGGACGACGGAACCGTGGCCGAATTTATCGCCATCACGTCATGCGAGCCCGCCAAGGCCGCACAATACCTATGCCTGACAGATGGCCACCTAGAGCAGGCCCTCCAGCTGTACTTTGACAGCCCCCATCTCGACTTCGGCCCCGGCCCCGGCCCAGCGGCGGCCGCCTCTGCAGCAGCAGCGGCGCCGGCACACCAGCCCATCGACGTCGACTCGGACGACGCGCTGTCGGACGTTCCCCCCGCCGGCACCGAGGACGACGAGGCTATGGCACAGCGGCTGCAACAAGAAATTTATGCCGAGCCCGGCACAGCCGCCGACAATGTGCGCGCACCCATGCAGCGGACGACGGAGACACTCGTGGGCCCCGATGCGACTTGGGGCCTCGCCGACGCTGACGTCGACGCCGACGCCGGAGTCGACGCCCTGGTGCAGGATCAGCTGGCGCGGCGGCGCGCAGGCCGCGCAGGCATCTTCAACCAGCGCACCACGCACGCGAGCGTCTGGGATAATACGCCCGACGCTGACGCCCGACGGCGCGAGCTGGCCACGGCGACGGGCGGCGCCTCGGAGCAGTCATCCAAGATGAGTATGCTGGCCGAACTATTCCGCCCGCCCTTTGAGCTTATGTGCCAGGACTCGTGGGAAGAAGCGCGCACCATGGGCAAGGCCCGCGAAAAGTGGCTCCTCGTCAACATACAAGACCCCGCCATCTTCGACTGCCAGCGTCTCAATCGCGACATCTGGAAGAACGACGACATCAAGGCCACGGTCCGCGAGAACTTCATCTTCATGCAGTATGCCAAGGACAATCCCCGCGGCCAGCAATACGTCAACTACTACTTCCACGCCCGCGACAGCTCCGACGCGTACCCCCATATTGCCATCGTTGACCCACGTACCGGCGAACAGGTCAAGGTCTGGTCTGGCCCGCCCATACCTGACCCCGTCGACTTCCATGCACAGCTCCACGAGTTCCTCGACCGTTACAGCCTTAACGTCAACGCCAAGAACCCAGTTGCCAAGCGCAAAGCAGAAGTCAAGAAGCTCGACGTTGACCGTATGACCGAAGATGAGATGATGGAGTGGGCCCTGCAAAACAGCATGGATAAGGACGCGCAACAAGGCCCCAAGCACAACGACCCTGATGCGCTGACAAAGTCTTTTGACAACGCCCAGGGCAAGGGCAAGGGCAAGGGCCGAGCCACCACACAAGAGCCAGAACCATCAACGGCTGCCCAAGAAGAGCACCAAGGCACAACCTCCGCTTTCGCCCGCATTTCGTCACATGCGCCACACACCGAGCCATCAATCACAGATCCCAAAGTTACCACTCGTATCCAATTTCGAGGGCCCTCGGGTCGTCCCATTGTACGACGTTTCTACCTTTCGGATCCTGTGCGTCGAATCTACGAGTGGATTAAGTCTGATGCACCGTGGGAGGGAAAACAGGGTTCCAGCTTTGACCTGACTTTTACCGGCAATAACTTGTTGGAGCACCTCGACTCACCCATTGAGCAGGCTGGTCTAAAGGGTGTCAGCATTATGGTTGAGTTTGTTGACACAGAGTAGTCGCAGTACTCAATTGTGCGGTATTGAAGGTGCGCGGCATAGTCAGCCTACTTCCTGAATTCGTATGTACATGGACACGGCACGTGGAGCGCAAGTCCGAGCATAAGAAACGGCACATTCCTCGTTAGATATCTTTTTGCAGCCACTCAGGTAAATACCCACGCGTGTTTTGCGCACATTCAGTATAATATGATTAGCATTAGCACTGGATAATCGTAGCCTTAGGAGCCAAAGAAATGTTGCAAATGTTATGGCCTAGTTATGAATTATACGCACTCGCTCTACTCGCCTCTTATTTTGGACATGGTCTCTCTATTGTTGTCCTGCATCCTGTTCACCGTCTGCATCTACAAATGTCTCCCTGTTCGTGCGAAGTCCTCTCATCGTGACATCTTTCCTGCCAGTGTTCACCCCATCATCTCAGCGTGTCTAAATGGTATCATCCTTCTCCGCGTTTACCGAATTTGCTTTGGTCCTATCCACGGCTGTACGCGTCTTGCTAAGTGCTTCTCGTATTGTTAGCTCTTTCCCGAGCATTCTCTTTTTTGGTGAAGACGTTTCAGCGTCCGAAGAAGAAGAATTCTGGGGGTTCTCGCAAAAGTGCCGTTTACTTAACGATGTGGGTCTAGGAATCTGTCGTGGACATGTTGATATTCCGGCGAGGTCCACAGGATCTGTAGGACTGCATGTTGGTTTGAATGAGATCTTGAGGATTAGTTTTCTAGGTTCTTTGTTGAGAACGTCGCCGGCACCCGGGTCGTGCTGCGCATTCTGCTGTAGATCCTGCTGTGTGTTTTGCGGGACATTCTCCAGAGCAATAAGTCTTTCCAAACGCGCTCTATCGGCTGCTAAGTCTTCGGGTGTGTACTCTGTCCTACTCCCAATGCCACTAGGCCCTGCTCTTACAATCTGAGGAGCTGCTGCAGCAGCAGCAGCAAAGGTCTTCGTTTCATCCACCCAGCCAGAAACCTTCCCACAGAGGCTTTTCTTGCTGTGGTAATCCTTGCTTTCGGACTTATCAAACCAGCTTTTTATGGCGTCTTCAACATTCCAATCAGTCTTCTCGAGAAGACGGCGAGAAACACCCAAGCTTTGGTCGGTACCACGCATGACTGCCAGCATCAACGCATGTTGTTGCGTCAAGGTCGGGGAACATGGCTGAACGGCAACTCCTTCCTTCTCAATCTTGGGTGAATCGTTCCTTGGGTCTTTTGGCATACCCATGAGTTTTTTTATATCTGCTAGAAACTCATCGAGTTCTTGGAAGTGATGCTGAAATGTCTCTTCAAATGTATTTGGCATCTCTATGCCTGCTGCCTTATTCTCTCTCTCCTGGTTGAAATAATCCTTGATAAGCGACATTACGTCGTTAAGACCCATGATTTTTTCTCTCAACTCAGCCACTCCTGTGGGGTTTGCATGCTCGTCTCGCCTAGAAAGATGAGCGAGGAGGCTGTCCGGATTACCGCCTTTTTTCTCGATGGAATGCAGTAGCTGCAAGATATGGAGACCTGATTTTCGAATGTGTTCCAGAGAATCGGCTTCTTCATCCTCCATAAACTCACTAGGAGAACCACCCCTGTCTCTCCCAGGCTCCTCGACTTCTCCAAATGACAGCGCACCTCTGGTGTCTGTTTTGATAATCGAACCAAACTCTTCTTTATAAGGGCCTTCTCGATGTGTAATCGCCAGTTTTTCCTGATATTCACGCTTCGTTCCACTAGAAGCTCCTGGTGTCCGGTCCTTGAGCGTCTTCCACCTCGAGGGATCAAATACTAGCTTGGCCCATTGCAGCCTTCCCGTCTCATAGAGATATTTCCATCGCACCTTTTCCATCCCAGGCTCGTGCTTTTTTACTCTAAGCTGTTCGTCTGGTTCCGAGAATGTTTCAGTACACTGCATCAGGGTTTCCTTTGAGTAAAGGTTGATGGGCGTGAGCAAGACGGGACCGCTGTATGCTTGCATACCAAACGTCCCAGCGAGGAAATTTGTAACGTCTTCTTGGCGTATGTAGTATGCGATATCAATGCCGTTGTCAGTAAAAGAACTGATGTATACAAGACAAGCACGCTTTGCCTGGATTTCGAATTCGGGCAAGCGATATGGCGCCCAACGTCGTTCCACCATCAACTTCAAAAGTAGATCAGAATTTTCATCTCGACCGCTGGAAATGTCAATTTGGATGTTCGGTTAGGAATCATTGGCCATAAGAGTCACTGACTGTATGACCCAGATTTGGCACGGCTTCTAGTCGAGTGCCTCTTGATAGGCTCGCGGCTTCGTCGATTGTGATGCGAACGCGTGTATTCTCCCAAGCGCCATGGGTGCAACTCTCACTCTTTCTGATGGTACGACAGACCCGATATGAATGTGTAGTGGAATTTATCATGTTGGTACGAGTTTGTGGAAGTGACGAAGAGGTTTGTATATAAACAAGATATCTGCCGAACTAAGGAAAGAACATCTGCTTATCATCCCTTGTTCGTTCGACAACTATCTAAATTCCACCAAAATTTCCCTATCTCCGATCCGGGTTGTGAAAGCAACTGTCCGTTTGCTACAGCCCATAGGCCCATAGGACATCATCAGCATCACCAAGATCTACTTCTAGATCAGCTTGAACGATAACATCCGGACAATTCCCATATGAGCATTGTTTCGTACCATCGGACTGGACTCGCAGTTTCAAGTCGAACTCATTCCTGCAAACTCTGCTTGGACGACTTCAATCGCGATAGCAACTGGATTAGTGTTGGCCATCAATACATCGCGCAGAAAAGAGCATTATCTGGGCAACGTGGGCGTTACACGGCACACGCACCTAGGTAAGTTGATCTGATGTAAGGTTGCCACACTGCCCGAGCAATTCCGAATCACTAACTGTATCCAGCTCTTCCAATCATTTCACTGCAATATTCGTTCGTCTTCCAATATGGTAAAATTACCAGATGTGGAAGCTGACTTTCAAGATTGACACCAAACAGCGGTAACTAAGACGGCTGTAAAGCTTTTCCACCACCTTGCTGAGCACATGCAGTCTCATCAAGACAGGACATCTCCGACAACCTCCTACCGATCAGTCTGTGAACCCCACCCTTCAATACATGCCGCCAGGAGTTTTTTGCTGTTACAAGGCTAGTTCCATGACACGATAAGGATCTAACAACGTCGCAACCAGCCTAGCGTCCAAACATGACGGTTGCGGGACTACGTAGCTATTCTGTTCGACACCCTCTATATGACGTCGCCATGGCAATCTACGCCTTTCGAAACGGTAAGCTGCAGATAGCCGATGCGAATGAGCGACGAGTTTTTCTTCATTTCCTGTAAGCTGCTGCCCGTGATATTCCACCAGCGGATTCATTGATTTGTTGACCGAGCTATCAAGAACCCCCCCCCCCCCCCCCCCCCCCCACCCCACCCCCCGACGCCACTCGCCCACT
>Ga0182210_1000120_pt1 | contig 15420 bp, 15 predicted proteins | sample G5R1MG_19_FD_129670 | JGI IMG/M metagenome (GOLD analysis project Ga0182210, IMG submission 129670) | Switchgrass phyllosphere microbial communities from Michigan, USA - G5R1_MAIN_03OCT2016_LD1 MG | ecosystem: Host-associated > Plants > Phyllosphere > Phylloplane/Leaf | place: USA: Michigan... | reverse complement strand
GGTGGCGCAACCGGTACCGCGAGCGTCTACTCGACATCACGGGCCGAGACGGTACAGACCCTAACGACTGGCAGCGTTGTGACGGCCACCGCCTGGCAGGCAGACCGGGCACTCGTTGCGACCGAGGGTGGCGTCGTAGTTATCTTCAGCGATGGCCGCGAGTTGGGTCGGGTTGGGTCGCACGCGGGCGCCATCACGTGTCTGTCGGTGCACCCGAGCGGACGCATCCTGGCCTCGGCGGGACGCGACAAGCGCTTTGCCCTCCACGACCTTGCGACGTTGAAGACGGTTTCGCAAGTCTACGTCGAAGCCGAAATCACTTGTTGTGCCTTCCATGTTGACGGCTTGCTTTTTTTCGTCGGCAGCTCCGACGGCAAACTTCGCATTTACGACGTCAAGACGGGGGACGCAATGGTTGAACTCGATACAGGCGCGCCCGTTGTCGACATCTCCTTCTCCGAAAACGGCACCTGGTTTACCGTCGTCAACCGGGGATCGAGCAATGTCTCGGTTTGGGACATCAGGAAGCAGCATGTAGTCAAGGTGCTTGAGGCCGGGAGAGAGGTGCAGAGCACAATGTGGGACTACACCGGCACATATCTGGCGATTTCTGGCAAGGGCGGCGTGTCGGTGCAGCAATACGTAAAGGCATCCAAGAGCTGGGGCGAGCTTATGAGCAAGGCTGTGCCGGCCGCAGATGTTGCCTGGGGAGCGAATGCCGCCAGCTTGGTCGCCCTGACACTCGAAGGTGGTCTGGGCCTATTGAGTGCAGCATGAGCCATGCTTTCTGCTGGGGTGGAAGTATTATATAGTACAACAATGGACCTGTTTCCACTGCACGGGAGCACAGCGTGGTCCCTGCCGTCGGGCAACTGATCTACTCGCAGGGATGCTGATTGGGGAGTCGGCATCATGCGTTAGGTAGCCTGTGGCCCGGACAGGCTGTGTATCAGGAGCAGGTTTTGGTGACGCCTGGCAGGCAGTAGGCAGCCTGGCGTAATTACATGCATGATGCCACCCACCATAGAATACCCACTTCCTCTTCTCACCACGTGGCTGACCCCTGCCACCCATGCGCCACCCCTCCTGCCGTCGTTCACCGCGAGCGTGAAAGTGACTGGCGGCAGTGAGTGAAAGGTAAGGCAATGGCTACGGAAGCGCCATGATCCTTGCCACCCACGACCACCACGACGGCTCCGGCCACCCAACGGCCTGACGCCACCACCACCGCACTCGGCGCCCAACCACTCCCCCGTGGTCGCCTCCCAAAGAGCAGCCTCCATACAAACCTCGCAGTCTGCCAGAAAGGCAGCAGACCGTCGTGTGCCGGACCAGCGACGGTGAGCATGGAGGAAGCGCCTTTCGGGTGGCCGCACAGACAGAAGGTGAGTGCCGGGAGCGCCCCCCTCCCCCTCCCAAGCAAGACTCATCGTGGGCTGCAGCTGACGCAGAGTTCACTCGATAGCGGTCACATGCTCAGATGCAGCAACAAGACCGTGCCCTCTCGCCGACCTGGACCTTCAACCGCCTCGCCACCCCTCCCGAGCCGACGCTTGGCTCCGACCGCCTGCGCGTCGACCAGCCACCACGCCCCCACGACTCCGACTATCACCACAGCCTACCACATTACCCGCCTCATGATCCACATTTGCGCCTGACATCGCTCTACAACGCCCCCAACGCGCCGACGGGTCCACTCACCCACTACCCCGGCCCGGCCCGAGCCCCATCGCCCCCTGACACGCGGCAACATCCTTTGCAGGAGGAGACTATGGCCGCTCAAGCCCCGATACGGCACGTGGGAGACGGCTTGGACTTTAGACGGCCAGCTGGACTATGGCCAGGCGATGCGGACCGAGAAGAGGAAGGAACGGATGAGGGCGAGGACGAGGGCGAGGACGAGGGCGAAGGCGGAATACTGGTGATGAGGAGTGGCCTCGAGCACGATGGCGTCATCGACTTGACCGCAGACGATGTGGGCAACGCTGCCAGTCATAGCGGCAACTCCTCAGACATGCAGAACAATAGCCATAATCGACATCCACACCCCCAATTTCGCATCCGCCATCCTGAGCATGCCAGCCGTCGACTGCCACGAGGCATGGACATAGTAATAGATCTAGACGGTGCCCTTGGCCCTGGGACAGCAGGCACAACTCTAGATCCCGGGTCACCAGACATTGAATTCATTTCAGCACGGCCACTCGATGCACAGCAACGACAAGCTGAAGGGCGTCACCGTAACGATCAGGATGGAGACGAAGTACAATTTCTCGGAGAACAAGCCCTACCAGATAATGATGTAAGGCGGCAGAGAAATCAAACCCTGGATAATTTCCTCCACTTGCTCGGGACCATGAATGGCAATTTCGCACATTTACGAGCACATGTTGACCGTCACGCACAGATGGCTCATCAGCCTATCCAGAATCGCCACAGACCCATTCAACCACCACGTGCCGGCTCGCAACGAGGTGCCCGACCACCTGGGCGCGTTCAAGCTGGTACGTTCGTAGGACCACAATTGGACTTTGAAATGGTCGGCTTTAATTTCGGAGTCCCCGCCGGCCGCGTTACAGAACCAACCCCGCCGACGTACGAAGCACCTGTGAAGGCACCAAAAGGCTTCACACGAAGTCCAGACGTGAAAGATGTCCTTGTGTGTCCGCACTGTGGAGACGAGCTATGTACAGGGGAAGATGAAGTGAAGCGACAAGTATGGATAGCGAAGGGTTGTGGTCATGTAAGTGTTCGATATGCCAGTGTCGACGTGTTGGATGTTGAGCTAATGGATTCTAAGGTATATTGCGGCGAATGCACAACAAATCGTTCGGCATCCAAGCGCACTCCAAAGGGGAAAGAGAAGACTGCAAAGACAATTCCTTTTAAGCACTGCGTTGTCGCAGAATGCGGGAAAAGTGTGTCAAATCGGAAGAGCATGATACAGGTATTCTTGTAGTCGGTCAGGCCATGAGACAAGAATGACGCTACATAAGCTGCTTCAGGGCATCCTCGGGCGAACACAATTCGATCATGACTCCATTCTCTGGTATAAATATTTCTAGATCCTCCTTCGGTATTGTTTCCCTTTTTTGGACCTGGTTTTACCTGTGTCTACTTGGCGTCCCATTTGCATAGTCTGGGCATTCGTATCATACTGGATAGCATCTTGAATGTAAGCCACAGCGTTGATATCTTGAAGAATACAATGTGGAAACGGCTCTGGGCCACCATAGCTAGATGTAGCTTATGCGGCATGTCTTGTGTGCATTCAGGAGGTTGCTATCATCTACAAATTCCCTCGCCCTGAACCTGCAATACAGCAAAACGCCACCATGAAGTAAAACTTCCAGCGCGCCCCATGACGACGGTAATCGCAGGGCCGATGGGAAGAGCAAAAAATGACTATGATCTCATCGTACATATGCCCTCCCGTTGTCAGCGCCAAGCCGCTAAATCCCCACACGTTCGGGTACGCGAATCCGGCCACGGCCAGGTACTTCCGTCACAACCACCATCTGTCCCTCACCACACTATCCAGATTCCACCCAATCCACCCACCATATTCATCCACATCCAATCCATCCCGAACTGACAACACCGTCCACATGGCTTCCAATCCCACCCCCCGATCGACACCCGCAAAACCAAAGTCCAAATCCCCTTACCTTCTGACGTACAACGCCCTGTCCGCTGCGCTCTGGGCTGCCGTCTTGCTCCAAACGATTACAATTGGCTTCCGTGAGATTCGTGCTGCGCGGAAGGCGGTCGTGTTGCTCGGCACTGGTGATGGTGCGCTCGGGGCTGTGAAGTGGGGATTGAGTACTGGGAAGGTGTATGAGGTGCTGGAGCGATACACGCGGCTGACGCAGACGCTTGCGGGAATGGAGGTTGTCCATTGTTTGATTGGCAAGTTGTTCTATTTTTCTTCTCTTCTTCATTTACAGCATTCTGCTTTATTCTGTTTTGCTGTATCGGGTACTGGGTGGATAAGAATCGTTGGCTGACTGAGACGGTAACTATCTAGGAATTGTGCGCGCTCCTGTCTTGACGACGTTAATGCAAGTTTCATCGCGGTTTTTGCTGGTCTGGCTCATTGCGTATCCGTTTCCTGAGTCGACGAGGCATTCTCCGGCATATACGACCATGTTGCTGGCGTGGAGTTTTACAGAGGTTGTGCGCTATAGTTATTTTGTTTTCAGTTTGAGTGGATTGGGTGTGCCGCGATTGTGGACATGGTTGAGGTAGGTTGCTTCTGCTTGCCCTAAAGATACACTGAGGAATAACTAGCTAATCCAATGTGCAACAGATACAATACCTTCCTCGTTCTATACCCCCTTGGCGTCGGAAGCGAGTGCTGGCTCATCTACAGCGCAATTCCGCTCGCAAGCCAAGTGAGAACGGAGTATGGTACCGCGCTTTGGATCATTCTGGTTATCTATATACCAGGGATTTGGATCCTCTTTACGCATATGCTCAAGCAGAGAAAGAGGGTCATTAGGGACAGCAAGAAGGCATGAGTTCATGGGAATAAACATCATCGCAAACTGGAAGGTTTTGTTCTGCAACTTTTTCTGCTACTGGATATAGAACGACATGACATTGCATGCGGAGTTTGGCACACAACTCGGGAAAAGAAAGCAATTTTCAAAATGCAATGGTAGTAACATACGTGGTCCGGCACGATACTATGAGGTTCTTGAAGTACATTGGTTTTCCAAACGTGGTACGGCGATAGCGACAGACATGCGTGGCGAGCACGCTAAGAAAGTTTGTTATAATCAGGGCAGTGAACATGGACCAGCATCTGCCAGCTAGTGACTGCCAACATGTCCTCGGGCGCGCCTTTCTAATGCCTACTGCACGATAATAGCAGAGAAAGTACCACTGAGAGTCACGAGCGCGGAAACAGAGCTCTGGAGATCGGTAACTGTGGTCGCCAAGGCACCCAAGCCGAGCGAGGCACCACCAGTGGCAAGTGCATTCAAAGGCTCAACGGAGGCGTTGGCGGCAGTGACCAAAGCCAGAATCAATTGCTTGATGACGGCCACCTCAGCGGCGGTGAAGATGGTGATGACTAGGACATGGGTTACAGAGAGAAGGTGGTGGTAAGGGCATGTGCAAGCTTACGAGCCTTGATGGTGTTGGCGGTGGCCTGGAGGGTGCCGACGATGTTGCTAACAGCAGTGATCTGGGCCTGCACACTACAACACCAGGTACATTAGTTCTCTGATTGGGCAACGCTATCATTACCTATCGGGAGAGAAGACATACCCAGCGATCAAAGACGCCTGTGCTTGCGCAATGGTTCCTGGGTTGATTGTAAATACAATCGTGCACACTTTCTTCTCCACGTCGAAGGCAGTCTGCCAGAATGTCGAGATGGCGCCGCTGATAGCTCCGGAGAGATCAACAGTGGGTGCAACACTGGCACTGCCACCGGCGCTGGCGTTGAAAGCAGCGTTGGCCGCGGCTATGTAGAAGCAAGGAATATTAGTAAATGAGTGCCAGAGTTGGAGTGTTGCTGACAAGGCAGAGAAGATGTACTCACCGATGGCGCCGACCTGTGCGGAGAGAGATTGGGCCGAAGCGCCCAGAGAGTCTGCAATGCTCTGTACGCCATCGACTGGCGGGACAGCGGCAGCCGCAAAGATGCTGGGCAGAAACGAGGCGGCTACAGCCGCAGTGCGGAAGACAGAGAGGCGCATGTTGACGGCTTGAGAAGAATGGAAGCGAGAGTGGTCTGATTTGTGAGAACGTTGGTAAGTTGTTCGGCAGTGTGGAGAAAGCCCCATGAGAATCAGGGGGGGTATATGTATACGTCCGACAAAATTCCGTCTGCATAGCACCTTGATATTCCAGATACAGAGTACTAGAATGCGTTGAGATGCACGGAAGCACCCGCGGAATGCTCCAAGAGCATCCACGTGCACAGAATCGACACTCATTATTTGTCGCGGAATGCCCTCCGATCTAGTATGTACCTGAAACCAGCGTATTTCTCGATTACAGCACATGAACTGCAAAAGAGTGCGCCCCCTGGGCCCAGTCAATCCATGTAGCTGTCAATCGGATTAAGGTCCGCAAATCCAGGGATGACGAAAGCGTCTCAAGAAGGGATCAAACGAACTGATAGTTCAGGATAGATGCCTAGCTTTTGGGGCGAGTCGATACATTTAATACTCATTCCTGAAAAAGTGACTCTCGTGTACGTTCAACGTGCATACTAGCTACCTGGTCTAGTGCATACCAATCCCCGGATGCCATGCCGATGCCACACTACCACACGTACAGATACTCTAACTAGATGGAGAAACGGCATTCCGAGAATAATTGTAGGCTGATACGTCACGACTGTTTGTTCCGACAGCCACTGGAGCCTCAACTACTCACGCCGTCCATACTTATGTATGTACTACCAAGTATGCATGTACATTGACGTAATAACGACTACTAGCTAAAAGGTTAAACTCTAAATGAATCTTCTAATAAAGATGATAGATAGTTTGAAAGAATATGCTAAGAGCCACCTGAGCTGGGCAGGATATAGAAATCGCTATTAGTTTGAGGACTGAAATTGTTTTGATGGACGTAGAGCAAATTGGAGTGGGTAGAAGAAAGCATCCAACCAGCCTATTCTGACATCACACTGCGTAGCTGAATTGAGGGGTATTCTGATCAGTGCATCTCCACTCACGGGGGGCTACATTAGTGCCATCTTTAAGACAGTAAGGAGTAACGCAACTATGTATTTTTGATCACACGTTGTCCTCTGAGGTATTGATATTTTGACACGTTGCAATGCGACCAAAACAGTCCATTAGATTGGGATTTGAACATGCTACAGATGGGTATCAACAATCCTATCGTTTTACCTATCATGCAGTCTTTTCCGTAATGCCAGTTTTTGTATGCAAGGTTGTACATTTAGGAATGGCGACCGAGAGCAAAACACGATTCATCAAATCGCACAACTTGGCATTTCCCGACTCAGTCTACCAAGACGCCCCTATGACACGTCCCTAAATTATCATAACACCTAGTATATCAGCCTCTTCCTCAAACTGCTCTCGGCATAGTCAACTACAATGCATATGGGGAAATTCATTTTACATTTTACGACGGTACATGAAACTTTGGAAACGGATTGGAGAAAGCGTAATCCCTGAAAGAGTCGGTGAGGCACTACTGATCGGATAAAGATGATGCATTGCGTACTCTTAGAATCAATGTGATTATGAAGGTAGAAAAGCACATGCGCTGACAACAGTACCATGCAAATGTCGCTAGAAGCTTGGTATCCGTTGCCGAAGATGCACTTCAGCGTGAAGTACACTTCTAACGCAAAGTCCGCCAACTAATTAAAGCAACTCTATCTCAAGTATAATGTGATCCAAACGCATTGTACGAGAGTTCAATCCGAAGCTGCGTGGGGTTTGCGGGCGTCGTAGTATCATCTCCGTCGCCCATGTTTTGCGATCAAGCTTCTCGACTCGCCGCACAGCCATATATGTGGACCGGCTTCGCCATCCTGTAGCCCATGTTCGTTGATGATATAATCAATCTGACGTGCTCGACCACGATTGGCACTCAATGTAGTGAGGCTATTTGCCCATCCATAGACGAAGATGGACTTGTTCAAGGTACCCAGTTCCGCCGCTACCTTGGCGGCAACAGCAGGTAGTCCATTGGTGATGGTGTTGAGATCAATTTGCTTGACTTGTATAGGAAGTCGGAATCCATCTGGAATCTTGTGGTCCGATATTGACGCCCATTCTTCTACCAGCTCTGTGGATGGACGACCTTGACGATCACCTTGTGCTAAAAGAATATTTGCTCGGAGCTTCTCCGAGTCTGTGGCCAGCGTCTTCACTATGAGATTCATTTGATCGGCGGCCTCGCTTGTGCATACCATTGGATGCGAACCTATCGCTGGATAGAGGTGGGACGGCAATAAGTGCTCTTGGGCCTCTTCCTGGATCTGAGCTTGTACCTCGCCTGGATACCAATCCAAAATTGGGCAAGGCTTATGCGAAATGTCAGAGATTAGAGCGAGAAGGATAGTGCAGTCAATGTTCACAGTGTCGGACATGGCTCGTGAACGGTCGACCAGGAGCTGAGCGAGGACCGATTTCAGGGGCATCGGTGGCGGGATATCTTTTGCGCATTGGACGATAGCCCCCGTTGCGCGAATCTTGCTGATTATCATGTCAATGGCTTGGATGTTGCCAGACTCAATTCGAGTAAGTACGAAGCGTACTTTAGGTGGTCGACCACGGATTGGGTTCGCTCTGGCCGCTCGGGCTAATTCACGTGCGTTTCGGACTATATCGACTTGATCTTCATCGTCCTCGTCATTTTCATTATCTGGCCCGGTGTCTGGCAAATCGTCGTCGGAGTCCGAGTCGTTCATCCAGCCCAACTTCGCGAGATCAAAGAGGAGCCTCTTCTCGGACACGGTTGATACACGTATCCATTCCATACCCTCTTCCGCTACGATATCAACTAGTGCTGCAGTCTTGGCCTTTTTCTGGCTACCTTTAGCCAGGCTGAGTCCTGTAGAAGTGCTCTTGCCTCCGGGTATTTTATGTCTACCCCAGAAGAAGTATTTGCGGAAACTTTGCAAGCCTGCAGATCGTTTTGCGGCACTCCATAATGCCTCATAGTAGAGGAGATTTGAGGATACAATATAATGCCGAGCTTTTTCCTCGTCCATGTTCGAACTCATAAGTTTATTGAGAAAAGCTAATTCATTACGCATGTCATTGCGCAAGTTTCGATATTCGACGGGGTTATATACCTTGCCGAGTTTCTGCTTCTCTAATACAGCTGCAACGTAGGTCTCTACCTCTTCGTGTAACAGCTTCCCTCTTCCAACCAGACCTCGGATGGTATTTTGGAGATCATCAGTGACCTTTTTCTCGTCAGATACGGATGTCGTGGCCAGACTTAATTTACTCAGATTGGACGAAACTGAGTCTGCCATGATGAAGGACACAGTTTTGCTGTGCTCCTGTTCCCAGGGGAGAAGGGTGGTTTTGTTCAATTTGATACAGCTGCCTATTCGATAGAGAGATCCAGATACCGAGTGAGCTTTTCAGGAGTAAGCTATGAAGAGCACAAAGAATCGCTGATTGATGCGAAATTTTTCGAGTTTGGACGAAACTTGAGGTGTGTGATGTGTTGATGCCATGACTTGGTCAGATCGTGTGTGATTTGATGAACTCTGGTGGATCTTTGTTGCTGTCCTGTGAGGTGTCCTCAATTTTGTGCCATGTCCCTGACTCTTATTGGCGCGCAAGGCTGTCGTTAAATGACAGTCTCATCCCGAGAACGCCGTGGGCCGACGTTTCTCCGAGCCCCGCCAAAAGTTGCCCGCAGGGTCAACCCATCATTTGTCATTGTCCCAGGCAACGGTCCCACACACACCACGCGCCATGCCATACTTCAAAACGAGTGTAGAGTGGTACGAGCAGTCATCGCTGTTGCTCAAGGCCAGACCGACGTCGGTGAGCCACGTGTTCACCTGCGCCCACAGCTCGCAGGCTAACCAGCCTGGCAGACACGAATCACGTCCAAATACAGCGTCCTTAAACCCTCGGCAACCAAAGTAAAGAAGCGGAAAAGCTACGCCGAAAAACATGCATCTAAACCCACTAATTCCACGCGCACATCATCACCACCGCCACAATTGCAGAATCCAGAGGAAGTCACAGTCACATTCATATTGAAGACGTACGATCCAGAATCGGGGACATGTCTACAGTATAAAACCAACAAGGGCGCAGAGGTCGGCCGTCTTATCGGTAATTTGGGCAGGTTAGGAAGACATATGGCAGCTCTGCCAGAGACAGCCGAGGATTTCAGTGTACCCGCTGCAGAGAATGTAGCGACAGCAGCAATTGACGAAAGCGGAGATGTGAAGATGGGCGGAGCGACAGCAGAATCGAAAATAGGCGCGAGTTCAGGCGGGAAGAAGAAGAAGAAGGGTAAAAAATGAACGATATACCAATCACAGCATGTGAACGAAGAGATCCACTGTAACATTACTTCATAACAACCATCCATCTGAACCTCATCGCTTCAGAGTCCAAGAGACGAAGTCTAGGAAAGTGAGCAACATGAGAACCAATACTTGTATTTGAGGACAGCGTATGCATTATTACGTTATCCTACAAAGATAATCATACCATGGCCTTATCCTAGTACTCCGGTTAAATGACCCTCAACTAGGGTGTGTGGGCAGAGTTAAATAGCAATACGTCGGGTATGGATGCAGCTACAATAAACAGGGATAGAAAGCCCAGCTAACATGACACTAACGTGAAAACGCGATTCTCCAGGCAAGAAAGTCTTCAATCCGGATACGAACTCAAGTAGCAAAACCAAGAAGATTATTTTATGGGCGAACTTACAGACATGATGCGAAAGTCTGGCAACGGCCAAAGTTTCCACTGAGGGAGACGTTCTCGACTACAAAACTGTGGAGAGTGGAAATCGTTTAGATGGTGTCCAATCGGAAGAACAAGAAAAAAAGGCGAATCACAATATGAAGTCGCTCCGCTAACTGAGTTCGAGGTAATATTTGAGGGATATTGAAGTGGAAGTTTTGGGTATGGTTTTGACGGACCCTTGATCACAAGAGGGCAAGAACAAGTCGAGATATCATCGTGGTGATTGGAGGAGCCAAGCCATGATAGTGCAATCATGGATCGGTCATTTTGGACTTGGAAGTAGGGTGCAGAACCTGGTACGTTGAGCATAAGAAAGCTTTGTCTCGTAGCGGGTGAACAACCTTGGAAGTTCTAATCGAGCGAGAGATATCCACACTCAGAACGTATTCCTTTATTGTATCGGATTGTCTTACGCCTCCAATAAGGTCTTGACTTCTCGGACCAACAGCCGGTCCTCGGCGATCTTGGCCGTTATCTTGCCCAGAGTACCCGCGGCATCCATTACTTTCCACAAGTCTCGCAGCTCGCCATCCATATCTGCGCCATACGTAAGCCATCCCACAGCAATTACACACATTTTCTTGTTATCGCTCCACTGTTCCTCAGTACTTAGATTCTCCAACAATGACGCAAGTAGTTCAACTTGCTGGGAGTCGGGCAGCTCTGATACTGCGGAAGACGATATAGAGGCTCCAGCTACATGCTTTTTTATTCTGACCTGGTGGTTCGAGGACGCGAGATTCATAGCTAGACACAGGGCCGATGTCTTCAGCGCCGGGTGCTTCTCATCCAGCAGTGCTGTAGTGAGGATAGATACCAATGTCTCCGATAATGGAGGAGACAGGATATGTGGTATGAAGAGTGGCGAAACGAAGAGATTGCATGCGAGGTGCAGGGTGGTAAGTCGGAGTGGATAAGGCGCAGAGTCTCCGATTTTGTCAACGTGTTTGAGGAGAAAGTCAACTGTCGCCGGTGTGCCAGTTGCACCTCTGTGCTCTTCTGCAAAGAATCCAGCCACACGAACATCAGCGAGTGATACTCGGAAGAGATCGTAAGCGGTAAACAGAAGCTCAGCTGGAAGCAGAGATGTGCTCTTTTTGAGAAAGTCGGCAAATTGTGGGAGTTTGGATACTGGTGCTTCAATAGCCCCAGAGTTTTCGCGAGCTTCAATAAAGGAGACAATCGATGATACCACTGGGTCCTTTCCTACATCTCCCATCTTGGAAATAACCTTCGGCAACGGTGGGATCTTTGTGAATGTGATGAATCTCTGGTTCTGTCCCAACAACATGGGTGTGCTCCTTTGGAGATGTGGATGCGGCGGGAAGGCGGCGTTTAGTAGCATCTCCACATGACTTCGCAACGATTGGGGATTGGCTCCACTCCACTCGTCATGCTTCTCACCTTTGACGTATGTGATGAAAGTTGGAGTGGCCCTTACATCAGGGTAACGCACGTTGATTGTTCGGTCGGCATGGCTGAAGTCTATCTTGATGAAAACGCACTTGGTGCCCGCCTCTACTGCCAGGTCATCGTACGGCTGGTATACGAGCTTACAAGGCGCACAAGTAGAGCTTGTGAAGAAGATTATGGCGCAGCGGTCTCTGGCCAGATTGAGTAGCCGGTCAACGTCCTGTATCGACACCACGTTATTGACTTTCCCAGTATTCAGTTCCAATTCGCTTCTATGGCCACTGATGGTCGCCGATGGAAGTAGCTGGACGGGAGTTGGTGCTGGAGCTTGGGTGATGGGGCGCATCGCCGCTTCGATCTGGGGTTTGAGCATCTGCCCAAATGGCGTGTTGAGCACTGTCTGCGGAAGCGAGGTGATGTGATCGGGTATACCCTTGCCAACGAGGAACATGGAGAAATCGTGGGAGAAGTTGTTGCAGTTGTGTGCGAATAGGTCGTAAGACTGTAAATGGGATTAATGAAGTGCTTGTTTGGACGAAGACACGATGTACCTCAGGAGTATAAATTGCTTTCAACGAATCAAGATACTCCAAAATGACGTCGATGGGAAGATCTGTCCGGCCTAGTTCAATTATCTCCATTGGCTTTCCGTGGTGTGTAGTTCCGGCGCGACATGTCTGGATACCAGAGGCGAAGTAATATTCGATGCCGTCAATGACAAGCGCCGTATGATATATAGCATCTATATGCGTTCCCAGAAACTGTTGCGACATTTGCCGTGCTAGACCCTAGACGTATTAGAATGAGCACATTGAGAAATGCCGAGGGAATCCATACGGCATGAATATGGGGCTACAGCATACTTGGGAAAGATCGTATACGTAGAGCTGTACGTCCATGGTGGCAGCAATCTTGTTGGTCTGAGCTGGTGGATGTCTTGTGAAAAAAGCGTGCAGAAATGTTCAACCCAGAGAGACAGGAGGGTCTGCGCGCGATTGAGAGTCCCAAGGAGTCGGACAAGTCGGAGAAGTGCAAGTTGAGAGGACGTATATGATGGCGGACTGGCGGTGCTTACAGGCAACCAAGGTGACGTCGAATGTTCGCGAATCACACCGCTAGTTGACGACTGGTTACGCGCTACGCGATGGCACGTGACCCCGACAACCACCGACCAGAGGTGAGCCTCGCCCAGCCCTCCAACGCGTCCTTTTCATTAACATGCGGATTCTTCGCATCCGCCATCTGATTGTCAAGTCGCGGCGGATTGCTGTGGCGCTCGAGGAAGTGGCCATGTTACACGAATCAGTAGGTAACCACTCATCGCTTATCGGATTCGATCTCCACAGCCTCTTGGATACAGCGACCAACGCTCCGTATTGCTGGTCGATACATGGCCCATCTCTGCAAGACCTCCCGACAGCCTTGTTTTGTAAATGGAACTCGGTTGTTCTCGCGTAGTCAACGCTGGCTGGCATATAGCGGCGCCGACCAAACTTTGCTTACTGCTACTACACTGCCCCGCATTCAGTCTGCTCCAGCCCTGCGCCGTTTCTGTGTCCAATGGGGACGGCAGCGCACCCAACGCCGTCCCAACACCGATAAGTCTGCTCACTCGTCGTGACGGTAATGTATGCGACACCCAACTCTCTCTTCGGCTACGCGGCCACTGTCCCAGGGTTGTGCGGCTTGGAGACTTCAGGCTTTGTGAAATATTGCGTATCCGTGCTGGTGCCACGCCAACGACCAACGAGGTAAGAAACGGTAAGTTGGAAAGGATGATGCCGAGCGAGGATTCGGTTGTATACCAATGGAGGTATATCAATGATGTCGGCCTGATGAGAATGATCGCTTTTGAGATGATTCCAGCGGCGAGAACGAGTGTTCCCAGTAGGATAAGGAGCGCGAGCAGGAGGCGTCGTGGTGTCGAGATGAAAGGGATCGGTACGATCATGGTCAAGATCGTACTCAAGATAGTGGGGCCCAGTGCCACCACAGTATGACCTGTGTACCAAGCACACTGTGCTGGGAAAATCAGCTTCGTCTTTTCACCACACACTCGTCACTATCCCTTACTCACAATTGGCGGCCAATCTGTCCCAGGTTGCCTTGACAGGGTGGCACCACGCAAATAATGAAGACTGAACAAGCATAAACAAAAGACAGCAAGAGATGGAAATCGCTTGCAACGCTCTCCGTTTCCACGTCTCCGATTTCACAGGACTATCTGCAAGTCAGCCAGATCAAAAGAAAGATACCATACGCACAATATCCGCCAGTACAATACGAGAAGACAAGCTTTCACCAGCCAATTCGTGACAATCTGGAGTTCCTCTAGCACATATCTGGTTTTGTAATCTCTCGCGGACTGGTTTCCCGAGGATTGGTTCGCGAGCACAATAGCTGCTGTAAATGGCACGAGCACAAAGACCATAAGCCAGTCATCCGCCTGCAAGCTTTCCCACGATCGAAGGGTAGTCCGTCGAAAGATGCTGGTTCGGATGAGCGTAGTTCAATTCAATACGCCAGTACACTCACATCCTCAATACGACCAAGGATGTCGCAACGGCGTACAGAGTCCACGACTGGACAGCGAGGACGGTAATCGCGGGCATGACGAGTCAGGAACTACTAACCAAAGCCTTGTATCAATAACGTAACCACAGAAATCTGAACGAGTGTGTGCAAGGAAATTCACAGAAGGCGACCCCAGTTTATGCTAAGGCCTGTACAGAAAGGAACCGTGTGCTGAAATAAACCCAACATGAGACCAGACATCCCGACGCCACGCTCTGCGCAAGTTCATGAACGCATATCTCACCCCATCTTCTCTACTGTGTCTCGCCCGAAGGAAACACAGTACCCTAGAATCGTTCACCCGAAAAGCGATAGTCAAATCCAAGCACGCGGACTGCGTCGCGGATGGCCGCAATGATGCGCTACAAGGCCCCGTGGAACAGTGACCCGTAGGAGAACCAGAGTTCCACGTTGTCGACAAAGTCGCACAATACTGGGCGTCAGCTGTCAAGCGTTATGTGACAGTCCGGTATGGAGACGGTAACGTGCGGGAGCTGTGAGTCGCGCGGAACGACCGACCGTAGGTGCTTCCGACAGGTGGTGGCTGTACCCAAAGATCCAATTGGTTACGACCCCTGTAGTTGTACCTACTGCCGATCGTCCTGGTGTCAATTATCGTCGCAACGAGAGTCTTACGATGCCCATTCTGCACGATTTCTTGGGTCGTCACGAGTGACGTGGGGTTGGTGCCTGATCGGCGCTGGGCGCTTGCATATGTATGTAGGTACCTACTATGTATGCAAAGCCACCTGTCGTCCCACCTTCGCAATGCAGGTATGCAATCGAACATGCGCGTGCGCGCGGAGAAGATCCAGCATGCAGAGGCAACGATTTGAATGCAGGCGACGGAGAAGCTAATTTGCACGCGATATTGGGCATCTGGATTGGTGGCGGTGGCGATGATGCGCAAAAAGCAAGGTGACGGCGTGGCGACACCACAATTGACGGAATCGATATTCGGGGTTTTCGGTTATCAATT
>Ga0182210_1000119_pt1 | contig 15424 bp, 16 predicted proteins | sample G5R1MG_19_FD_129670 | JGI IMG/M metagenome (GOLD analysis project Ga0182210, IMG submission 129670) | Switchgrass phyllosphere microbial communities from Michigan, USA - G5R1_MAIN_03OCT2016_LD1 MG | ecosystem: Host-associated > Plants > Phyllosphere > Phylloplane/Leaf | place: USA: Michigan... | reverse complement strand
GACAGATCTCCGAGATCCAAGTCATGAACATCCATTTATTTCTCCACAAAAGAACCTGTGAATCGTAGATCCTTACCATGCGCTCGGTGTGTCCCCAGCTCGTCATGCAGACCGTGTATTGCCAGACACGCGTCGGGCTACATCTGATCGGTGGGCGCTATACTAACACTGCAGGCCATGCGTGTGGCGCATCCCCCTGTGTCAATTTGAAAACCAACAAAAACTCGGCCCACTGTCGAAACACTCCTGTGACCAGGCATTGGCCCGGATGGGATTACGCCCATTATGTTCATAAAACCTATAGTTTTCCTCGTTGTAGACAATAGAATTGAATGCCGAGTAAAATGTACCTAGTGCAATATGCTTCGAATTTTCCTTATCTTTTTCGTGATTTCCTTTTTATTTTGCGACCCACTGGAGTATCTGAGCATTCATTTCTTACCTATTTTACTAGCGTAAGGTTGGAGGAACGATTCTATAACCTGAGTCGGCGCTCACATCAATGGCCTGCCTTGTAATGATACTTTTAACGCAGCGATTGTAATCTGCCCAATGTTGTTATGAAGAGGGTTCCTACTGGCTACCCTATGTACACGTACGGACTCCCATTTTGTACTCGGTTCCGGGGCTAATTGCTGCGTGATTGCCGGACCGGACCACACGGGCAGTCCCTCTCATGCTAAAGCAGCCGTTAGATCCGTTCCGCTTTGCAACTAGGTAATGCATCACAAACGCATGTACATACTGTAGAGTAGGTGCCGAGATAACTACGTTGGGTCACCACTACAGACGCATCCCACGCGCAAACCAATGGTCCAGATCCTCGTATTCGCTTTTGATCCTTCTCGAAATCCCCACTGTATTTTTTCTAGCTCCATTCCGAATGCAACCGCGCATTTGATCGGTGTGCGCCATGCGCCTTCGCCAATGCGCCCTGATCTCTGTACCCCCACATGACATTGACCCCCACATGACATGGTGTTCGCCCATCTCGCTCCCGTCTTACCTTAGTCAAGCTTCTGCGAAAGCCATTTCCGGCGAATTCCGAAGAGTGCTGGTAATTGATTTTTGATATGTCAGCTTTGAGCTGGCGTTGTTGAGAAGAACCACCGAACCGTGCAGTCATTCACTACATAGTGTTAGATGCATGGCGCTTGTGGCCTGCGTTTCAAATGTCTTCATATTGATGGATATGGTACATAGTCGGCCGCCCATTCCATGTAACAAGATCAATACACCCATATAAGACTAGGCCGAGGAATTTGAAACAGACTCCTACAGTATGCAAATTTCCTCTACTGTCGGAGAATAGTGACCTCTTCTTCGTAAATCTCCTCCACACAAAGGCCGGAGTATCTGTTGCGCAATTGAGCAGCAATGTATCGAATCCCCCAATTCTCGGCTTGGTGGTGACCAACACAAACAACTGGCATTCTTAGCAATTTAGCCGCCTCCACGCCGGCGGTGCGTGGTTGCCCAGTGATGTAGAGAATGTTTCTACCATCATCGTCCAAAGAAATCCATCCTCGACCCTGAGCAGTGTCTAGTATGCGATGCACCTCGTGCGCATTAAAGGCGTTGATTATAGCAACAACGTGTATTTCCTCACAGGGGCCTTCAAACACATATTCTATATCACCAAACTCTTCCCGTATGCCCCCTATTAGCTGTGCCATTGGCATGGAGACGCAACTGACTATTCCTATTTTCCTGTCCAGATCTCTTTTGTAACCTTGGATGCACAAAGCCTCACTAAGCTCCAAGCCGAGTCTTCCAGCCAATACAGGATTCCAGCCAACCGTCAGAGCTTCGTCGAACGATGTATGACTAGATATAATGAGAGTATCGTCGCGCACTCTATGACGTTCCAGATTAAAAGGGCGATGCAGGAAGCATATTGTGCGTGGAAGTCGCGAGCAGGCTGGAGGACAGGGTTTCGTAGATGTGCATGTCGATTTGTCCGAAGGATGATGCCCTATGAAAGAATACACCCCTGGTGTGGGTGTAATGCTTAGGACTATCTGCTCGACCACTGTCGTTTCTGGATCGTACAATGGGGTATTAGGAACATGATAAAGACGAGAGATATCGTTTTCCTTTAACGGGAGAAGCGAAGCGATATAGTTGTTGACAGCTGCAAAGGTCGGGTTTTCATGTTGCTGCATCGTGAACTGCAAAGTTATCATAGTGGCCCGCGCAGCCCCTGAATGCGATAGAAGATCTGCCATATCAAATAGCGTGAGTACGTCATCGATATTGGTCGATTGGTTTATTCACAAAGCCAGCAACTACGTGTTCCAACTTGCCATGATGTCTTTTCCAACATTTTTCATTATCATATATCTTCCTTTCCTGCAGTAGTAAGAGCTAACAGCCTCGGTTTAAAAAAGGCATAGGATGAAGTGACATGATAGTGTAGAGGTGTATCCTCAGGCTCAGTTAGCTTCAGCAGCTGCCCGACGAGCCTTCGGCTTGTCGGGTTATCGTTGTAGTTGGGTGGATTGAGATAGATAGTGTATTGTCCATTTGCGCGCGCGTACAGGCGTCAACTTTCTGCCTATCTGTCTACCGATTGAGCTTCGGCAAGCTTTCAACTATATACATTGGGTCACATGACCACCAGCACGTGACCTTCGGTCACGTGTCCTCCAGCGATTGTGCTTCGGGCTACATTCAAGCCTCAACACCATGTATTTCCACCACACTACAGATTTTCATGGGAGATGCCGCGCAGGGTGGAGAGATACTACTCCTCTTGGGTCGCTGCAAAGGGCCTGATAAACGCTCGATCATCTACTGCCTAGGGATACTTCCAACTATCGGGGCCTATGTAGCATCGAGACTGGCCTGGTGGACATGGCATACCAGTCTGAACCGGGACTTACCAGAGCATGTCGCATGCGTGTTTGCAACTAGCATTAATATGAAACGTAACTAGTGGTGGTTGTGGCCGCTTGTCAACTTCTGAAACCAGTCACTCACCCTGCGCGTCTGATTACGCCAGCTGGACCCCAGACAATCTCACTTCTGCCTTTCTCTAACCCACCGTATCTCGACAGCGAGCACGTCACTGGAGTACCTACCCTACAAACTCCCACAGTACTATCGAGGGTGTAGCCACTAGCCAAGGGCTTGAGCGCCACAGCACACGGACCTCTGAGCGCCGAGGTTTCGCGAACGTCATACACCATTCTCGAGTGCTGCTGCTACATAGTACATTCTATTCAGACACCACACAATGAACAGCTCCCGACAGAAACTGCTGTACCAGCTCAACAGCCGCTGGATATATGGCAAGATTGTGAGCTCGCACTACTTTGCCATCCGCTATCCGACCTTGTACTGATACCGCGCCTCCCGACAGCCGCTACTCCACGCCGTTGTCTTCCTCATTCAGATGGCTGCCGTATCGCTGCTTGTGCGCAAGTACAATGGCTACTATGCGCAACGCCCAGGTGAGCTACTAGCGAGAATTCATACTATTCACGCAACCTCTGACAAGCTGCCAGTACTGACGACGATGATCACCAACGCCGTACGTAACCCTTCCTTCCACCCGAGACACTTATACGCGTACCACGAGCAGCCAGGCGCACCAGACGCCATGGATAAACTCATTTCTATGACACGTTCAAATTGGCCTTGTACCGCATCAGAGGCTAATACCTGTTGCAGGTGTTGGGTGGCATTGCAGACACAGTCGCCCAGACACTGACCGCGGTCCGGCAGCGCGCAGTGCGCAAGGGCGACAAAGACAACTTCCTGGCTATCGAAATTCATGAACTTGATCGACGGAACCCATTCAATGAGAACGATTTGATCCCCGATTCCAAGAAGCTACCACCGCCCTTCGACTTCGAGCGTACCACGAGATTCATGTCCTACGGTTTTCTCATGTCTCCCATCCAACACCGGTGGTTTCGGTTTCTCTCAGCGACATTTCCTGTGACCAAGACGGCTACCTGGCTACCAGCTTTGAAGCGCGTGGCATTTGATCAGTTTTTATTTGCACCAGCTGGTCTCGCCTGCTTCTTCACGTTCATGACCATTGCTGAGGGTGGAGGAAAGCGTGCTGTGCAGCGCAAATTCCAGGATGTGTATGTGCCAGCACTCAAAGCCAACTATATCATCTGGCCGACAGTCCAGATCATCAACTTCAGGGTGTTGCCAATCCAATTTCAAATCGTAGGTTTGTACTGAAATGTTTCATATATGGGAAGCTTATATTTATGCAGCCATTTGTGTCCTCGGTTGGTATTGCTTGGACAGCATACCTATCGCTCACGAATTCCGCCGAGGATGCCTAAAGCCTGTGATCAAACGAATTTCCTTTTGCATCCCTGAGTTGCGTAACCGCAATTCTCGGTCATGCCAAGAGAGCGTATATGATAGTTGCGTGTGCAATGCGCTTTTTGCGTCTCGTAGGGTTTGGCGTTTGGGCATCGTTGGGGCCCTGGGTTTGTCTGTGCTCGATTGAGGCATTTAACTCTCGTTCATTTGTGTCCCACTACTCTGTTGAACAACATGATATTTGTAGATCTTTTGTGTCTGAATACGCTCGTTCCTAAAGAGAGATAAGAATGTGCTTGAATCGCTATTTGGGCTTGGGGTCGTAACTTGGAGATTCCTCACATCAAGGACGGAGGGACGGCTATAGGTCTTTTTTATAGAATGTTGTCTCATACGTGGTGTCAAACAGGATTCAGTCCGCTCCCGGTGGCGGGTGCCCTATAGTTTGACCGAATGCATTAAAGAAGATTCGAAGCATGGTATCTGATGGTAATTCCTTCTGTTATTTCGTTCTCAGATGAGCTCGCTTTGATTCCCCGTGATTTGCTAAGGCGCAGTGAGTTTAATGCCCCGCGCCTGCCCTGGCAACCCCACCATAGACAACCCGCTTTCTAGCTCAACAAGCGTTGAGCACCTTTCCCATACCCTGCTCATTGGCCATCTCTCTAAGTAAGTCCTCATGAACGTTTTCCTTGTCTAGCAGATGACATTGATTACCTTACCAAAAAAGGAGTCCTGAACCATCATTGTTCAGCCCATTGACAGTAGCCAGCACAGTACACGCTACCTCCGCCATGTCTCTCTCTAACAAGCTTTCGATCGCCGACGTCGACCTCAAGGGCAAGCGCGTCCTTATCAGAGTACGTCGTATTAACTACCTATTTCCCCTATCCTCTGTAAGAGTCTGACAATGCACCTGACAGGTCGACTTCAACGTACCTCTCGAGGGTGACAAGATCACAAACAACCAGCGCATCGTCGGCGCCCTTCCCACAATCAAATATGCTATTGACAACGGAGCCAAGGCTGTCGTTCTCATGTCGCACCTTGGCCGTCCGGACGGAAAGCCTAACCCTAAGTACAGCCTCAAGCCAGTCGTTTCCGAGCTCGAAAAGCTACTGGGAAAGAGCGTTATATTCACCGACAACTGTGTTGGCAAGCAGGTCGAGGAGACCGTCAATAGCGCTAGTAGTGGACAGGTCATTCTGTTGGAGAACTTGCGCTTCCATGCCGAGGAGGAAGGCAGCTACAAGGACGACGAGGGCAAGAAGCAAAAGGTCGATAAGAGCAAGGTGGAGGAGTTCAGGAAAGGATTGACTGCGCTAGGAGACATTTACATCAGTGGGTGGAACTCGAGAATCAGTGCGCATAGATTTTAACAGGTCACAGACGATGCTTTCGGTACCGCCCACCGCGCCCATAGCTCCATGGTCGGCGTCGACCTTTCACAGAAGGCCTCCGGCTTTCTCGTTAAGAAGGAACTCGAGTACTTCGCAAAGGCATTGGAGGAACCTAAGCGACCCTTCCTTGCCATCCTCGGTGGCGCCAAGGTATCAGACAAAATCCAGCTCATTGATAACCTGCTCGGCAAGGTTGACAGCCTGATCATCTGCGGTGGCATGTCCTTCACATTCAAGAAGACACTCGAGGGCGTAAAGATTGGCAACAGTCTATTCGATGAGGCTGGAAGTAAGACAGTCAAGGGCCTGGTTGAAAAGGCCAAGCAGAACAACGTCAAGATTGTGCTACCAGTCGACTACATTACAGCCGACAAGTTCGACAAGGACGCAAAGACTGGCTACGCTACAGACGAGGAGGGCATTCCAGATGGTTGGATGGGTCTCGACTGCGGTGAAAAGTCAGTCAAGCTATACAAGGAGGCTATCAGCGAGGCAAAGACTATTCTCTGGAACGGCCCTGCTGGTGTTTTCGAGTTCGACAAGTTCGCCAAGGGCACTAAGGAGACGCTCGATGCTGCAGTCGAGGCAGCACAGAGCGGTAAGATCGTCATTATTGGCGGTGGGGACACTGCAACTGTTGCCGCGAAGTACGGTGTAGAAGACAAGCTGTCTCACGTCTCAACTGGCGGTGGCGCGTCGCTTGAGTTACTCGAGGGCAAGGATCTGCCCGGTGTGTCCGCGCTGTCAAGTAAGTGAATCATATATCGCGCGCGGAGTAAGCAGAAAGCTCAGGGTGTATGCGAAGGTATATCTCCGAGATTATGATTGTGTAGTTGTAGACTTCCGGGTTTAATATACAGCTGGATCAAACTGTAATTGACAAGTTCACGCCCACGGCCCCTAGCAAATCCTCGTGAAGCTCATAACGTTGTGTCGTATGTTTCCGGGCGGCGATTGGATTCATGCGCATCTGTCTATTGGGTCGCTGGTATCGAACGTTTGGTACATGGTTGTGTGCGGCGCCGGATGTCAAAGACGGTCTTCATTTACCCAGTTTCTTGAGTTCTTCCCTGTACACCGTTAGCAGACTTTCTCCTCTTCGCTAATCCCATCTTTGCTCACCTCAGCTGGACCGAAAAATCTTCATTCGTGTCATCGTCATCCCAGCTCTCTTCCCATAGATGCGCATTGCCGCCCGGGATCTGTGTCTCCTCCTCTGTCCAGTCTGGATTGCTCACATTAGCACCTCTATTTTCTGCTAGTTGGATACTGCGAGATTGTACGCACCTTCTATAGGGAAGTCCTCAAACTCATCGTCCTCCTCTAACTGCGTGGCTGGCTTCTTGTCCTGGGAAAGTGGCTGGTCGCCAACCTTGGAGTCGCTAGCGGTGCCTTTCGTGTCTTTGGGTGCGCTGGACATTTCGGAGAGTATGTGGTAGAATCGATGGGATGGAAGGAGGGGAGGGGATGGTTTCAGTGGAGCTTCGTGCTTATGGTAAGGCTTATGGTAAGGTTGGTGTATGGGCAGCGTGACGCGATTCGAGCGGTGGCGGGAGCGATGATTGCCCGCAAGGCTTAGCGGCAGTGCTGTCACGTGCGCATTGCTTCAAGTCGCCGGCGGGGCAGATCCTGTGCTTCAACGATGTACCATAGTAGGGCTGTGATTCTTTCGTTTCAGGCCGTGACACCGTCAAGAAACATCCACCGTGACAAGGTAAACACTCTCCTCTTTTTCGGTTCCTTGCTTCGTAGTGCCCGCAACTCCAGTTCCGCACTTGGAAAGATGACGTGAGCGGCAACATCTGGAGTCGTGAGTGATTAATTACTGTGTAGTAGATATGTGGCGCATGCGCGTGAAGGTTTACCCTTGTAGCTCGACCCGTGGTCCGTGGCGTCCACGCATCTTCATCTTCATCTGCTAGGTACATGCTCCTTCGCTCCTTGCCTCTCTTCGAGTAAAAGTCGCCCCCCCCCTCTCCCCCCTCGTTCAAGCTCCGCCCTGGGCGCAGTGTCACGACACAATGTTCAAAGTTGGGAGTTGGCTCAAAGGCCACAGCCCTGTGCATACTACGAAAAGCCTCAACGCCCTGGACGAGCTTGCTCAGAGTGAGTGGCCCAGAGCTCGGTGATAGACCACATCTGACGTAGGAACAGTACAGGACGCTATGAGCGGTGGGTTATACCCAAGCTGGCATGCATCTCCACCGAGCTGATCATTTGCGGTCCTAGCTGTCACCCATATCATGGCTGATGATGTCGAGGCTGCTGAGGCAAATCTCGCCAAAGGCACCTCGCCGTTTCATCAAGTACGCTACATCACGGTATAGGTGCGCGGCATAAAGAGACTGATGCAACACAGTTGGGTGTAGGAGTCTGCACATTTATGAGAGCAACACTGGGCTTTGAACAGGAAATCATGCGCGAAGGTTCGTCTTGAGCCTGTCGTGAAAATCGTCTAGTCCAAAGCTGACCTGCACAGCGGCCAACACGCTCTACCAAGCCGAGAACGCTGCATACGAACAGCAAAGACGCGCCAGCAGGGATCCCAACGCATACCGCTCGTCAATCTATCCCCCGGGAACCGAATACGCAGTATGCCAGGCTGAGACGCAGCTGATGAGTGCTATCGTGGGTGTCCTGAATGAGAGTTTGACGGAGGCGATCAAGAGCTTTTACAAGCTGAGGAAGGCCTATCTGACACTGGAGTCCGTCATAGAGAATGAGAAGAAATTCTTCAAGGAGAGGAGTGTGAGCAGCGTCAACTCCGTAGGCTCAAAGGCTTCGTCTAGGGCAGGCTCGGTTCGCTCCAATATTGCAGGGAGGAGTATGATCCGCTCAAAACTCGATAACCCGACTGGTACATCTGCTGCAGCGTCTGCTACTGACCTTGAGCAAGGTCAAGAAACACTGAATGGGACAGCAGTGGGAACAAAGAGCGGGAACGAGAGCGAAGTCGATGATTTTGACTTTGTTGATGCCGATGAAACCCATCCAGAAACAGGGACTCCCCTGAAATACACTGGCCATTTGAACATGGCCACGGCAAACGGAGGGTCCACCGCCTTGGACACGGCGCAACGGAAGTTGGATGTTGATGCTAGCACTGCTCCCAATCTTTCACTCGCACAAGAGGACCCCTCCAACACTGCTCCGAAAGCTATCAAAGATTTTGAACCACTCCCATTGAATGATTTGGGGGGACCAGAGGCAGACATTGCTAAATTCAGTGACCATCCCGTGGATCAATTCATTCTATCCGGCTCCAACTTCTGCTTTGGAATGCTCCTACTGCTTCTTTCTTTCATACCGCCTTCTTTCGCTTCCCTGCTCAAGATTGTTGGTTTCAAAGGCGATAGGGATCGCGGAATGGCAATGCTGTGGCAAGCAACGAAGTTCCACAATATTCACGGTGCATTGGCCGGTGTGGTACTCATGGGCTACCTCAACGGCTTCACGAATTTCTGTGATATCCTCCCGAGCTTGGGCGATGGATCCTATCCCAGAGATCGATGTGTAGCATTGTTGAAGCATATGCGTGGACGGTACCCCAAGAGCCACCTCTATCTCCTCGAGGAAGCCCGTATGCTGGCCGTCGAAAAAAAACTAGAAAAGTCGATCGAATTTGTTGAAGGCGCGGGCGAGTCACCGCTCAAGCAACTAGAAGCACTTGGCTGGTTTGAGCGTAGTTTGAACAACATGTACATTCACGATTACGAAAAAACCGCTCTTGCTTTCCAAAAATGCATATCGCTCAACAACTGGAGCCACGGGTTGTACTACTTCATCAGCGGTGCGGCGTATGTTGAGCTATACAGACGCCACAAGACTACCGACTCTTCAAAAGCCAAGCAACATGCAGCCGAGGCGGAGAAGTTTTTCCAACAAGTCGTACCCAACACGGGCAAAAAGAAGTTCATGGCGCGCCAGCTCCCGTTCGATGTCTTTGTTATTCGTAAGATCCAGAAATGGGAGGCTCGTGTGCAGGAGTGGAAGTGCGATTTCATCGATGCCATTGGCGTGTCCCCTTTGGAGGAAATGATCTATTTCTGGAACGGGTACAAAAGGATGCGCGCCGACCACCTCGAAGTATCACTCAGGAATCTTGGGTGGAGTGAGTCGGCGGCGAATCCGTACTGGGAACGAGAAGGTCCGGACGAACGAGCCATTCTTGCGGTTCTCCGCGCAGCTACACTCCGAAACATGGGGAGGACTGCCGAGGCAAAAGCGCTACTGGAAAAGGAGGTCTTGCCCGTGGACCGAACTCTGCTCAAGGGAACCCATAAGGATAATTGGATGGCGCCTTGTGCGCGATACGAGATGGCTGCGAATCTTTGGCGCGAGGCTGATGCAGATGGGCATCCGGAAGCGCATACTCAGACCTTGGATCAATGTCGGGACTGGCTCGATGAAGTGACAAAGTGGGAAGGGTACGACTTGGACGCAAGGTACGTTTTGCCATTGCATTACCTTCACCGAGATGCTGTACTGATGAGTGTGTGTTAGAATTGGTATGAAGATTACGACAGGCAAGGAGACCTTGAGGAAATATGGTGTCCAGTGCTAGCTGGCCAGGGTCATCTATCTCTTGCTTGACAAACCGGTATACGGACTTTTCACGATGCATTCCCGCGGGGGTGCCGTCCGAGAGCTTACGGGAAGGCTGAAGCCATCCTCCCTCCGGCTGATCCCGTCCCCACATGCCGTCGAGACACGAGCCCCGTCCAGACCCCGCTTTTGTGTCAGAAAGATGCCGTTGCCAGGGAGTCAGCTGGATGGACGAGCCCGGACCGAAAATCTTCCGGGCAGTGCATGGAGACTGTAGGTACCGCCCCTACTTCCCAACATCGATGCTTCTCGCGGCGCAAGACTGTTCAAGCTGGGGAGGCGATGGTTTATCGGCCGATGTGCGTAGTTCGCCCTAGCATGGCAGGTTCCTGACATAATTCAACCGGAAGGTTTCCACTTGCCCCTGGCCGCTGCCTGCATGCGTGCGGGACCGTGACGAGCGTCTAGCCGCGAGCGTATTTCCTGTCGGTGTAGGCAGGGAACCTTTCGTTACCAGGCCGCTTGTGCACAGCATAGTGGGGCTTCTTCTTGCCTTGCGACGTATCAGCGCATCGGTCATGATGGATGGATCTCTGCATTCGTGGCCTGCAAACTGGCCAGTTGATACCGCACGGGCGGAGGTCCAACGTAAGGTCATCGGCGACAGCTCACCGCGGTCAGCCGGCGCTCTCGATTCGAACGACGGCAAGTAACGAGCACCACGGGACGCCGAGTACCTACAGTTTCACCGGCGTCTGCGTCGGAGGCGTGCGTGGACCTCTCCGGTGTCTTCCCCTAGGCCGCGGCCGTGGGCGCATCCATGATTCGCAACCGGAAGTGAGCGTCACGTGCATCCGACAGGGCTAGCGCGCCGGCCATGCAATCCAGAACTGTCCAGCTTTGTCATGCCATTCCGCCTCTCTGACGCCAATCATGTTGCCGCCCCAGGGAAACCATTTCCGCACGCCTCGCTCCCTCGCGCCCAGGCCCGATTCAAGGCACGGCCGCACCAGACGTACCACGCCAGCCGACCCCACATTCTCTGACTCGGCCTGCTCCTGTTGGGCCGTTCCAGAGTGAACATGCTCAGAAGACCAGGCCACTGCCGCATCTAGCATCGCCAGGCTTGCCCTGGCTGCTGCAGGCTCCAGATAGCTGTACCATCCAATACCCAGACACGGCGCAGAGTCAGCCTGGGCCGCACAACTACCGCGGCATCGCCCTGGATGCGCACATGGACTCGAGTCTCCAGGGTACATGGGAGTCCCTATGGCAGCTGACGTCGATCAACGCATGCAATTTCACATGCGGCCTTGGTCCCGCAGCCGTCTGAGCAGAGTCGGCGCTTTGGACGCCAAGGGTAAAGCGCCGCCATGTGCATCTGGGGCTGGAGACTGGGGTATTCACTAACGATCCCCACTGGGTGCGAGGCGGCGTCATGAGCGTTCAAGCGCACCAGAATGAATCGTGGTACGTGTTCGTGCCCCAAGCACGCGACTAGCCCTGACAAGGAGCTCACCTCGGAGAGCTTTCGTGCCGTACATATCCTCTGCATCCCCCCGACCCGTCGCGCGTGAGCAGCGAGCGGTATTTCAGCTTTTCCCCCACACCAACCTGACTTGGGCCGTTATCAGAAGCGCAATCCGGACAGCAACAAAGGCAAAAGCTATGTCTGATTACTCTGGATCACCGCCCGATTATCGCCATGACCCGCTACCACAGAAACGCAAAGGCATCCAAGCTGGACTAGACGGACATCCTACAGGACGCTCGGTCAAGAGGAGGGCGTCAAAGGCTTGCCAATGCTGTCGAGCCCGCAAGGTCAGATGTAACGTCACCGAGCATGGCGCACCCTGCACAAACTGCCGATTAGACGAAGTGGACTGCATTGTCTCGGAAAGCAGGCGCAAAAAGTGAGTTTGCAAGCTTACAGCCCATTCCGTGCCATTCTCGAAGGCCCTGCACGTTACCAGCGCTTGCGGACTTATCTCCAACAAACCGCTTTCACAACCTACTGCACGCGGAATGTTGTCACGCGAGGTTGTTCGAGGCTTGGTAATCCTGGGCAATGCGTTTTCCGCCAATTCCCGCCAATGATCGGCAAAGCAGCTACATCACAGTCTCACGTTGCTGACGTCTGTAGAAAATGGGGCAAAGATGACGAACAACCAGTGCAAATCCTCAGTTCTGCATCAAGTGCGAACCGCAAACTTGCCTCGCGAGATGCCCTGGACAGTATTCAGTGTCTCACGCCGAGCTCGTTGCGAGCATCACAGGATGTGAAACTGCGTCGGGACAAGCATGTCCCTCATTCGATATGTACCTTGTACCCTTGGTACCCGTTGGGCAAATCAGGCATACTAACTCGACTGCAGATCAAAACCATGGGAATCGAATGAATTCCGTGGCCAGTTTTTCGGACTCTCAGCGTCGGCTCTCATGCACATCGCAAATCAATGGCCTACCTACGTTGCCGTTCTCGCCCTTCGCCACCGAAACGCAAGCGCCTTTCTTTGGCAATATGCCGCAGAGACCGTCATCATCTGAACTCCCCAGATTCATCAAACCTCTACCCGCCAAAATCGGACCGGAGGAAATTGCTTATCTTGAGAAGAAGGGGGCTTTGCTAGTGCCCAACGGGACTATACGCCGTGAGATGCTTCGCGCATACGTTGAGTTTGTCCACCCGTATATGCCCTTGTTGGACCTGCACGATTTCTTAGCTGTTATCGATTGCGCAGATGGAAGCAAAGGCCAGGTCAGCCTGATCCTGTTCCAAGCTGTCATGTTCGCCGGCTCTGCATTTATTGATATGCAATACCTACATACAGCAGGCTACGCTACCAGAAAGGAGGCGCGCAAGGACTTTTTCCAAAAGACCAGGGTGAGCATATGCCCCGTTCTTATCAATTCAACACCGTGCGGTCGACTCGTCAGTCATTGCGTAGTAGCTGCTCGGATGGCTCGGTTCCGCTGGCCAGCGCATGACCGAAAGCTATCCAAATACCAACTAAATATGCGAACAGATTCTGTACGATTTTGATTACGAATCTGATCGCGTTTCGCTCGTCCAGGCCTTGCTGTTATTGACGTACTATTACGAGACGCCCGATGACCAGAAAGATACATGGCATTGGATGGGTGTTGCTACGTCGGTCGCACTGACCATCGGACTTCACCGAAATCCCCACAATACGAACCTCGACGGTAAACGCGCCAAGCTTTGGAAACGAATATGGTGGTCGACATACATGCGAGACCGTCTTATCGCGCTTGGCATGCGACGGCCTACACGGATCAAATCCGAAGACTTTGACGTCCCAATGCTGACGCTGGATGACTTCGAACTTTCCCCTATCCCAGATTCCATCACTTGCATTCCCGTTGAATGCCATGTCGCCAGAGATGCTGACTTGCAACGTCAATTAGCAATCATGTGTATAGAGAAAGCCAGGCTGTGTCTCTGCATATCTCACGTGCTATCAAAGCAATACTGCGTGCTGAACAACAACCATGGTCTCCAGAACGATCGTACCACGATGATGCTACTACCAAAGAAGCTTGATCCGGGGACGAGTGAGGTGAACACCTGTGACGAAGAATTGCAGAGATGGGTCTCGGAGCTACCTGAAGAAGCGCAATACTCCGATCAACTCAGCGGAATTGGCGCGATTGATCTCGCCAAATCACTCCTGCATATGGTCTTCTTCACCACATTATCGGCATTACATAGGCCTCAGGTTCTCCCAAACGCACATGGCGGACCCGCTAGCGCGCCTGCGAAGGTCGGTGTTGAATCCGATCTCCTGGAGGTTTCCCGGCGCAATGTTCGCCGCGCAGCTTCTGCGATCACTTCGATAGTCCAGCGTCTCGAGACAGTTGGCTTGGTCAAGTACCTACCGACCACAGGTGTCACCGTACTTCTCCCAGCTATCATCATCCATCTTCTCGACATCAAGGCACCGGAGGAAGAGACGCGACGCTCATCTCTCCGTGGATTCTGCCAATGCATGTCAGTAATGAGCAAGCTGCGCGATCTGTACGCCGCAGCCGACTACTCTGTTGCCTTTCTCGAGGCCGCCATTCGCAAAGCAGGTATCCACATTGCTCCACTCACCGCGCAATCTTCACCAATGCCCAGGGCGTCGCCTGTGCGAACAGTAGAGGACCTCGTAAATGCCGGGAAACACCTCGACTTGGCCCACGCAGCGTCCACCCCGCCACAGCCCCTCCAACGCTCCACATTAACACCGCCTCCAGACAGCGGCACAACCAACATGCTTGCTCTGGAGAAGCAGCCCCACGAATCGAATATCACGGACGAAGAAGTCGCTCGCCGTCTTGAAACATTCCTTGCATCCACCCCACCCGAGTCCGATCACGAGCACATGCCCAGCATCACCATTTCAGCAGACGCGCCAACTTCCCCTACAACAGCTCAACAGATACATAAGCCTCTGGAGCCACATTTCCCAAAATGGAGTATCGACGATATACCGCCCAATCCGTATGGCAAAATCATCCACCATCAAGACAATGAGATGTTGTTCTCAAGCCTGCCGCTCAACAATGAGTTTGACGACGGAGACTTTGATTCCTTATTGAATCTGGATGCCGTGGGGGAAACCTTTACTTTTGACGACGGGGCCATGGAGAACAAGACGAATCCTATCGCCTTTTCGGGCGCGCTGGGAGATATGGATTGGCTCGGTGCGGGGGACGCGCTCCTCGTCGATGCTTGAAGAAGCTAGCGAAGGAGAAGAGAAGAAGAAAAGGACAGAAGCCGAGCGAAGATGAGAGCAGGATCCTTAGTATGCGCTCGTTTGCCATCTTGCTTGCGCGGTTGGGTCTGATTGTACACGGATTTCAATGGCATGGGTTATATATATATATATATATATATATTTATCGGGATTTACATGACGATGATGTAATGCAAGTAACGGTAACATGCCCCAGGAGAATCAATCTCCAGTGACCTTGGCAGCATGCTTATTCGCCGTCTCACCACTTCTCTACCTACTTTGTATGCACCGCACGTGGTTCAAGGCAGAAAAGATGCCAGATGAATAGCATGGATACTGAAACAACATGCATGGCAATAGTACAGTGATGCGCGCGTGCATCGTCTTATTCATTCGGAAGCGTATCATCCCAGGAACCATAGCGGCAACGGACATGCTGTTTGT
>Ga0182210_1000118_pt1 | contig 15432 bp, 15 predicted proteins | sample G5R1MG_19_FD_129670 | JGI IMG/M metagenome (GOLD analysis project Ga0182210, IMG submission 129670) | Switchgrass phyllosphere microbial communities from Michigan, USA - G5R1_MAIN_03OCT2016_LD1 MG | ecosystem: Host-associated > Plants > Phyllosphere > Phylloplane/Leaf | place: USA: Michigan... | reverse complement strand
GCGTAGATCACACGGTAGAAATGATGCGAGGCAGCGAGTTATAGTACCACTCTAACGCTATCAACCAATCAGCGAATTATACGGTAAATCTTTCGTTCTCGGCAAATCAAGAGTCCCTAAATAAATTCGCAATATGAGCACGACGCACCGGATGGATTGATAACAGAGGACAACATCACGAGTGGCTAAATATATTTGGTCGAATAAGCAAAAGCGATGCTAACCTAGGTACCGACCGGTACCTAATGAAAGACTTGAAAAAGTATTTTTGTCAAGCAGGAAGTAGCATATCTGCCACCTCTGATGGTATAGGTAGAAAAAAAAACAAATAGTCCGACGTATCTCCTCGAAAATGCTACGGGCATACGCTACGTTTTGAGGATCGGCATGGGGGCAACAGTATAACCCGTTGTCGTTCAGGTTGAAAGAGAACACAAGGTCCTAAAAGCCCCAGGTATTGTACATGGATTTCCGGCCCAAAATGTTTCCTCCGTGTGTATAGACCACTCGAATCGTTTCAGCGCCCCTTTCGAAGCACTCTCAATCATTTATGTATCTCGGATGTCTATAACTCAAAGTATTGACGATGAAAGGGACACGCCATCCTTCATGGATATGACATCCAGGCGCGGACCATGTGCAGTCGGGCCAGCAGCGATTTTATTACATTTTGGCCTCAATAGCACCAAGCAAGACCTGAACTGAGCCCTTGACAATGTTGAGTCGATAAATGAAAGAGAATCATTGTTCAAGGGGCATTCTTTGAGGAACGAAACGCCGTTTACGGTAGGTAGTACCTATAAGGCAAGACGCTAGGCACTTTAACATTCTCCCGCAGTATAGGATACCTGGGCCGGGGAGTTTTTACTTTTTTAGATTGCGTTGCATTCCCCAGGTAGTTCGTATGGTGGTTGTATAGATGTACTTGGCACAGTACTATGCTATTACAGTACTATTCTTCACAGTATGCACTACCAGCCCAGGAACTTCCTAGGTGGGGGAGTATATCCATCCTTGTCCCTTTCTTTCTTAGCGGGCAATGATTTCCCGCAGAAAGTAAGATCAGACTAGGTTACCTGGATTGATAGAGGGCCGCCGTAGCCTAGGATCCGTTCGATGGACATTCCGAGGCTTGGAGTGTCGGGCTCATACCCACCGTGCAGCGAGGAACAGGATGATTGCAGTTTCACATCGTGGGACTCGTTGGAAATAATTTGCATATGCGGATGTCGGTTGTGTCAAAAGCAACTGCAGATCGTCATGTACCGTCCTGGAAACCTTCACATGTGAGCACGGGTCCGCTGACTAGCGGTGCCAAGAATGCCTGACAAAGCTATCAATAGGAGTAAGGCATCAGCCACGTCTGCTTCGTCACCTCCCTCCCGCTGATCCTTCGCTCAACGGCCTTCCGCCGTTCATTCGGCCCTGATTTGTACCTCCTTGCTGCGAAAAAAAAAATCAACCCACTGGCCCACGCGTACTACACGGAGTTCTGTATCTGCATATGAATTATGGGCACGCAACTGACGATGGCTGCTGATTGACGACTTGTTGGGCCTTTGCTGCCCAAAGTTTGCGTGTGCACAACGCTTGGATGAGCATGACACTATCTACAACCCAAATGACGAGGCGTGTAGGAACTCCTACGGTACGTCGGTGGTCGCATTCTTGCCTGCATGGAAAGGAGCCACGACGGACGCTACCACATACCACCTAACCACGCGCGGCATCGTTCGAGCTTCAGTGCGAACAACACCACGGACCCCAGTCGAGCAATTGAACGTGCGTGGGGGCGCCGCGCCTTTCCACAATGCCACGATACGCTTTTGTGTCCAAGTTTAGGCTCGGCGGGAGCATGGTCGAACACCTGCCCAGGCCTCTGCTAGCATTTTTGGGGTAATACCTGAACACCATCCAAGTGCTACCTCCTGATGCATACAGTACTGTCGGGGCTCCTTGGGCCTTGTCTGTGGACAAACCCATCTGATACGCCATCATAGCCCTATTTGACACCGTTGCGGTGCGCAGAGACCTGAGCATGAAGTCGACGCAGATGGATCCGCTTCGCACGTTTCGTCATGTTTCAACGCACGAATCACCAACACTCAACAACTTGAGCCGCATTGCGGTTCCCCCTGCTCCTTATCTCCCGCAACTAGGCTTCCCGCACCTTATTCTTACTAGCCTCCTGGAACCTATCGGACCAGAAGGGCTCCTCCTATATACCCTCCCATCGGTACCGTTTCATTTACCATTGTAACTACTATGGTAGTATATAGGTATACACTAAATATTCCCATGATCCATTCTTACACACAGACTGTCATCGCCATCATTCCGCGTTACACAACGTTGACTTGACAGTCCCCAGCGATCGCACCTTGCCTCAATTTGACGTCAAGCCATCGCGAGACTTGAAGCAGCGCAGCATCTGCACAAAAATATCTCAATTACTCCGTGTCAGATGTACCTATGTACTATGTACATACTACTGAACTAGGTGCATTCCCTTTGGATGGCGATCACAACTGGTCCAAACACCTTGGCGGACAGGACAGTGCCAAGGTCGAATCACTTGGCTTGGCACGCATTGAGTCGAAGACGACCGCGGATTGCCATGAAATCGGACGTGCACCATAGGGGCATATTGGATCATTTTAGTTGCCTCAAAGTGGATACCAGGAGAAGATACGCATTACTATTCAGCAGCCAAGCCCGATGAAATTCCAAAGCACCCCATTGCCTATCGGTAACCGCCAGAAGTTTTAGTGCCTAGTGTGTTGCGCTTTGAAACAGGACCGAGCGGAGCAGATTCCCAAGAGCCCCATTTTCAACTTCCACAATGCTCCTCACTATGTATAGGTACTCTGGTATACCCTGCCTCCACTCGCCCTTCCTTTCCTGTCATCGCTTGCGGCCCGCGGTTGGGGCCTCTTTTATCCCATCCACGGTTAATTTATACACGTTCTTGCTTCTCTTTCCCACCTCTGAGTCTCTTCTCCCTACATCCCACAGTGTAGGACCACATTACCAGCCTCAGCGATGGACACACGATTTCAGCCCGATGGATTGTCCTTCGGCAACAAATCATCTTTCAATTCCGACCTCACTGCTAGGCCCGCCTCAGGCCAGCTTCTACTCCAGACAGATCAACAGCCAGATTCATACCCTCTTCAAAGCTTGCCGCGGCGACCCATGTATTCTCCTCAACCCCAGTTGCTAAATGAGTACGAGCTACCATCAGAACGTCGCTGGCCAACAATACACCACCAAGAACCATATGGCTCACCACCTGGTCCGCGATTGTCCAACGTATCGCAAAAACCTTACTCTCGAGAGTCAGTCAATCACCAGGCTCGTGAGTCACGTTTGAAATCGCAGCAGGAACAGGAAAAGCCTTCAGCCGAGTACATTCCCACATCAATCCCCCACCCATACCAGCACCAATACCAAAAACAACACCAATCTGCACAAACCCCTCGTTCTGATACCTGGGTACAAACACCCGTCGGTCCTTACTCTTCTTCTCATCAAGTTCACCTTCCTGGACCTGTTAATACACACGGCTGCCCAGTTGACAAAGAAATTCTACAACCACATCAAGACAATCCTTTCCGCGGTCTATCTTCCCGACATTCTTCCCCAACTGAAACACCACGTGACTCCATCGACCTTGAGAAGCATGCGCATACACACTGGGACAAGCATACAAAGCTTCCAGGCAAGAAGGATCCCAACCAGCCATACCTCACATACAGTCAGAGAATCAAGCATTTTACGTGGGCCAATTATACCCTGACAATGGCGACCGGTGGTATCGCAACGTTGATTTCAATTCAGCCACATGCGTTTACCGGTCTCATCACTATCGGCGCTATTTTCTATATCCTCAATCTCTTTTTCTTCACAGTCATCACCCTCACCATGCTCCTCCGGTTTATCAAATACCCTGGGACTTTCAAAGCATCGATAACCCATGAACGCGAGGGTCTCTTCCTGGGTCCTTTCTTCTTGTCTATCGCCACCATCATTACTGGAACGCAGAAGTACGTTATTGAGTCTTACGAGATGGATCATCCAAATCGTGATTGGGCTGTCACCACGATGGCTGTAGCCTTCTGGGCCTACACATTTGCTACATTCTGTCTTGCCAGCTTTCAATATTCTTTCCTGTTCTGTTTCCACACGTACAAGTTGAACAGCTTCATGCCGTCATGGCTACTTCCCATCTTTCCCATTATGCTTTCTGGAACAATAGCTTCTGTCATTGCAAAGGATCAACCAGTAGCAGCAAGAATGTCCATTATCGTAGCAGGACTTGGCTGCCAAGGGCTCGGGTTCACGGTGGCAATTTTGATGTATGCTCATTACATTGGGCGCCTGATGCAAGTTGGATATCCAGACCGTGAGCATCGAGGGGCGATGTTCATTGCTGTCGGGCCTCCATCTTTCACGTGCTTAGCCCTCATTGGCATGGCCAACGCTCTCCCGGAAGATTTTGACTTGCGAATGGACGGTCTTGTTGATGCAAAAGTGCTTCGTACCATGGCTCTTGTTATTGCACTATTTCTTTGGGTGCTTGCCATGTGGTTTTTCATGGTTACGCTTGTTGCCGTCAGTATCTTCATATGAACATCACGGGTTCCTTGGACAGTCTACTAACGTGTGAATAGGTCCTGAACTCATGGGCAGTGTACTTTCACCTGGGCTGGTGGGCTATGGTTTTCCCCAATACTGGGTTTGTCATTGCAACCATCAGCATTGGACGCTCAATGGGAAACGAGACTATCCTGTTTGTTGGGAATGGCCTTTCTGCCGCCATTGTTACCATGTGGCTATTCGTCCTTTTCAATCATGTTCGAGCTGTATACGTGGCCGACATCATGTGAGTGTGATTATCACGTGTTGCCTGTGACGAAACTAACCTCTCGTAGATACCCAGGATTAGACGAGGATATTGCGGATCATTGACACCTTTGAACACCACCAGTTTCTCCATCGCCATCGTAGACGCTGGAGTACGAGAGAATGGGCGTGTCAGCACTCGCGGGGCTTGAGCCAATATCACAACCTAGTGCCTGCTCACCACTACTAGATTCACTCTGGTATTCTAGACTTTACTGTCACCAAGGCAGTCGCTTCACACCCGACCTTCATATCACGACGGATAAGCATTCAACCCTATTTTCGGTTCGATGCCCTGAAAATTTTCTTTCCTTTCATCTAAATACCCGAGTCGCCAGTGGGACTTTACGATTCAAACAGTACTCAGAATACTCATAGTTGGTTGTGCTTGAATTGAGGACAGTAATTTTAATACGGATTCCATTTTTTTCATCAATACGCATAGCGTTGGAATCAAAAAGCGGCGTGGAGCCAGGAAATGAGAATAGCCGATCACTGACGACATGAAATCAACCCAGTTGAGAAGTGGAGACTGAAACAGCAACAAGGGCGAATGCGAGGAAGCCAAGACTGATAAGCAAATACCCATGCAATCCTCAAGTGTCATAGCTTAATGGCGGCAAAGATCAAGCGCTTCATGCATGAACATTCGAAAGTGGGTATGTGTTGGTTGGGCATGTGCGTGTGCATGGGCTAGAGATAACGGGAAGTTGCTGGGCTGGTACAAGACAAGGGGTGCTCAGCAGGGATTGGGAAAAGTAGGAGCTTCAAGATGGAAAGAAAGATGCTTGGTTTTGCCATTGCGCGGGGAATTTTGACTCAGAAGAATTTACTATATATAGTTGTGCTTTGGTAAACTGGGCTTGCGCCATATCGTGAATGACACCAACGCTATCTATCGCCAGCGTTCGGGCTATTGCGTGGACTCTGCGAGTACCGTAAACTATGATTAGAAAATGCCTCATGGATAACACAGGGTAGTAGCACGCATTGTTAGGAAGGCACATCCAGGCATGGATTTAGAAGCGTTGGCGGTGTTGTGGTTTCACGGGCATGTTCTATATTACGTGATGGCTGACACGGTATGATACTGACCCGATTGGAAGATGTGAGAGGAGCGCAAGTGCTAAGAAGGCATTCCGCTAAGCTCCGCGGAAAGCCTTGCCCCACCTGCGTTGCCCCTCTCCCCCCATAGTGTTATCAGACCAAACTGTATGCTTAGCTGGTCGACAAATTTTCCTGCATTTGTCATTGAAGTTGATATTGAAGTTGCTATATGAGATACCCATCTTGAAAATTTGAACTTGTACACTCGTAGCATGTCTACAATCAAAACGTTGGGGGTTGGAGTCGACGTGGGCGGGTACGTGAAACCTAGCACCCTATTCTTCTACCTCTTCTACACTAACTTTAACAATAGCACAAACACAGATGGCGTGATCATTGAACCGAGGAGAGTGCACGGAAGTGACAAGAGAATAATCGTGTGGTAGAGCTCTCCGCCTCTCACTCAACGATTAACTACGTTTACATGTCTCAATTCTTCCTTGAATCTTGTATTGTGTGAAATGGACCTGATACGTTGGGCAACAAGGGCTCACCTATAGTGCTAAGCATAAAACTCCGAGTACCGCAAGCCCAAGTCATGGCATCGCAAAGGTCATTACTGCCATGTTTGAATCTGCGTCTGTAGATTCAAATTCAATAGCGAGTGTAACCATTGGAACCACTCATCTTGTAAACGCTATTGTTACAAGAGATCCATCCCGCCTCTCCAAAGTTGCCGTAATCCGTCTCTCATCAGCATTCAGCAAACATGTCCCTCTATGTGTAGAATGGCCTGTCTGCGCAACACAATTCTTGGTCACTATGCGCTTGTCAAGAGTGGCTTAGAAGTTGATGGCAGCCTTATTTCCGATATCGAGGAGGTGGAGATTGCAGAGCAATGCAGGATCATCAAGGAGAAGGGCATAATCAGCGTGGTTATCAATGGTGTCTTTAGCCCGATAGATACAATTGAGAACAAGAGGAGCGAGTAACGGACTTGGTCACACGCGAGCTAGGAGTACAAGTCGACATCGTGCTTAGCAAAACTGTCGCCAACCTTGGATTCCTTGAGCGTGAAAATGCTGCCATCTTGAACGCATCCATTCTATCGTTTGCTCGAAGAACAATCGCTTCATTTCAGCAGCCGGTTCGGAAGCTCGGGCTTGATTGCCCTGTCTTCATTACACAAAACGATGGGACTATAGTAAGTGGCGAGGCAGCTTCACGATTGCCAATCCGTACGTTCGCGTCAGGCCCAACCAATAGCATGCATGGCGCTGCGTTCTTGGTCGATCATCAAGAATCAAGGGAAGCGATGATAGTTGTCGACATTGGTGGCACTACGACCGACGTCGGATTACTGCTTGCTAACGGGTTCCCGAGACAGCAAGCAGCCTATCCGGAACTTTCAGGGGTGCGAATAAGCTTTTCTTGTCCTGATGTTAAAAGCATCGGCCTGGAAGGCGGGAGCCTGGTAAGAAAGGTGGACGGACGGTCGGAGGTCGGCCCAGAGTCTGTCGGGTACCAATTATCCGAGAAGTCGTTGGTTTATGGTGGCAACGTGCCGACAGCTACCGATTACGTTGTGGCAGCAACATCCGTAGTAGTAGGTGACGCGGAGAAAATAAGAGGGAGGCTACAACAGAACGATATACAAGACTTCGAGACTGAAACCAGGAACATGCTTGAAAGAATAATCGACGCAATGAAGACTACATCGGAAGAAATTTCTGTCCTTCTCGTCGGAGGTGGTGCATTCATTGGCCCAGACGAGTTAAAAGGCGCAAGTTGAGTGATTAAATTTAAATGGCCAAGGACAGTGCTGCGTGTACGTGAGATTTTACGGTCAGGTGGTAACATACGCGTCATCAGCCCAGACGACCTAAGAGATGATGATCGCGTAGAATGTGGTGGTGGCGCGGGCAATCCTACTGTGGGTATTAAGAAACTATGTTCCGACGAGTAAGATCTCAAGAAACCACAAGCTTTCTCTAACACAGTACGCAGGATGCTGGATGCTCAAAACCATCCCTATGAACTGTACAAAGGCGGAGCTACCACACACATTATTCCGCTCGAAATCGGGGGCTCGAATGGACTGCAGGGTCTTGTGCTGGGCGCATCCATAAATATGAATGTTCCGTGTGTAGATGGGGACTGGATGGGACGCGCATATCCTACAAAATGGCAGACCACTCCGGTTGTATTTGGCGAGCGCAAGATTGTCTTCGCACCGCTAGCAATCGCCGATGGTAACGGAAACACACTGTACATGGCCTCAGCGTCGAGCGACATAAAAGTAGAGCAAGTCATAAGGGAAGCACCCAGTCAAATGGAAAGCGCAGCGGGAACTACAGATGCTCCTGTCACAGGCGCAGAGACCAAACGGTGGGCCGTCGAGCCCACAATCTCCCTATCATGGCGCCTCGGCCGCGAGGTCGCCCGTGTGAGAAGGGAGACCCGTATTGAAGATGTGGCAGAAGCTATTATCGATGCTGTTGGTGGCTGCGAGACGGGACGCGTTCTGTACAAAGGTAAGATTGTGGGGGTAGAGCGCAAGCTCCACATGGGCCATGTGTACGGTGAAGTAATCATTGAAAGTACACATACGGAGTACCATGGAAAGATCAAGATACCATTCAAGAACGAGAACATTGCTGCAATACGTATACCAGACGGGGAGGACAATCGTGTTGCACAAGAGAAGAATGAGCGTTTCCTGGCCATCGTGCCAGATTTGATTTCGGTCATCGACGCGCAGAATGGCGAGGCGATTGGTACGCCGGAGTACAGATATGGCTTGCTCGTTTTAGTGATCGGCATCAGTACCAGTAAGCGCTGAACGTCTCCGAGAGGCGTTGAGCCTGGAGGTCCCGGAGCCTTCGGATTTCAGCATCTGGACTATATCTCATTGGGATATTTCGTACAACCAGTCAGCGTGATCGATAAATACGATGCGAAGACGTAGTCATATTGGAAGTGGGGTTGACCACGAGGTTTTTGTTTAAACGAGTAGATAAATTTAGCCTTCATTGAGGGCTACTGACCAGATTACAGCAACTCTTCTACAATTACCTATACAGAACAAAAGAACAAAACTTATGTGCACCAACTACATGCAAGAAGAATAGTGAAGCATCAATTCGGTACTTGTTTCATTGCTTTCAAGTAGTCCAAGTACGGACCCCAAGTTGGACTATGAAATAACCGCTCAGATACCATGACTTCCATATATCGGCATAATAATTTTTACAGCAGCCTCGTAGCTGGTGAACAGAATACCACCACTAAAAACCGTTCGTCCCAGCCGCATGGTGGTGCCCTTCCAAAAGCCGCGGACTCCATAGTCAAGTAGAACACTCTTGATAGCTTCAGCAGTACTGGTACCTTTTGCGCTTTGGCTGCGCGTTTTGACAACATCAAAGGGTTGCGTAGATAGCGTTGTGACTATGCCAGCCACAGAACCATTGGCAAAATTAATTAGAGTGTTCTGTTCGATGTCCCTCGTCTTCTCGTAGTCCTTGAGAATGTTGTATGTTCCCATGCGGAAGGCTGTGGCCGATGCCTGCTTCAAAGTTGTCCCTACAAAGCCTCGATACAGCCCCAGAATTCCATGCTCTTTCCAGATAGTAGTGGTGGCATGCAAGCCTGAGTGAAATCTTTTCTCGTGACGTGCGTCGTCAATCAGGGCCGTCTTTATGCGTTCAGTGGGCGTCACGGCAGTTATCGATGCCACTACTCCCGCCGTCATCCCCGCCAACAAATTGCGAAGCGGCGAGAGCGTGCCCGTTTCAGGGTCTGCAAAACTCTCCTTGATTTGATCGAAAAAGAGAAATCGCACTCCATCTTTCGCCACGGACCCCTGTGCTGCTTTCTTAGCATATTGTGAATTCGAGACTGCAATGATACCAGATTTCTTGAGGGTAAAAGACTTTAGATAAAAATCACTCACCACGACAAGAGCTCCACAGCCTTTGTATAAAGCCTTGATTCCTTCCTTCTGGTAGACCCCGGTAACAACTGCAAAGGGATTTCGTGGTGTTGGTATGCCTTTGTCAGCTCTCAATTGTACTCGCGTTTTCGCAAACTCCATTGGGTACTGCAGGCTTGTCAGTCACGCGACTTTGTATCATCGGATAACTAATAGGACATACTGACTGAAAGAAAGCCCTCTACGCCACCTGCTACGCCTCCGGCCACAAGGGACACTATCGCCGGTGTATTCTTGTCCTGTTGACGATGAGCCTGATTTGGAGGCCTCGGACCACAGACACGAAACCTACATTGGTACCTCCCGAGACCATCATAAAAAGAAAGGCGAAATAGGAACCAATACGAATAGCCAAGTTGGATGAATTGGGTTGTTGTGAGCTGTGTGATCGTCAGGAGCACAGTCTGCTGACGTAATCATGTCTGTAGTTAGCCGACAGCCGAATCATGCACACTCCGTATTTCTTCAGAGCCTACAAACACTATCATAACGTATTCAATCTATGCTCAGATGACCTCCGTACGAATAGGAGTTATTGTAAAGAGCTTTTTTCATGGAGCTTCTGTTTCCAAAGTTGGTCTGGACTTATGCCTGCGCTTGATAACCGAAGATGGATAATAATTGATTATCACGTCCATGTTCCTCGTAATAGTAAAGGATTCCTTGTAGCTCTGCTGCCAAAAAAAAGTTTGTAATTTTATCTTCTAAGGAAATTATACGTCGGTATTGCTGAGTATCTTGGAAGAGACTACAACCGCCAGAGTTCGCGGGTCAGTCGTCCAACCGCCGCATGGCCAGCAACATCCCGTGGTTATCTAAGAGGATTCGTCTCCCATTCCGATCAGAGTTCCGAATCGGTTGTCCCTCCCTGAAGCGTATGCCTCCAATTTTTCATCGCTACTACTTTCGTTCTCCTGTATGATTCCCCTTGACCTCCCCAGTTTCTTCAATACATCATCAACATTCCAAGCAATCCTTTCCGCACCAATCCTCGCACCCACTAGATTCGGCGCTCCAGGACCTAGTCTTAGACCCGCGAAACGTCCGGTCATGAAGAGCGGAACGTCGTCGCTCCACATCAGATCGTCAGTCAGGCAGGGTAGTCCGCCCACACTTTCGATTGGGTACATTTCCTGGAAGGTTTGGAGATATGGTATGGTGCGGATATCAGATTGGATGCCCGTGGCAAAAACGATGTAGTCAATGACTGGAAGCGTGGCTTCCTCTGACGAGGTGGTGCAAGACCATGTCTTGGACGCAGTATCCCATGATACCGACTTGAGGGTGGTGTGCGTGTGTAGAGAAATCTTGCCCGCCGCTATATGGGCATCTAGAATCTTACGGTAGCGAGGTGTGACACTGCCCCCGTTGCGGGCCTGCGAATACATTTCGAAGCGTTCTACACAACCTGGTCAGTATGTGGTCTGTACCCTCCATTCAACGCGACGTACCTTCATCGGTGTCTGCTGTCCAAAACTCTGCTTGTTTAAAATTACGAAACTTGCCCACCCAATCAAGGTCCATGTCAAAGTACTTGATTTTCAGCGGCCCCCGCATCAAGAGATAGACTTTGCTTACGCCACGTCTGAGCGCGATGTCTGCGAGCTGGACGCTCGTTAAACCACCTCCAACGATGACCATGTTTGTGGGTCGGCGAGTTTTGATCTTCTCAATCACATGTTGCGTTGGAAACTGCTTGATATGCATGGCATGAGTAAAACCCTCGTGTGAGATGCCGCTCGGTATTCCAGGGATGCTGGGAATGGAGGGATGGTTCCCGGGCCCGACTGCGAGTATCACAACACGTGCATAGTGTACTGCGCGGTCGGTCTTGACGCGGAATATCTTTGGTTCATCCTCGAGAGATATCACACTGTCGTGTTCGACATCGCCAAGCGAGCCGATCTCCTCGTAAATGATTTCTACTACATTTTCATGCTTCAACATGTCTGTGCTCAGTTTGTAGCGTTGGATAACATCTGTGCAGTGGCAGTCAAAGAGGTCTGTACTTGGCGTGTAGTAGTCTTTACGGTCTCTTTCGTCGACATCAGGTGTCCGACCGAGAAACCTTCCTTTTCTATTCAACTTCTTCTTCTTCCTGTGCTTGCTGATCTCTTTGCCTGTGCATCCCGGTAGCGCTAATAGGTCTTTCTCTCCATCCTTTTTTTCGTATGCATAACCAAGAAGAGCGTCTCGATCAGCAGGATCCACGTGGAAGAACATAGGACTCCTCAAGAAGTCAATGTTAAAGGCCTTGAAGAGCCGTTTCCACTTTGACATCCAGTTACCACCATCTGCATCCAGGACTATCATATCCAGTGCCTCCTCGGATGCTGAACTGTTGTTTGCGCAGTCTGAATCTCCAGGCGACAAGGGCGGGGTGGGAAGCGAGTCTTTGTTGGTACGGTAGTTCTTTATATTCATTTTCCGGCCATGCTTTCGTATCCAATGGTAGCGCTCGTGTTCGTCATCGGTAAACGTGGCCGATGGTGTATGTTCGCGTAGCCTCGCAGCGACTGCGAGTCCAGCCGGACCAGCCCCTACGATCAGGACGTCGTGTATGTGCATCTCTGTTAGAGATTCGTCGTACTCACTGGGTGTGTTTGAAGTCGGTAGCGTAGTAAGAGATTGAGTGTTAGGAGTAAGGAGGAATTCTTTGGTGTATTTTGTCGTATGTACCTTGATGGTGAGGTTCCGGTTCGGATCTGTCAAATCCATCATGGTGCTCTAAGATCCAAGATGACGCGACAGGACCTGACAGAAACCGCAGCCCGCCAGCATGGTTCGTTTCGAACTTGGAGCGAGACGCTGTGTTATTCGGATGTCACTTTGCACTTCGATAAGTCACGAAGGTGAGAAATGTTGCCAGGGGGCTAATCATGGATTCGATTGATTATAGACAATTGCTGCAATGGCGACATACTAGTCGCTGTGACATAACTATCACAACGGACACCATATACTCGCTTTCAAAAATATCGCATTATATAGTACCGAAACTCAAACCCCATGATACGGATGTTGAGGTCTCGTACCTTCGTCGACACTTTGCCAGCTCAAATGACTCTCTGGATTGGAGATTGGAGGCGAATTCCTTTCTTCCATCTCAACCACATTGCTATTGAAACGTGGCTGATCGTAATCCTCTCTCTGCTTACCTAAGCCACCGTTCATATCTTCCTGGCTCTCGGTCCGCCGGAAGACGTCGTGAAAGCCGTTTGGTATTTGCGGTGTCCTCGGAGTTGCGCTCCATGAGGTGTGTGTTGTTTGAGGGCCTTCTACCGTTGAATTGTATGTGTGAGTAGCGTTAGATGGATTGCTCCAATTTCTCAGCTTGAAGACGCGTTGGATCAGTGGGTATGTCAATGGTAGATTGGCACAGAGAATGGCAGTATATGACTCTCTCAGATACCAAATTGTCCATTCAGTTCCAAATGGATGGGTGAACGAATAGTACTTGTTCAGGGCCGAGGCAACAATCTGTAGACTGTTAGTCTGGTTTGCCACTGATGAAGTGCTACGTACCGTGAAGGCACCGATGAGGAATATGATGAATAGAATCGTCTTGTTCTTCTTAGGCAGGCGAACCTTGAACAGGAGGGGCATCGGTATGCTTATGATGATCAGATCACTGGATATGTTGAAAACGGCATTGGTGATGAGGTGATTCGTCGCGGCAGAGCATTGGCCTGGGTATGTCAGTAACTTGCTTGAGAGCTCTTATGGGGATATTACTTGAGTTCGGAGGCACCGCCCAGTACTGACTAAATGGGCGGCACCATACTCCGAGATAAAGCACCTCCATGGTGACCTGTGCTTATATTAGTCTCTGCTGTAAATCCTGTGGGCTGCACGATGAACCCACGAATGTTAGGCCCACGTAGATTGAAGTGGCTATGACAATCTTGTGCTGGGGCAGAACCGATGTCATGCGGTTGTACATGATCAGCAAGCAAGATTTGATCAGCCAAATGGTGAGGATCTGCATCTGTTCGACGACCAGGACAAGCTTCGACCCGTAAATCCGACTACGGATCTCCGCCGCAGAGTAATTGGAGATGTCATCGCCAGGTGGGATAAGATTGCTGTTTGTCTTTGAAATCGCCTGCATCACCGCTATCAGAACGGTGTCTGTGGCCTGTGTGCGATTAGCAGCGAGACAGATGATATGATGTGATCTGCTTGCCATGGCCAACAGTATCAAGTAGTCATCCCATTGCAGTCGTTTCCAGCTACCTCGATGCAGCCTTCTCGAGATCAGTCGGACGATCACCACAGTCCAGCAGACGCCGTAGAAAATGCCGGCCTCCGGCTGTAGCACGGTCATCGGTAGTGAGGCGGCTCGAAGACGGACAGGAACTCCGCCAGAGAGTAAGGGGTTGTTAGAGGAAGTTTAACGTGAAGAAGTCGCTGCAAGCCGTCAAATTGAAACGAACCACAGCCTCTGTCAACGTTGTATGATCTGCTGCGGTGGAGCATACTGTGCGAATGGATGATGCAGGTGCGGGTGCGGGTGCGGGTGCGGGTGCGGGTGGGCCGAACGAACTATTCGGGAACTAGTAACTTCAACTGGGGATAGGATCTCCTTTTGGAATCATATACCAGCGATTTACTATAGGATATGGCTGGATTATGGTTCGGTTTTGGTTGGTTTGGCGGTTGGGTTATTACGTGCTCTTCAAGCTTGGGCAAGTCGAGTGCTATGATGACGGAAAGCTGATGCCCAGGCCGTACCAAGGACATGCGACTCACTTTAGGGTACCGAGAGCGTGGCAAGCTCTACGTGCACGTTGTGACCATCAATCGCTTCCAGATGTGACTGACATTCAAGTGGAATCGGCCCGTTTGTCTATGTTTGCGGGCATTGAAGATTTGGGGTGCGCACAATAAGCAAGTCATCACATACGCAATTTCTTCACTGCCTGCGCATTTCAAGGTTGGTTGCAACGACAACGCCTGGTTCATGACGGCTTCCGTGAAAAAGCACTGGAAGGGCTTGATAGTCCGAGAACGCATGTGGGAGAATCAGACGGACGGAAGTTGGTGCGAAAAATGCCGCCCAGGATTCCAGCACCAAGCTGGACTTCACAGGAAAAGGCCTCATCCGCTTAGTAACAGTCGCTCGCTGACGTGAGTTCAAAAATTCCCGACCGTGGCATTGCGCCGTGGCAGAGCGGGAGGGCGGCGGTGCTGGAGATGACAGCGCCAATGGGTTCGAAATGCCAATGTGCGCAGGACGTGTAGCGTGGTCAACAGAACGTAGCCGTCAGGCGCCCCAGGCATGCTGAGTGCGAGGAGGATGCGCCAAGTCGAATGCTTAGCAAAAACCGAACCCGGTGCCAGATGGGTATGCCGGAGCTCGTGGGTCTCCCTGTCTCCCTCCCTCCCACCGGTCGATTCCGGCGCTGGGACAATGCATGCTTGGAAGTTGGAACAATGCCCACGTACTCTGGCTTCCAACATGTGTCCGTGCATTAGCGTTGTCCGTC
>Ga0182210_1000117_pt1 | contig 15499 bp, 10 predicted proteins | sample G5R1MG_19_FD_129670 | JGI IMG/M metagenome (GOLD analysis project Ga0182210, IMG submission 129670) | Switchgrass phyllosphere microbial communities from Michigan, USA - G5R1_MAIN_03OCT2016_LD1 MG | ecosystem: Host-associated > Plants > Phyllosphere > Phylloplane/Leaf | place: USA: Michigan... | reverse complement strand
TGTAAGTGTTGCCTTAGCGAAACCAATGGAAAGAGGCAAATTAACATAACAAGGTACTAAAAGGGGAAAGGCCCCCCCCCCCCCCCCCCAAAAAAAAGCACAGGAGCCAGACCAGACGAGGGACCCTCGCTTTCCTCAAACCGAGAAGAGTATGTGCCCTCCTAGTCCCCGAACGAAAGAAAAAAAGTCAACGCTTTTCTCCGTCTTCTTGCCTTCCCCCCCGTCTCTCTCCCTTACGAACTCCCGTCCCACTCGACCCAACCCACCTTGCTCGCCAGCGCCTCGCGAGCCTTTCGCAACTGCCCGGTGAATCCAAAGAAGACGATGGATTCGCCATCGGCGCCAAGATCACCCGGGCCGCTCTCGATCCCGCCACTCTCCTTGAAGGCATCGCTGTTGAGCTCGCGCAGCCGCGCGACCAAGTTTCTGAACTTGGTGTCCTGGTATTTGCCCTTCCACTGCACAGGCAGCTGGACGTCGAAGCCGTCCACGACCACTTCCTCTCCCAAGGGCCGCTCGATCAAGGGGACGCTGCTCGAGGGGGGCGTCACCCACTCCCGGCCGTTGAACACCTTGGGTGAGGCCGGCCCACCGACATCTGGGCCGAGAGGACGGAGATCGGCGCGCTCGGTGTGGCCCTCGCCGAAGAGCGAGAAGAGGGTGAGCGCGAATGCGGTGGGCGGGTGGTTCTCGTTGAACAGGTTGGGGAAGGGAGTCGGGTCGGGAATGCTTGGGATGGATGCGGTCGTTGCCGGGGTGGGGCTCGCGGCCACGGGCGTTGTCGCGACCGCTGAAGTACTCGAAGTGATGTTCCTAGGTACCCCGGTGGACGTCTTCACGCTGGAACTGGGGGCTCCGGCGATAGTGGTGGCCACGGAGATGATGGGGACGAAGCTCTCGGATATCACGGTTGGGGAAACTAAGCTGGAAGCTTCGATAATCGAAGAAGACTGGAACACCGATTGAGATGTGGAAGGGGTTTCGGATTCGATCGGTAGTCCAGTACTGTCGGGACCATCAGGCTGCGACGATGTAGCAACGCTAGAGGCCTCGATTATTGACGAAGAAGACCGGAAAACCGAGGATTGAGACTCAGAAAGTGTTTCGGACTCAGTCGGTCGCGGTGGTGGAGTCGGCCGTCCAGTGCTACTGGGAGCATCAGTAACAACGCTAGATTCTTCGATTACTGAGGAAGACCGGAAGACTGAGGATTGACGAGATGGGGAAGTTGTCTCAGACTCATTTGGTCGCGGTGGCGGGGTCGGCCGTCCAGTGCTGCTGGGAGCATCAGACTTCTTGGAAGTAACAATACTGGCAGATTTGATTGTTGACGAGCGAGACGGCGAGACTGAGGATCGGCGCGAGGAAGAAGATAGCTTGGACTCAATTGGTCGCGGTGTGGGAGACGGTCGTCCAGGTTTCTTGGAGAAATATGGGAGATGGGGTAGGTGAAATTCCCCTTCGAAATTCGGGAAATCAATACCAATGTCCACAGAGATCTGCCTCTTCTCCAGGCCATCATCATCCTTGGCGCTTCCGACGTTGTCATACGTTGCACCCGATGAGCCGCTGTCACTGTAAGATTGCCCATAGGGTTTCGCATCAACCCGTGGGTCGCCAAAGTTGGCGTTGCCACCGACAGCTTCAATACCGTCGCCTTTGACGCTGAGCAGAACTTTGCGACCAGACGCCTGGCAACGCTGGACTTCGACTCCCAATGCCGAACAATTGAGAAGACCTGGCGCTTGGAATGCTTGGCGGTCGTTCGGGACCGTACAACCGGGGAATGCGCGAAGGGTTGGGTATCCACTGGGTCCGTAGAAGCGTGATATCAAAGGCAAAGTAACTACTTTGACGACAGGGTCTTGGCATATGCGACGGAGGGCGAGAAGACCTGCAACGATTGCGTTAGTCGTGCTACAAGCTTAATGAGGACTAGAAAAATATGGTGCCTAGTATGATGCACATATGGTTTTTAGGATAGTATGTATGCGATACCATTCGTAAAGTAACACTATGAAATATGATCTAAACGTAGGTCATGTAGGTACAAATTACTACTAGATGAGACTACCCAACGCCGGGCCGCCAAAGGAACAGGGACATGATTCATTAATATAACAGCAAAGAGAACCTAACTAACCAGGGAAAGCAGGGGTGGTAACATTGCTGGTGCTACTACTGGTGGGAATGGCAGGCAGACCGGTACCAATCAGGGCGGTAGTAGTCGGAGAGAAGAGCGTGGTAACGTTGGGGTACAAGGGTATCTCGGTAAAGCTCACAGGCGATCCGGTACCAGTGATGGTACCAACGGCCCCAGTACCAACGGCTCCGGTGCCGCTTGGTGGAAATTCAATCGTCGTAAAAGTAGTGGTCGTGGTCGTGTTAGGATAGACAGGAGCCTCGGAGAAAGAGATGGGAGCACCGGTTCCAACAGCCGTGCCAGTGCCAGGGAGACCAGTAACAAGACCGCTGGTTGTGTTTGGGTAGATGGGGATCTCGGTAAAGGAAATGGGAGAGCCCGTTCCAACAGCTGTTCCTGTTCCGGGAAGACCTGTAACAAGACCGGTTGTTGTGTTCGGGTAGGTAGGAATCTCAGAGAAGGAGATGGGAGTACCAGTTCCAACAGCCGTGCCAGTGCCAGGGAAACCCGTGACAAGGCCACTTGTGGTGTTAGGATAGATGGGGATCTCGGTAGAGGAAATGGGAGAGCCCGTTCCAACAGCTGTGCCAGTGCCAGGGAGACCAGTAACAAGACCGCTGGTTGTGTTTGGGTAGATGGGGATCTCGGTGAAGGAAATGGGAGAGCCCGTTCCAACAGCTGTTCCTGTTCCGGGAAGACCTGTAACAAGGCCACTTGTGGTGTTTGGGTAAATGGGAATCTCGGTGAAGGAAATGGGTGAGCCCGATCCGGTGCCCACAATGCCGGTCCCAGAAGGAGTGATGGCGTATGTCGTGGTAGTGGTAGTAGTGTTTGGGAAGATGGGGATCCCAGAGAAAGTGGCTGTCGAATCAGAAATCCCGGTGCCAGTCCCTAGTGGCAACTGAGTGGTGGTGGCCGTGACAAGGATGACAGAGGTTGATGGAGTGCCTTTCGAAGAGATTCCAGTTCCAGGAAATGGAATGGCACTGAACTCTCCGGTGATGGAGACTGCAGTTGGAAGCGGACCTCTTGTTGAGTTGAGGAAGGGTACTGAAGAGAAAGTTGGCCCAGGAAGTGTGACGTTTATGGTTGACACCGGCCCTACAGGAAGGATTGAGAATCCATTGCTGGCAGACGATGTAGATGTGACCTCTGACGACGCTTCAGATGACGCACCGACTCCAGGTGTGTATGGCTCGGTGATTATGACGGACTCGCTGGGCAAAGATGGCACGGTAGTTATAACCACAGGTTGGCTGGGTAAGGATGGCAAGATAGTTATAACCACAGGTTGGCTGGGTAAAGATGGCACGGTAGTTATCACCGACGTCCCGCTGGGCGTGGATGAGGTAGAAGTAGATGACTCGGCCGGCGTATCATCGTCGTCTTTGTTCCAGCCGAAGATGCGAGCCAAGAAATCCCTGATCACGTCCAGTCCGGTGCGAGACTTGAATGCGTCCTCAACCTTTTGGAACACATTGTTTGGGTCGTCCCCAACACTCGCGCGTAGGGCAGCTGAGACCTCAGCCGGGAGTTGTTCGCCTTCGGTAACGGGGGCGCGTGAGTCTAGCCCCTGGTGTGGAAGTGCGGCCGCATTAGCAATGGTGCTGACAAGCAAGACTGTGGTGAGTAATTGAAGGGCGGCTCGGGAGCAAGTCGGAGCCAACATTATGACCGACGCAGGTAGGAGAAGACAAAAGAATGACTGATTGCGCGTGGAGGTGAACCCTCAGTCATGGCCGCATGGCTTTGGTATATATGCCCTTGCAAGCAAGGGAGGTGGCGAACATCGCGAGATGGCCAAGGGAGGAATGGACACACCGAAACAGCCTAGACAGGCCCCAACGAGCTGGACAGTCATCTTGCATGACAGTGTTGAGGATTGAAAGGGGGTTTGTTGGAGATTCAAGGTCAGTCGTACAGCTGCTGACGCGATTTTTCGCATTCCTACGCTGCGCAGGTCCCCATTCCACGTTCGCCGTTCATGCTTTCTACACGCGCTCAAAGCTCGAAATAACTCCTGATAAGTATGCTGTCTTTGAGTGGTACCAAGAAAAGGCTGGAGGCCATGCTCATCTAATCAGCATGATTCTCATCACATCCCTTCTATAGCTCTTGCTCTTCTTGGTCGGCCTTGCATCTAGTGGAGACCAGACCACCATAATCGTCCCAAGTAAGGCCACAGCCAATAGCCGCATTATAGGCGAGCTCTTGATGCGTGAGCTTTGGCCTTTTGTTGCCTTCATGAAGTCTTGGTCTCGAAGTGGGTCCTTCATCGCAATTTGGCTTATTAAATAGCCGGGCCGAATCTGAAACGCTCTCCGTCGCCGCTGAAGCCAGTGTTGAGTTCGGTCGGTCGGACGTGACGAAATCCCAAGGCATGGAGGTACATTCTAGGTGTTCCAACATCTCCGTGCTCGCAGAACCAGACAGCATATCCTTGTTGATCTTGCCCGATTCGGTAAATTCGTCCCTGGTGTGATCAGGCGCCATACTTTGTGTGACCATATTCCAAACGTCCTCATTAGACTTTGTGGAGAGGGCTTCTTCCAAATGGATACGCTTGAGCAGATCAGGACTACAGGCGTTATCACCGGACGCATCTGTATCGCTCTGGGATCTTGGCCTTTCGCGCTTGTGGTTTCTTTCTGTTTCCTGCCTAACCTCGTACGCCATTGTCATCTCGGCGTCGTGGCGAAAAATATCGTCACAGCAGAAGTCCCTGAAGAGATTGCGCATGCTGACTGCTGGTGTCCAATTTTCACAGTCAACAGTACACGGATAGACGTCCGATGGCCTGAAAGCCGCCAGAAGCTCGCACAACTCCGAAAACGATGAGTGCCGTGAGTAAGGGAACCTTATCGTCCGGTTCTGCGGTGGCATGGTAATTTGGTCGCTTGAGACGCGAGATGATAACACGGAAACGAGGCTTGGTAGAGATAGATCGTCTTGACACTTCGGGTCTTGCTTTCTTGTTTGCGAGCTGATCTCTAGCTTGCCATTTTCACCGTGGAGTTTTGGTTGAAGTAGCGCAAGTACCTTCGAACATAACACCTCGTCTTCAATTGACGCTGCGCAAAGCTTCATCAATTCGCCTACGTCGGCGGTAGTGCCGGTTTCCAGCTCTTCCTTCTGATCCAGGTCGCCCTGCCCACCTCCGGCTCCAATCTCGGCGATGTCACTTCCACTGAAGCGTGAAACGATGGGTATGATGTGGACTATCCTGGCGTCGGTGTCGTTTTCTATGACCTGACAGTTCATTCCACGTTCACAGCTGTGGATGCGTGCATTCTCGCGAGATGTCAAACAGCCAGGCTGAATGTGGTTTCCATTTCGGAATCCACACAGTGCTGGGGCTTCCCGAATTTCTTGGCCAGATTCGCGCAATGATCGATTGTCGGAAGGTACGCTTAGGCCAATCTCCTCGAGTTGATTTTGATTCAAGGTAGACAGGGATCCATAGATGCGTGATCGATAATCGTCAATATGAATACGGGACTTTAGGAAGCTGGCCAGCGCTATCCACACATTCTCGTAACCAAAGGTCCAAGCATGAAAATAGAAGATTGTATCATCTGAATACTCACTAACTCTGGCTATCTCTTATCAGTAAGGTACGCAAGGGTACAAGGCCATAGCATGCGACCTCATGTTCTTGGACGAGAATCATCACGTACCAAGTAGCTCCTGGATACCTGCTGCTTTACTCGGAAACTCACGATAGCGCTCGCTGTTTGTTGCAAATGTTGTATCTAAATAGATACAATCGAGCCGGCGAGGCCCAAGTGTATACGGTAGTAGTACTGGGTTCTGCACTAACGAGTTCACCCACCAGGTTTCAGCTCGAATGTCACCTGTGTACAATATTGCCTTGCCGTCACCTTCAATCAAGAACATGACAGCGCCAACGCAATGATTAGCATCGATACATGTGACCCTTATGTTATTTCCAGGAGCCAGCTCAATCGTAGTTGGCGTATCTAGAGGCAGTGGTTTGGCCAACGTGCGCATGCTCTTGTCGTAGGTGACCTTGCGGCTTTCGAGAATGCCTCTTGCAAAGTTGACGCGATAGTGATGTCTCTCTAACCGCAGAAGAATCTGTACAGCGGGTCAGTTGAGGATTGTGTGTAATAATAGCCTTATGGGAATACAAAAGTGGTGCACAGTGGAATCAAAAGGGAATGGTTCACCGTTTCTCGGCGCAAGGTATAGGATAAGGACCTCCTCCTGTGCTTACCTCCCTCGTTGCAGCAGAGCAATACACGAAAGGAGCTCTCAAGGACTCGAGGCCTGTCAAATGATCGGAATGAACATGGCTAAGAAAGCACGCCAGAGGAGGACTGTGATCTGGCTGTTGTCGAAAGTAATCAATTCGTATTCGAGGAAACTCTGCAACTATCCCGCGAAATGTAGACATGCGGTGTGCGGATGTGTCTCCAGTGAGGAGGGCATATCCGGAAGTGGGGTGTGGTAGAGTGGAGTGAATGACCGTATCTCTAGGCAGGCTGGGGAAGGGAATTGGATTGGGGCCATGCCGCCATGAATGCACACGCACAGACCATGCAATCAACACCCTGAGAGACAAGTGAAAACAGTGCACCGTGAATTTCGTTTTACAGTAGAGACAACCGAAACCTCCAATGAGTTACCTGCCATCATGACAGAAAACTAGAGTATAAAAGCGGCAAGCGAGTTTACTACCATGCCACCAGTTTTGTTTCTATAGACACGTTCATGGTATCTCTGGTCATTATACCCTTTATCCGGATGCTCTATTTATAAGATTATTCCGCTTTGAGGGCCACACTCAGACACATCCTCACCACTGAGCTGTGGGTAACATGGACCTGGTTCACGATTCTTCTTGTAGAGACATGGTCTACAACAGCTAATTTTAGTAAGCCAGCCTTACCGGACCCACAAGATAAAGAATATGGGATAACACTGGTAATCCTGAATACAAGAGTTCTGTATACTTGATGAGGGACAGTAACCGTCTGCCTGGTATTCATCCTCGGACGAGACCGGCGCTCGATATTTCAGCTTGTATGTCTGTTATGAAATGGGAGAGACGAAATTGGTAGTTCACGAGCTAACGTGCGAGGTGATTGGATTGGCAAATGGAATAGGTCTGTCAATGGTATGTAGGATTGTGTCAATGCCGGGTCTACCAGGTGTCGCCTGGCTTTCTTGCCTACAAATCTCATCAATCACTTTTCTGCATGATGGAACGCAGTACTGACCATCAAAGCACGCTTGCCCCCCAGCTCCACCTCGAGTCCATCTGGGTATGTCTTTGGCACACTGATCTTGTCCGGGTATACCATGCTGACCACACCGCAGAGTCCCAGGACAGAGGCAACAAATGTGCCAAACAGCACTGCACCCCAGCCTGGTGTGAAGTGATTGTAGTCATGCAAGGCAAAAACACCAAGGATATCATGGTCCTCATGGCAGGGTTCGCCGTAGTTGCGGCGATCTTGCTTGTCCCAATAGCTGCCGTACGGGTCGCGGCTTGCACGATTCTCTAGCGGGGGGTTGATGTAGCCGCCGTTCTGCACTTGTCAGCATCCCGCACAGCGCAGTGCGGCTGGGCCACCCAGGAGTATCCCACCAGGTTAGGATCGGCGAGCTCGATTCTCTCTGCTGCGGTCAAAGCGGTGCGGATCTGGGTGAAGTGCGGTCGGGGTCGTGCTACTGCGGGGGCGATGGCTCGAGCCAGCGGGCGGGCTGCTACAATGCGCCGGGAGAGCATGTTGCAGGGCGGCCAGAGGCTGTGCGTGGAGTCGAGGACGGGGCGGGCTACGTTGTGGCGCAGTTGCGGGGGTGGGCGTTGGGTGGTGGAGCTGGTGCGTGGTGGTTCGCGATGGCTGGGCCCGGCAAAGGTCACGTGTGCTCGTCATGCCCAAGAAACACACTAGCCGCCTTCGGAAGCGTGTGGTGAATCCGGGCGCCGTCAAGACACGGCCATGCGCTGCCCCGTCACGTCTGGCACGAAGCCGGCCGACACCAGAGAAGGCCCCGGCGCCGCCTGCGTCCAAGTATCTATTCATCTATCCGTCTATCCGTCTTGCCGTGCATCCACGGCTCGCCGCTCGTTGGCGATGCGCCCTTGCTTAGCGTGCCCATAGCTACCGAGCTACCCAGCTGCCATGCATCCAACCAAGCCTGGCCGGCTTAGTTTTCGACATCTCCCAACACCATCTTGCCCACCCGCGTCGTTTGCCTGCCTCTGCCCAACGCGCACCCCGCAGCCCGATTCTGCCCCTCCCCAGCCATCGTCAGAGCAGCGGCCGTCGTGCACAAGCCGGTCGGGGACACTGCAGGTCGAGTTGGCAGTGCGCCCGGTCGTCTCCAGGCAGTCCTCGCCCTTCCTGAATGGACCAAGTCACGGCCGCGCATCGCGACACGGACACCGACCCCGCCGACGCGCCCAACGCCCACGACTCCGACTCGCCCCAGAATGGGACGGCGCCAGAGCAGCACCGCGCGCATGCAGTCAGACAGGAACAAGCGCCGCTATTGCCCGCCAATGGCCAGCGTGGCGTCATCGAGCGCCCGGCAAAGCGGCGCAAGATGGAAGACGCGACGCCGCACCGCGCAGCCTCGCGCGCGGCCTCGCCGCCCTGGAAATCCTTTTCAGCAAATGGGCCAACCACCGTGTTCGAAAACGGCGTCCGCAAGTCGTCACGCGTGAACCGGGAAGCTGCGCCGCCGACGCCCGAGCCGGCGAGGCAGTCACGGCACGTATCCAAAGCCACACAGGCTAATGGCACGTCCCGGACAGGTGTCAAGCGCGAGTCGCGCCATTCTTCGAGCGTGGCAAATGCCAGGACTGGGCATGGGCCTGCGAAAAAGGCACCCGCAGCACCACCACCACCGCTAACGCCAGTGCGCAAGTCGGAGCGACAGCGAAAAGCTCCTGCGCTTGGGCGCACATCTTCTCCCACCTCGCCCGACAACCACACGGTTTTGCCGGAAGATGCACCCAAGCGCTCTGCCCGTTTTCGCCGAACGAGACAGACATCGCAGGACGACACAGACAACTACGGGTACAGCCACAGCTGCAATGGTTCTGTCATGAACGGCCGCGATCCCGAAGCTGGCCTCTATGCATCGCCTGACGATGCAGATTCATCCGCCACCGCGCCACGCCTCCGCCTCAAGCTGCGCAAGACCGACCCCCCGAACCGCCACCCACAGCATGCGCCCCCGCACACGCCCTATGCTTCGATCGACGACTGGCTGGCGCAAGACGACCCACTGGAAGGCGAGGAGACACAGCGGATGACGGCGGAGAAAGCGCGAGAGGAGGCAGAGCGACGCCTGCAGATTGTCGAGGCTGCCGAACACGGAGTCTTAAGTGAAGCGACATGCAGTGTCTATGCGCCCGGGCCTGCGCCCGAGCCGCCGCTTCAATACAGTCATTGGGACCATGTCGTCTCCCATGCTCTGACCTTCAATAAGCTGCTTAAAGAGGAAAAGGTAGTCCATCGACGGGTGGCAAAGACGTTGGCTAGAGAAGCCTACGAGTTCTGGAAGAACACCTTCAAACGTAAGAGCCAAGACGAGGTCGACCAAGAGGAAGCAGAGCGACAAATCGTACGCTACCGGCAGCTTGTGAAAGATGTCAAGGATGCGTGGGGCCTCGTCAGGGTTGAAATCGACAAAGAGCGTGTGGCCAAGTGGGAAGAGGAGCAACTGCAGCTCGGACAACGGGCCATGGATAACATGTTCACACAAGCGAAAGAGATACTAGGCCGAAACACAGGCGATGCCGCGTCCTCTCTAGTGAGCGAAGACCGCGACTCCGAAGAGGATGACTTTGCGAGCGCAACATCGCATCTACCGGGTTTAGAGAAGGACGATGACATCATGTCATCGAGCTCGGACAGCGAACAGGATAGCCAAGACGACGAAGACGCGAACCTTACGGCCGAACAGCTGCGTGCCAAGTATGAGCAACTCCCAGATCTTCCTCATAGTAGCTCCGACGATGAATTGCATGAGAATGACAATGACGACGGCGATGGCGAAGACGATGACGACGGTGATGAGCAAACCCCAGCCCCAACACCAGATCCTGAGTTAGACGACGCCCACATAGGCGACTTACCACCGAACCCTTTCCTCCACCACGGCCGTATTGAAGACCTCGACGACGTAAACGCCGAGCAGAAACTGCACTATATTGACCCTGCTACCGTGGAACTTGAACCAGTCGATGAGACACTATTAGACTCGGAAAATGAGGACAAGGTCTCTGGATCTGGTAGTGAGGCTTGGTCAAGTGACGCAGAGTCGGAGGAAAACGGTGATTATGGAGAAGAAACTGGTGACTCCGAGGCGGATTCCAATGCAGACAGCGAAGGTGAAGATATAGGCATGATGGGTTTCCTAACTCCTCATGATATCAAGAAGTTAAAAGATGCCGCAAAGACCGTAGTGGGCAACGAAATCGAGGAAAATGATAGACCAACTCTTGAAACGACCAATGGACATAAATCCAGTCCCATGCAAGTGGACGAGGCGCCACCTCACATCAACGGTCGCACACACACTACTGACGGTGACGAACCGCACCTTAATGGCTCTGTTGACCCGGCCAGGACGACGGGATCCATGAAAGATGGCGAGCTTTCATCAGCAGAGGGAATTGCCCAAGACCAGACCCTGTCCCGCTCTCGTCACACGTCATCACCTGCACGCACCGAAGTACCTTTCCTCTTGCGTGGTACCCTTCGCGAGTATCAACATGACGGACTGGACTGGCTTGCAAACCTTTACGAGTCCGAGACGAATGGCATTCTAGCCGACGAGATGGGTCTTGGCAAGACCATTCAGACCATATCTTTGTTAGCTTATCTTGCCGTACGCCGCGAGATCTGGGGACCACATCTTGTAGTAGTACCTACCAGTGTCATGCTTAACTGGGAAATGGAGTTCAAGAAGTTTCTTCCAGGCTTTAAAATCTTGACCTACTATGGCGACATCAATGAGCGTAAACGAAAACGTATGGGATGGCGCAACACGGGCAAAGATATGTATAACGTCGTCATCACCTCCTACCAGCTCATCCTGCAAGACGCAGCGGCCTTCAAAATCAGGCCCTGGCATTACCTTGTATTGGACGAGGCGCACAATATCAAGAACTTTAAATCGCAACGGTGGCAGACGATGTTGAATCTCCGGACACAGCGGCGCTTGCTGTTGACCGGTACACCCCTTCAGAATAATATCGACGAGCTTTGGTCGCTACTATACTTCCTGATGCCCGCTGGCTTTGCAGGAGAAGGTCGTATTGCTGGCCTAGAAGAATTCACCATGGCTTTAAAGAACCCGACGTCACAAATTCTCGATCAGGGCCGACAGCAACTTGATGCCGAAGCGCAAAAGATTGTTAAGAAGCTCCACGAAGTCCTTCGACCCTACCTGCTGCGCCGTCTAAAGTCTGAGGTCGAGAAGCAGATGCCTGGCAAGTACGAGCATGTTGTTTACTGTAAGCTGTCCAAAAGGCAACGTCAGCTGTATGACGGGTTCATGGGTCGTGCCTCTACTAAAGAAATTCTTTCTTCCGGGAACTACATGTCGATTATCAACTGTCTCATGTCGCTACGCAAGGTGTGCAATCACCCTGACCTCTTCGAGACACGAGCTATCGTTACATCCATGGCAATGCCAAAATCTGTGGCTGCTCAATTCGAAATAAAGGACTTGCTGATACGAAAGCGATTGTATGAAGGCATGGAAGAAAAGCAGGTGAACCTCGATGCCTTGCATTTGGTTTTCGCGCGGCGTGAGAAAACACTTCTAGGACACGCCCGACGTACCTATAAGATCCGTGCGACGCGGCCACTGGAGGATTTGATCGAGCGCCAGACACGTCGTCTTAACGAACCTTTGGGTCCAACCACGTCCTCACTGCAGTCAGCCATGGCAGCCACGGCAAGAAGACAACAGGTTGCTGTCCGAGATCATCTACAGACGTGCCTGAATCTGACCCGTGCTCGTACTCACTACATGCCTATCTATGGCAAGGACATCATTCAAGCTGTCACGGTCGACTGGTACGACTTCACGTTTGGCGCCATAAGGCACGATTTTCCGAAGTCTCAACAGGTTCCCGTGCATCCCGCCCTACAACAAGCCGGGCAATTTCACACGAGCTCCCAGTTCGGCAACGCGTTTGTACAACCTAAGAATGCGCCGGTACCTGAATTCCGCCCAGTACCTAAGAAAGGGGTGCTTGGATTCAGATCGCCCCGGTCCATTACAGCCACGGGCCCCTGGAAACATGCGCAGGTCACCCATTTCTACGATATGGTACCGACCCTCGAAGAAAGAGCCGAATCTCTTGAGCCTCTCATCTCCCGTTTCACATGCGTAACCCCGGCTGTCACAGCCGAAGAACTCACATCCATGACCCTATCAAAACGCGGTGTTGATCTCATCAGATCCTCAGACTTGGTACGCCGACAAGATCCCTTCCATTCCTCACGGATACGACAATCCATCGCTTTCCCCGACAAACGCCTTCTCCAATATGACTGCGGGAAGCTCCAGCGCCTTGCCACTCTTCTCCGCGACCTTGAAGCTGGCGGTCACCGTGCGCTTATCTTCACTCAAATGACCAAAGTTCTCGACATTCTAGAACAATTCCTCAATATTCACGGACACCGGTACCTACGCCTCGATGGCTCGACGAAAATCGAGCAACGCCAGATTCTTACTGATCGCTTCAATACTGACCCTAAGATCCTGGCATTCATCCTGTCCTCTCGATCTGGTGGGCTAGGTATCAATCTGACAGGCGCCGATACAGTCATTTTCTACGATCTTGACTGGAACCCAGCAATGGACAAGCAGTGTCAAGATCGCGCGCACCGCATTGGCCAAACGCGCGACGTGCACATCTACAAATTCGTGAGTGAATACACCATTGAAGCCAACATCTTGAGGAAAAGCAACCAGAAACGGCTCCTCGACGACGTCATTATCCAAAAGGGAGACTTCACAACAGATACATTCAACCGCGTAACGTGGCGCGATGCGCTAGAGGAGAACGCGGGCATCGACACCGCAGACGAAGCTGGCGTAGCCATGGAACGCGTTCTCGGAGAAAAAGCAGGAATCCTCGGTGACAGTCGCGTGATGGGCACAGTAGAAGACACGGAAGATCTTACAGCCGCGTCACAAGCGCAAAAGGAGATTGTTGACGAAATCCAAGAAGATCAAGTCGACTTTAATGAGAGCTCCAACACCACGAGGGCGACGAGTTTATCCGCTAGTGGCAAAATGGGAGAAACAGACGCTCATGGCCATGAAGTCGAAAGGCGACATGTGGATGAGTACATGCTCCGTCTGTATCGGGAAGAGTATGGCAAGGAGCCATGGAAGCCACCAACCGATCGACAGAGGAGGAACAGGAAGGGCCAAGATCCACATGTGCGGCATCGAAAAAGGAAATATTAATACTTGCTCGCCTGGGTGCGGTAAATTAGTGTATTATAACAGCGCCGTTTCGGCTGCCATTCATAAAAATGTACTACTACTATGAGGTTCTGTACCCTACCCAGGATTCTATATCCGAGGATCATCATACTATCATGTTGCATGCTGGGATCTAGGAAAGTAAGATCACTACCGAGACGACCCGAGATCAGCCACTGCGTGTATGCAGCCAAGTAACCTCTTCAACCTCGACTACTCTCGGTGTGGCCATAAATACGCGATCTGCATACATACCATAACCCTAGCAGAAGCACCCCCATCTTCGAAGAAGAAGAAGAAGAAGAAGAAGAAGAAGAAGAAGAAGAAGAAGAAGAAAAACTTCAATTTCAAGCCACGTCACGGTATCGTGACGGCCACGCAGCCATGTCCAGAGAACACCATCACCACCACCATACCCCCCCTCCCCTCAGTACCGAAACCTAGTATGCTTCCACGACAGAAAATACCGCATGCGCTCCTCGGCCTCGGCCACCATCCTCTGCAGGACAAGCTCATGCAGCCTCCTCTCGACCGGAGACAAGCCGCCCACACAATCCAACGGCGTCGCGCGCTCGTCGACCCCATCATGCAGATGGTCCTCGCGACACAGGCGCGCAGCCTTGCGGCTCGCCCACGCGCGGGGCTGCGCATTCTCGCAGGGCCGGATGCCCTGCTCGGCGGCGAGACGCCAGCAGTCGGCGAGGAATTCGCGGGGCAGGCGCGCGGCGGCGACCCAGGCGGCGACGTCGGGCGGCGCGGCGGTGTTGATGACGACGTCGGCGACCAGGTGGCGCAGGCTGGAGCGGGGCCGGGTGGCGCCGTACAGCTTTGCGATGAGGTGGTAGGGGATGTTGGCGGGGCTGCGGGCCATGTCGTGGAAGAGGCGGTCGAGGATGGCGTTGCGCAAGGCGGGGATGTGCAGCGTGTTGGCGAGGGTGAAGAGGTCGACGGGGTCGGGGGCCGCGGCGTCGAGCGACGGCGGGAGGTGGCCGTGCGTGAGGAATTCGAGGAGGATTTGGTAGCTGCTGGGCTCTTCGTTCGGAAGGCGGAAGAAGGTTCTGGGGAAGGGGGGAAAAGGACGGAAGGCGGTCGGGGGTTAGTTTGCTGTGCGAGGTGGTTGTTTGTCGTTTGAATAAGGAAGGACTCACTTGTTGCGTGGATAATCCAGATGCGTTTGCAGCATCTTCGCAGGTACCCGGAAGCTCATCTGGCGGGTGCCTTTGCCCACTACCAGAACTGCCATGGGTTCGTCGCAGCGCAGGCGTGGGCGTGTGTAAGGGTGGCGACACGGGATCAGTGATTCATCATCCATCACGTTTGCTGGTGCAGCAAATGTGCCGCAGAGAACAATTGGGGTATCGTGAAGAGTGAGTGGTTGTGGGTCAAATGTGTGTGTGTGTGTGTGTGTGTGTGTGTGTGTGTGTGTGTGCGGTGGTGGAGACGCTGAGAGTACAGACAGCAAAAGGCCATTCTGAAGGGAGCGTTTGCAAACTGTGGGTGAATGCAAATGGGTTGGGTGACTGACTGACTGCCTTGAGCACCACTCCGGCAGTCTTTCCAGGGAATATGACTATACCATTCATCTTCCTCATCGCACGGCGGACAGGAGATGGGGAATCAATGGACGCAATATCCTAATCTTGCCCCAGGCCTTCATGAGCACCGTCTTCCATCCTCCTGCATGCAATCCCGTATCCGGAATGTCGATAAAACTGAGCACGTTCGTCTGTAGTTGAATTGAAATCACATCCAGAGTCGTCAAGGTCAAGCAACAGGCCTTGGGTGACCCAGCTGAGCCACTTCAAAGAGGACCCGCATAGAACAGACTGGACTTATGTAGGTATATAGGTATACATGTCATAGTAT
>Ga0182210_1000116_pt1 | contig 15697 bp, 20 predicted proteins | sample G5R1MG_19_FD_129670 | JGI IMG/M metagenome (GOLD analysis project Ga0182210, IMG submission 129670) | Switchgrass phyllosphere microbial communities from Michigan, USA - G5R1_MAIN_03OCT2016_LD1 MG | ecosystem: Host-associated > Plants > Phyllosphere > Phylloplane/Leaf | place: USA: Michigan... | reverse complement strand
TATAAGTGAGTTAGTATAGATTGCTCGTCTATGTACTAGTGTCTTGTATCTGTGTCTGCCGAATAAGCTTCATCGAGCGGCACAGCAATATGTACTCCCAGTCACATGACATTAGACACGTGACTGTAGGTCACCCGCTCGAGCGATAGTGCTCCGAGCTTCACTTGAGCCTCAACACCAGGTATTTCCATCTTACTATGTTTAGTAGGATCCGATTCTTACGGACAGATAACTAGTTATGAAAGTGGCCATGGACTTTCCGTTCGAGAAGTAGAAAGAGGGAATTTCGCCTACGGTGTTGGCTAATGGAGACGACGATGACGGTTGATGAAGGGTGCCTCGAGTGGACGTTTTCATACGTTCTGTTTAGCAGAAACAGCAGCAGAATCAGGCGGCATACATTATACTTGGTTGTTCATCCGCAGGTTTTTGGTGAAGTGAAGATGGAAGTGTTCGTTATTGGAGGTGATGGGCGTGTTACGGCAGCCTTACCGAATGCGGAAACCAAGGTGGGGCCACTAGTCAGGATATTGCGGCTACCCCACAACGAAGTAGGCAACACGACGCGTCTGTCGGCAAACCACAAAATCCACGCGTTTTACTCTTGCCCATTTGGCCCTGCAGGCGCGAGAAGTTGGGCAAGGTACCCGTCATGTTCTCCCTACCCATGATTGCGCCACGGCCCGTATGTCATTCATTCATTTCCTTCGTTCCCCGGATCCTCCTTGTTCCTCGTAATCTCGCAAATCGCCCAAGACGATGTTCCCCTAGCAGACTGACAGCATATCTTACCAGGATGCGAGCCTCTGGCCCTCCCATCGCAACACGTACACGAACTTTGACGACGTTTCCCCTAGCTCTCCACCAAACGCGAGCGTCAACGTCAACTCCCAGCGACGCCCAACTTCCCGCCATGGGCCCCATCACAGCCACGCTCGCGCCTCAACCGCCTTCCTCACTGCACTCACAAACGACGAGAACATGCTCGAGCAGCGAAAGCAGAATGTACGTCGCTTTGGGGCAGGCTGGCTGCGCCCACCCGGTGTTGCCAAAACGCTCCAAGCCATGAAAGACGAGGAGCTCGAAAAGGAAGAGCAAGAGATGATGCAGCGCCGTGAACAAGTCATGATGGACCTTTCTGCTGCGCAGCAGGAAGCTGCAAACGAAGAGCAGCGCGAGCAAGGCGAGCAAGCAGAAGGCCAGGGCGACGAAGAGCACGACCTCGATGATGAAGTTCCCGAAGCCGATGCCAGTGATAGCGACGTGTCGCGAAGCGTTGACTCAGACTCCGATGAGAGCGAGGAAGAGGCCAGTAGTGGGGACGAACAGAATACCACGGTGCCCTTCAACGAGGACTCGTTCATCGAGGGCAGCATGATGGAAGCAGAAGTCTCTCACATGCTAGAGATGGAAGAAGCAGAAATGGCAGGCGTGCTGCAGGAAGAGCGTGACCTCGACGACGATGTTCCAGAGGCGGGAAGTTATGAGCATACCGACTCTGAACTCGAAGACTCCAGTGATGTCGATAACAGTATTGTGCTGCCTCCTCCTATGGGATCCGTGCAATCCAGACGTTCAGCGAGGAGAGTGAGCGGTAGGCGTAGCTCTGGAAGGACAAGTTCCGGGCTACCGAGCGGGTTCACCGTCGGCCCTCTTCAGTCTGTGGCCGGTAGGGTTACTCTGGGAGTGGATTTGGGTCAAGGCAGGAGCAGCTTCGGCATAGATGGCAGTAGCTCCTTCATGGAAGGGAGTTCGTTCGTGAGGAGTTCGCCTGCTGGGACAGCAGCTGCGACGAGAGGAACCCTACGGGACCGTTTTCTGGGTGCCGCGAGAGGTGGGAGAAGAGCTTGACGATGATAATGATGATGATGATGATGATGCGAGTAAGATGGCAATGCCCAGGGGTAATCCTTTGTCCTTCCACGAGCGACGAGCGTAGAGTAACAGCTTTCGTACGAGAAGGGAGGCAGTTGTGACGAAAAGCTTGGCCTAGCAAGCATCGTGCTCCGAAGTATAGCGTACGTATGTGATAGTTTCACAGACAGTATCAATCTGGGTACTCATTCTACCATAATTTGAGAACGGTAGAGAAAGTTGATACAGTATACTCAACATGTTTCCCATAGACTTACGCTATAGTGTAAATGCCGCTCCCCTCCCTTCAACAACACTTTGCTCCTACTCAGGTACTCATTCCAACCCCGCCACATCTATCCACGCTCAAATCCGCCCATAGAACCTCTTCTCACGCCCGCATCTCACCCACAGCCCTCGCAAGAAACCCCGCCGCCTCTCCATAAACCCCGCTCCAGGCCCTTCTCTCTCCCTCCCCCAATCCGTTCACAACCCCAATCCGCTCCGCCCACGCCCGGAGCCCCTCTCGTCCTGCACTCAAGAAAAACACCTCCAACCGCGCCTCAACGCCACACCTCTCGTCCACGCCCTGCACACGCCACCCGCCGTCGCACCACCCGCGCAAATGCCGCCAGCGCGCGTTCCATTCTACGTCCGACACGCGCGCCATGAGTTGCACGCCGCTGTACACGCTGCGCAGCGTGTCTGTCGGCAGACTATACAGCGCGGAGAGGACGTTGAAGTGGTTGAGCGCGTGGTTGACGGCGGCGGTGTCGGATAGCAGTGCGTGGGCGAGGGCGCGCTGGGCCTGTGCAAGGGTGGCGCGGGGTCCAGAGTCGGCGAGGAGCATGCGGGAGTATGAGCGGCCGGTACCAATGGGGGCGTGGGCGGAATAGGCTTCTGATGGAGGCGGGTTTGAATGGGTTTTCTGGTAGAGGCGGATGTGAGTCGAGGTGCAGAGGTTTTCGAGGGGCGGTGAGAATAAGAGGCGGTCTGTTAGGAGGAGGGAGGGGTAGAGGATACTGAGGAGGTACACTGGTGTGTCTTTGTTAGCGGGGTTGGCGATGGGGTAGGGGGGCGAGGGTGGTAGTACTGAGGTCTACCCTTTTCCATTGAATGGGATTGCTCGTGGTTTTGTTGGAGGGCAATGTGGGTGCGGTTGAGCTGCTGGGCTGAGTAGACAGATCTGAGGAGCAACTCCATTGTGTGAGGGGCGATAGAACGTCCAAAATTGGAACAGCGATCTTTTCTGGTCTGTGGGCAGTCTTGTTCTTTCTGGCTTCGAAGGGAGAGAGGCAATCGTAGCGTTCAAAGTATCCGGAGTCCGGGACGTCAATCTTGGCGTTATCGCTGAAAGGATCCTGGGACATGACGGCTGGCTTGTTGGTGTTTTACACTACTATCTTCCTCTGGAAAGACGGTGATGAATGATATTTTACCAGTGATATCACACCTCTCCGTAGTGAGCATCTAAGACGCTGTTATTGCCAGGCAGGAGGTCCAGCGATAGACTGAGAAAGTGATGAATAAACGCATGTATAAACTGATTTATATCAGTCCCCAAGAGTTTGACAACTTGCCAAAGCGTCAAATGCATCCTTCAAGTGTGCGGGTTGCATAGCATATGCCGCTATTGGTCAATGGCAGAACATCGCCAAATGCTGTCTAGCAACACTCTTATAGCCATAAAATGGAAGTAAATTGAAGGATTTGTTGGAGAGTCCCTTCTGACTGCCTCATTGTGGATCACCCACTTCAAAAAACGGTCAGCAAACCGATGGACTTGTCACCGAATGTAAACGGTTCATCCAAGCATGTTATCATGTTCAATCTAAATTCTCCGTTTAACCCGTCACGACAATATGTACAAAGCTCAATGACTCGCAAAGATATTGCGTGTTCGTAGGTGAACAGGCGTCTCGCCCTTGGGCGTGTCTGGTATCGTCTTCTCTAACTTCTGCAAGAATATGAGCAACAGTAGTGATGACGACATTCTTGTAACTCACCAGCTTCTCAAATACACACTTGTTCATCTTGCGCTCTTCCGACCGGCAGTTCCATAGTTGTTGGTTGTGGTTCTCTAGGCATTGCCAGTGGGTACGGAACTCCTGCAGACAGTTTTCGTTGATGTCCTTGATCCTTAGGATGCGTCAGCCTTGAATTCCCCTGGAACTCATTTCCGCGGAGCCTTACACGCTTGCTGCGCAACGGGTGACCTTGCGGCCTTCCTTCATGCACTCGAGCTCTCCCCGACCGTTCGACTCGGTCTTGCACATCATGTAGTCGTCATTATAGGCCTTGCATCGTGCACCAATAAAGAAGGAGGCACTGAGCAGGGGCGCAGAACTTGCTCCAAGTTCTTTGACCTTGGGTACATCTTCGGGAAGAGGAGTGGTGTCGATGAGAGCCTGCTGGTTGAATCTGCGCGCGGTGAGACTGTGGAGGTAACATAAAATAGAGAGCGACGTTGTTACCTGGGCTGACGCGAAGACATGTTGCCTTTTGTATGCCAATGACGAGCCAAAGTGTGGTTTAAGGCGGAGCTGCCAGTGATGAAGGTCGCATCGTCGCGGGTCTTGGCGCATCAGCAGCCCAGCAGGGATTGCGATTGGTCGCAGCTTTCCACAGTTGTACCTGAGCCAAGCTGCGACCGCAAAACATACAAACAACACCCTGACCTCCCCCAACACCGTCCATACTGTCTGCGCAAGCTACCCAGACCCATCATATGCCAACAGGACCACCATATGGGCTCCTTGATAGTCTTCTCCAAGTCAACAACACTCGCCTACATACCTTTCGCGTGCCAAACGAGTCGACCATAATAGCCCAGGTCTCATCGGCTCACTGATCGAGTTGAGTTACTCCCTTGCGCAGCTATAACTAAGAAGCATCATACTACTTTGGACACCCGGTTTCAAGATGGCTTTCAGCTTCGGCAACATCGGCGGCGGGGGCGCGGAGAAAAAGACTGGCACTTTGTTTGGAAGCACCACAGCACCCCCTGGAGGCCTTTTTTCGCAATCGCAACAACAACAACAACCTCAGCAGGCAAATTCTTTGCAGTCTGGTCTCCTTGGTTCGACCCAGCCGCAGCAGCAGGGTCTGGGCACCAGCCTATTTGCGCAGAGCCAACAACAGCAACAGCCACAACAGACGACGGGCTCGAGTTTATTTGGATCAAGCCAGCAACAGCAGCAGCAGCAGGTAAATATGGGTAACAGCTTATTCGGAGCGTCGCTGCAACCCGCGCCAACCTTGAGCAATGTCCAGGCGCAAAGTATTCAGCAACAGCGGGAGGGACTGCCACAGCTACGGCAGTCTTCCACGCAAGCCTATGCAGGATCGTCAGTCAGCGGACACAGTAAGCTAGTCTAGTTGTAGCCGTCCGCTAAGCTAACCACTTATTAGGAGAAAAGTCGGTCGTTGAGCAGATACGTGTGCTGGGCAACAAATGGGACCCAGAAAACCCCGAATGCGTCTTCCAACACTACTTTTACAACGCGGTCAAGCATGAAGAGGCCCCTTTCTACGGTCCCCCCCAAAGCGAAGATGATAGGAAGTGGGAGGAGGCTCTGTCCAAGAAGCCTAGTTCTGGCGCTATCCCTGTACTGGCGCGCGGATTCGAACAGGTCGCAGAGCGTATACGGAAACAACATGCTGCCGTCATAGGACTGCAAACACGCCTCCACGAGATTAATAACTGTCTTTCGGTACTTAAAGACACACACGAGCTCACCGTTGCATCGCGCATTACGGAAGCCAAGCGCAAGCACATTATCTTCACTCAGCGAACTCTTGCTCTTGCGACCAAGGTGCAAATTTTAAGGAACCGAGGATATGTTATGGATCAACAGGAGGAGGATTTGAAAAAGAAGCTGTTCGAATTGGAGAAGAAGGCATTCGATCCTGTGCTCGGTGGGCGGCAAGAGGAGATCTGGGCTCGTATGTCTGGGGTGCGCGAGCGAGCGCGGATACTTCAAGCTGAAACCGAAAAGCTGGGCAAGACGATTGAGAGTCAACAGAATGGCGAGTTGCTCACGGAGGATGACCAAAAGGCGCTAGAGAAGGTAGGACTGACGTGCCGAATTCGCAAAGACTATCCACTAACAGGCACCCAGCTTCTCAAAGATTATGATAGGCAGCTCGAGCATCTCAAGAAGTGGGTGGAAGACACGAGAGAAGAATACGACGAGTGGGAAACTACTAAACAGGCGAGGCTGGTAAAGCGATGAGTAACGTCCGTGGAAGGCCCCACATAGATGATCTGACCGTTATTTACAAGGCGAAGTCTGGGGTATTGCTGGATGATGAACAACGGTTGCATAGCAGGTTACATTAATTTCATGGTAGAATGAGGCGAAATTGACTCAACACCTTGTCCTCGATCCGCCGAGGTTGTCCATTCGTCGTCGACGCTGTGGAGTAAAGACAGCACCGTGATCTACATACTGAGCGGCAGCGTAGCCATGCTCAAATGATGCTGATCTTCTTAAAGATCCTATCCGCGACTACAGTTCTATTTCACGCCGCAGGCGCGCGTTGAAAGCCGTCCATGTTTGCAATGAAGTATATTTTCGATTTGGAGCTGTGCGACAAACTAGAAGAGCTTCGAGATGTAGTCCACGAGGTGAGGTGCTGTGTCCAGCATTAGCTTCCACTCTCCAACCGCTAGCTGTGGCCAGCCTCGTTATACACACAAAAGTACAGCACAACCGCCGATGCGGCCGTCCACTTGATATCCGACAGCGTCTGCGCCTCGGCGATCTCGAGCTCCTTCTTCGATGGTTGCGGCGGTGCTGCAGTGCGCGCATTAGCCATTAGTCTTGTGTGGTCAACATAGCTACAATCCGCCGACTCACCTCCAAACATTTCTGCGGTTACCTGAAGTGGTGGGAGGGGGGACTCGTTGTAGCGTGGGGCAATGACGGATCTTCAAGATGACGTTCACAGACGGAACTTTTCGAAAGCTTCGGTAGTTTGGGAGGCGTTTCGCCGACACTGGCTCGGTCACGTGCCGCTGTCGTGGCTTATGCACGTACCACGTACCCTAAAAAGCAATTTACAGGAAATTGGGTTGCTTTTCTGACGACCTTGGCTGATTCGGAAGTGCCCAGCCCCATACTCATTATCCTCATATTCGCATCATGTTATCCAGAAATTGACACGGTACGTTGCAGAGTTCCGTGATTCCGTGCACACAAGAACAAGACACTCAACACCACATCGTATGAACATGCGGTTTTTATAACCTTGGTAGAATGCTAGGCGCCATAGTACCTACTTGTATCCGGGCGGCCCGTTGGGTCGGACCGAGCAATATTAACAAGCTAAGTATTTGTCTCGGGTGACTACACATAAGATCAAAGTGTTCGAAGCGATTTCAACTCCCCTTATTGCTTTCTTGCGCTCGTTACAGCGATTACCTACATGGTCTCGAGCCAATCACACATTCCTTTGATACCTGTTCTATCTCTCGTTAGAGGTCCTTTCTCCTTTTAAATGTTATTTCTTTCCCTTCCCTTGGGACTTTTTACTTGTGCGCTCGCGCTTCACGTTCGTTTAGACAGACCGCATGTCGATGCGAATGCAGATACGGTCGCTCGAGGTCGAAGCGGCTTAGGTGTAGGAAATGTCGCTGGCACGGTGCACTCAAAACTTCCTCATGTAGTGACTGATCTCAGTATTCCCACCAGATCTGAAAGCCATGCGTCTGCGACGCTTAACTTGAATGCAGCTTCTAACGATTCTTGTGCGCCATATTGGCTGGAGGACATCACGCACCAAGGGCTTGCCTCCTTCAACCCAAACCCAAGAAACTATACGGTATTCAGAAATGTGAAAGACTTTGGTGCGGTTGGTGATGGTATCACTGACGACACTGCGGCAATCAACCGAGCGATGTCTGAAGGGGATAGGTGTGCCCCTGGCGCCTGTGAAAGTGCGACAAATGTACCCGCAGTTGTATACTTTCCGGGCGGCACGTACCTGATCTCAAGCAGTATCATCGATTACTATTACACCCAGGTATGTGTGGTTGCATTGCACGTCAAGAAAAAAGTACCTCGCTCAACGCAAGCAGATCATTGGAAACCCCAATTGCCTTCCCACTATCGTTGCTGCGTCTAATTTCAGCACTGCGAATTTTGGATTAATCGACGGATCGCATTACCAGAGTTCTGGTCACCGTGCCAATGACACCGGCTACACTCCCACCAACACTTTCTTCAGACAGGTTCGTAACCTTGTCCTGGACATGACACGCCTACCCACTACCTTCGCATTCACTGCTATTCATTGGCCGACTGCGCAGGCAACCAGTTTGCAAAATATCGTTATCAATATGAATCCTGGAAATGGTACATTACATCAGGGAGTCTTCATTCAGGCCGGTTCTGGCGGCTTCATGACAGATCTGGTAATTAATGGAGGACAGTACGGCTTCGTTGTTGGGAACCAGCAGTTTACCACACGTAACCTAACGTTCAACAACATACATACAGCCATCAATCAATTCTGGGATTGGAGCTGGTACGTGCGGCAGCCGCTGGATACAGCTCAGGATTTGCTGATACAATAAACAGGGTCTACAAGAGTATTTCGATCAACAACTGCCGAGTCGGTCTCAACATCTCCGCCGGGGGGCCATCGGCGGTCAACATCGGATCCATTACACTCTTCGATAGCAAGATCAACAATACCTCAATTGGTATCGTAACATCCAGAACCTACAATTCAACGCCCTCTGCCGGTGGAAGTCTCTACCTAGAGAACGTGATGCTAAACAATGTCGGCGCCGTGGTATTTGGTCCCAACAGCACCTATCTTGCCGGTTCAACTGGGGAGTCTGTCATCTCAGCTTGGGCTGACGGACACCGATATCTTCCAAAAGGACCTGTTGTCCAGCGTGGAGCCATCGAACCAAGTAAGCGACCCGTCGAACTACTTGATGCGAGCGGGAAGTTTGTAGAGCGTTCCAAGCCACAGTATGGCGAAGTACCGTTGTCACGATTTCTGTCTGCGCGCGATGCCGGTGTTAGAGGTGATGGCAAAACAGACGATACCAGTGCCCTGAATTCTGCGATCCTCAAGGCGAAAGACGAAGATAAAATCTTGTTCATCGATGCCGGCTTCTACAAGGTCACTAATACTATCTATGTGCCGCCTGGCTCCAAGATCGTCGGTGAAGCTCTAGCATCTGTAATACTCTCGGCTGGCGACTATTTCAACAACATTGATGACCCGAAAGCCGTCTTACAAATTGCCCGGCCAGGCGAGCAGGGAACTGTGGAAATCTCTGATATTATCGTCTCCACCCAAGGGCAACAGAAAGGCGCAACTCTCATCGAATACAACCTTGCTTCATACGGTGAGCCGGCCGGCCTCTGGGATGTGCACATTCGCATTGGCGGTTTCGCAGGCTCCAACCTCCAGAAAGACAGGTGTACCAAGACACCGGAAATACACATTACTATGGAAAACTTGGACCAAGACTGCATCGCTGCCTACATGGCAATGCACATCACCAAGTTTGGTACAGGATTATACATGGAAAACAATTGGCTCTGGACCGCAGATCACGATCTTGACGACACAAGCAATAATAACACGCAACTTACTATCTTCGCCGGTCGCGGGTTGAACGTTGAGAGCCAGCGCGGCGTACTGTGGCTGTGAGTCCCCCGTCCATTCATTCTACCAATCAAAATAGAGTGCATTCTGACATTGCCATAGTTACGGAACAGGCGTCGAACATCATACAAAATATGAGTATCAATTCGTCGACACGCGCAACGTCTTCATGGGTCAAATACAAACCGAGACTGCTTACTACCAACCCAATCCGGACGCCACTATTCCTTTTCCCATTGTGCCCTCACTTCATGATCCTGTCTTTGTGTCCTCCCGTAATGGATCCTTGATTTTGCCTTCTAATGGTAACTCGGGCTTCGTACCACCCCGCAATGGTTCAGTTCTTTCCTTCTCACATAATAGCTCAGTATTTACCCCCTCTCACAACGGCTCTGCCAGCACTGCGATTGGCTGGGGCTTACGAATCGTACGCTCCAACAATATTCTCGGCTACGGCGTGGGCTTGTACTCCTTTTTCGACAACTACAGCACCAACTGCTCACGGATTAATGCTGATCAAGCATGTCAGTTACGCATGTTGAGTATCGAGGGGGGCGAGCTATCGCATGACATTGGGCTTATAAATGTCAATACAGTGGGAACTACGCAGATGATCACAAGGGACGGGCTGGATCTGGCAAGGAGCGTAGATAACAATAGCACGTTTGTGGATACTATCAATGTCTTTAGGATTGGGAGCTATGGTCTTTGAGGGGTGTGGATACGTACAGTTTGGCTGAGGAGATTTGTGTTAATAGATATCAACTGGAGGGAATTTCCATTTCATTCTTATATGTATGGATGGCTACTACCCTCAATGAAGGATGTCTGTTTTCTTCGACACGAGGAGCCGATTGTATTGGTGAATTAAATTACAATGAAGGGGGTATTGTATGGTCTGTCTCAAGTTTGGATCCTTCGTCAGATTCATGTCGATACTTGCCAACGCCATTGTTCACCCTCATCTAGCAACGCAGACGTCGCATGAGTCCATCAGAATCGTGTCCTTGAATCTCCGAAATATTCTCCATATGATTGCCCATAGCATCGTCTCCTTCCTGCTTCAAGACCATATCATTCGGAGCTATCGCTCTCAGAGTCCTCCTCATAATCATAATCACTGTCTTCAGCTTCAGAAGCAGTGTCAACGTTCCAGCCCAATGCAAAACTCATCATGGGAATCCACTTGACCTCCAATTCCGGTTCGCATGATCGAAACTTTCCGTTCGCAAAGTGCATCTTAATCATCTCTTGTACCACCCACAGAATTTCAAGCCACTCGTCTCCAGAGTAGCAGATTCGATAATCAACACTAAAGCCACTTGTGACGAGCTGCGTCGTCTTCGATACCTTTTCCGCAATGTCTGAGTCAAAAATCTCGTCCTTGTCGCAGATTTGCCAAAGTTGCCACCACAAGGTCTCCACGTATACTTGGGCGTCCTCGTGCGAACTGCAGTGGTTCACAATGACCTGGTGACTCTCTCCGTATAGGCGGCTACCTTGAACAAAATTCGGGACATTGGGGACGAATAACTGGGTGCGGCAGAGCGGACATGTCTGCGAGGATTCCATCCAAGTGAGTAGGCAGGATTGGCCGAAGACATGCTGGCACTTTGCTGTACGAATCTGAGCGGGCCGGTGTATTTCGGTAAACGATTCAAGACAAATGGCGCATTTTTCAAGAACGTGAAGATACTGTTCGAGAAATTCAGCTCTCGTGGGGAGCGTTTTGGATTCGATGTTAGCCATGGCGGCTACGGTGATGCCAAAGAAGTGTTATACTGAGAGTAATTATTGGAATTATCATGATAGAGTTTTTGAAGTCTGTTGTAGGCATATATTTCGGTCGAGTGAACAGTTGCATGGGTGAAAGTGAGGTTGGTTCCGTCTTTAGGTTCACTTCACTATCACGTGAGTCGTATGACCGCCTACATATCTACTACGAGGAACATTTGGATCACGAAGAAGTGTTTATGGAATAGAAAACATCGTCTTTGTAACCCAGGTAGATCCGAACGGCAACTATTGAAGTTAGATTGTGCTAATTTCGGCCAAGGTAAAACAGAATATCGAGAAGCAGGCCTGTCTAGACCGGATGTAGTTATAACACCACATCGGCGATCGTAAAGATTCTCCAAGGAACCTCCAGATGCCGAGGGTAGTAGTTAATAATATTATAAGTTGTAAAAAGGAAAGAGATGTGAAGCATCGCAAATTTAGCAATACCTCTGGGTAGGTGGGTAGCACACGGGATTGTAAACAGAATATGGAAAATACACAAGGATTCAGCATTACATTCTTGTGCTAGATAGTCAGTATCGTAAAGGAGGGGTGATACTCCAATTTGATTTATAATATTCAACGATGTACGAGGCTACGGAAAGAAAACCTAGCTAAGACGACAAACTGTTCGTGTCAAGTGGGAGTAGCTTGAACAAAAAGCAAGCGCGTGAATGAACACCCTCTTCACTACTTCATTCATGCTGTGACTTTAAAATTTGTTCTCAAGCTGATACACTGCGATGACCCAAATCCATGGTTATGCGATCAAAATCCGTAAGAGACGCTAATATCATGCTACGCTGAAATCGAAACGCACCACCACCACCACCATTTGAGGCCACTAGTCTCTTATCTCAACGCTGAGATAATCTCAGCACGCTCTGACTTTCTTACCCTCACCATTTATTCCAGCGTCCCCTTTCCTTTTTCCGAGCACCGAATCTGGAGTACTAGGCATATCTATACCCACGCCTTTACTATACTCTTCGAAACAAGTAGCATGATATACTTTTCCACCCACACTCAAAGCATCCATCCACACAAAGTCATTCGCCTCTGCGCTCCAGACTGTGTCAAACCTTTCTTGGCAGATTGGACACGGTGCTTGCTGCAGGGCCACATCCTGGGGCACACTTACGTAGCGATCCTTGGCCTGTTTCTTTTGCTTTGTAGCGCTGCTGGTAGAGGCAGGGTCGTTGGCATTATGAGGCGACGACTCATCGACCTCGCGATATTCGATCCATTCATGCTCGGAGATGTACCACTGGCGGTGTAGCCCGCGCTTGGCAGCATCAGGATCTTTCATTTTGAAATGCCAGTCCATGTGGCGTGCTTTCTTCTCCTTTCCTTCAGGTGTGCTCTCGAAGCGACGGCCACAGGTGGTGCACATGTTAGGTTTGGCCTCGTACAATCGTGAGATCAGATGCATGCGAGGCTTTTTCATTGAGGCAGTGGTGAGCTCGATGTGATCCATTAGGTTCGTGTGTGCCGATGTTTGCTGTGCCACTGATTGAGATGCGAAAGGTATTGTATTGGTGAGCGTTGCACTAGGTGCACTGCTGAGCGCCTTCAGAAGCCAATCAGCGCTGCCGAGAGCCGGAGCTGCAGCAATTGGCGGCGGCTGAAAGGGTGGCAATGGTGTGCTCTGCGTGGGTGTCGCCTGCAACGAGGGTAACGCTGTAACAGGCTTATTGAACTGCGCGAGAAGCGTAGCAAGATTGGTAGTGGACGTTCCAGATTGTGCTGGAGCCGCTGACTGAGCCGCAGGTATTGGCGTCGGGATAGATGGTGGAAATCCTTGCAAAGGTGGTTGGAATGTACTAGGTGCCGGTACTGAGGGAAGTTGCGCAGGAGTTGACATTCGCTTCAACAGATCCGACAGGTTTAGACTTGAAGAGTCAGGTGTTGGCGCGGGTTGTGGAGTTTGCGACATCGGGGATCTGAAGCCGGCAAGTAACTGTGCAACATTGGGGGGAACGCCGCTAGGTGAAGCAGCGCCAGTTACAGAAAAATTGGGAGCCAGATGTGGAGGCACCGCATGCTGTGATGGGTAGACAGATGGCAAGGCAGTCGTTGGAGTCGGAGGCGGCGCCAAGGCACGTACCTGTTGTCGTACGGCGTCTAGTTGCTGGGGAGGTAGCGTTTGTGTGTCTAGAATCTGCTTGAGCGACAGAAGTGCCTGTAGTTTGGTGCGAAGGCCAGCATCTGCAGGATTCTGGGCGAACATGGTCTGAGTCGTGTTGATCAATTGAGCGACTTCGGTCTTTAAGTCAGCAAGATCTACAGAGGACATCGGCTGAGCTTGCTGCTGCGGGTGATAATGTGGCACGGACGGCGTGGAGGTATGCGGAGGCGCATATTGTGATGTAGGAGGGAATGACTAGCATAGTGCTGTTAGCTTGGATACCAATCATGATGGGAAGGCGGATTACCGGTCTAACTCGTGGATCATTAGGAGTAGCGAAGTGGATTCCATTTTGTGGCGGCGTTGCCGTGTCCCTCCACGCCATGTTGGTCGGCGGACGAGGCGGAAGAGCATGTTGTGGCCGTTGGACCTGTTGTTGCACAGCGACACGGATCTTAGTCAACGCGTTCTCGATATCTCTGGTCACGTCGGCTGGGAACACAGGACGAGGATCCATGGACTCGGGTACAGGCTGCTTCCACGTGCGCAATAGGCCTTCCATGGCCTTTCGTGTGCCTTGGTCCATGACCAGATAGGCGTCCATAAAGGTGCGATATAGATTACGACCGATGTAGACGGTGTATGGGGTACCAACGTTCTTAACAATAGAGTCGAGCACATAGAGGGCAGGAAGTTTCCATTCGGGTCGAGTCTACAACATGTCAGCGATTCCAACAAGGGAAACATGGTGTAACTAAGGACGCCAAATTTGTTATGGTGAGTAGGTAGAGACATTGGTGACTACTCACCGAGCGAACATGGTTCTCAAGCTCAGTCGATATGGCTTCGGCATACTCTGTGTTTTCTTTGGCGATAAGGGTTAGATTGCTGATCTCTGGTCTACTGTTCATCCTCAGATCTTGCAGAGCATCTCGAAAGTCGGCAGCCACTTCAGCAGCTGGCAAAGACATGATGGGCAGGCTATCTTGGGGTTAGAGTGGAGGGTGATGATGTGCTTGGTTAGAGAAAGAGCTCATGCGTCAACAGTATGATGCAGCTGTTCGCTTTGCGTTTGGTGCGTCGCAATCCGGGTGCGGCCGGTCCCGATTGCTCGGGGTCAAGATGGACGATGGTTTCCTAGCTCTCGAACACACGTAAAGACAGTGTTTCTGTTGATACTAGCTATGGCTGCGCGAGATGACTGCGGGGACTGCTAGGACAGGGACAAAACTCGCTCTCCTCCAGCCTCTGTGCTCCTCCCACAGCGTATCCTTCCTCCTTCAAGCCAGCTAGCGTGGCAGCAGCGCGCAATCCCGACGTGACTGCAAAGAGGGTATACCCAATGTCAGCGCGTGGTCCAACGAGCCGAGGCCGTAACGTGAAGTGAGATGGGGCTCAGCGTCGGCGAGGCGGTGAGTTGTGGTCGGGCAGCCGCGCAGCGAGGGGGGCAATAGATGTGCTGGGTGAGCGGGTGGTGAGGAGATGTGAAGAAGAGTGAAGGCGCGGCGGCGCTTGAGTAGGTATAAGGATGATTCGCTAGTCCGTTGCTTTCATAAGCCGCACGGGCCCTTGCACGCGCGCCAAGGCCCGGCCAATTGTTGTCCCGCCGTCGCGCTCGCAGCGACAGTGACGAGCCGCGCCTCAACGCCCTCTTAACTCTCATTTCGCTGCAAATCGGACCCAGGAGACTCTATTGCCGCTACACACGATTCCTTTTCCGATACCCGCTATCTCCATCTGATCCAGCATGGAAGCTGTGCAGGTGACTCGATCGGATTCACGGTCGCCGCTGCCTGAGGCTGGCAATGACCCTCAGGATCCTCTTCGCCCGGAGATTGACGAAGAACACTCTGTCCCAGACCCCACCGTCTCCGCGCCCTACCAAGACATGGAGGTGACAGAGCAGCAGCCAGGGATGCCCGACGAGGACGGCCTTCAAGCTGGCCTCTCCGACAACGAATCCGTTCTTTCTGAGGCGCTAGACGACGACCAATTTGATGAGCAGTTCGGCGAGTTTGACGCAAGCAAAATTGCAATTGAAGAGCGTCCAGCACAGGCAATCGACGAGGACAACGTCAAGCAAATCGGTGTACACAAGCGCAAGCGGACGGGCGCCGAAGGCGAGGAGCCCAAGAAAAAAAAGAAGCGTGCAGACAAGCCGCGTCGCAAGAAGAATAAGGATGGAGAAGACGGTGATGCAGGCGGGGATGGTGACAGGCGAAGCAAGCGGTCCAAGAAGTCAGGCCGAGCCCGCGCAGCAAGCCCAGACGAGGACGCAGATGAAAATCTCACGCCAGAAGAACG
>Ga0182210_1000115_pt1 | contig 15698 bp, 21 predicted proteins | sample G5R1MG_19_FD_129670 | JGI IMG/M metagenome (GOLD analysis project Ga0182210, IMG submission 129670) | Switchgrass phyllosphere microbial communities from Michigan, USA - G5R1_MAIN_03OCT2016_LD1 MG | ecosystem: Host-associated > Plants > Phyllosphere > Phylloplane/Leaf | place: USA: Michigan... | reverse complement strand
GCGGGCTCAGGTACGATTGCACAAGCGGCACGGCGATGCTGCCGCGAGCTAGTATAGGTACGGGGTACGAGGTAGCTACAGTAGGTACTAGGTGGATAGTGCGAAGTCAGTACATAGTACGTAGAAACGTCGAAGCCTGCCCGTTGCAGGCGCAGCGCACGTGACGCCTGCTGCGGCGGAGAGCCCGACTGTGTGTCACAGCCACAGCGTGTCCAGTGTCCGTACGTACTACGGAGGGCTGCGTGCTGCTGGTCAGGTGATTGGCGTCTGTGTACACAGCTACGGGTGTCGAGGACCGGTCACGGGGCTGCATGTCACGGGGCTGCAGGTCACGGGGCTGCGGGTCACGGGGTCGCGAGTCACGGGCGCGGTGGACGCCCCGCGGCGCACGGCCCCAGGCACCATCGCCGTGGCAGCCCTACCTCCCCCAACGACGCCCCCGCGTCTGGCTCTGCTCCATGGCTGGCCCGCCGCGGCTCTCTGTCAGCAGCATGTCCGCCGCCATGCCCCTCGCCGTCGCCCGCCATGTTCGCTACATCCAGCGCCTGGACACGGTGCGTCGCCCGTGCCCAGCCCGCGCCCGCGGCCACGTCCCGCGCTGACCCAAGCCCTCCTCTCTCCAGCGCACCGACGAGCTCGAGTACTGGCTCACCGAGCACCTACGCCTCAACGGCCTCTATTGGGGCCTGACCGCCCTGCATCTGCTGCGCCATCCGCAGGCCCTGCCCCGCGCGCCCATGGTCGACTTCGTTGTCTCATGCCTCCACCCCCACGGCGGCTTTGGCGCCGCCCCGGGCCACGACGCCCACATGCTGTACACTGTCAGCGCCGTGCAGATCCTCGCCACCCTCGACGCCTTTGCCGACCTCGAAGTTCGCATCCCCGGCGCTCGCCTCAAGATTGGACACTGTACGTATCGCCGCCGCCGCCAGCCACCCTCGCACCCCCGGCCCATGCTCATCACCACCAGTCATCGCGCGTCTCCAAGACCCCGTCTCGGGCACCTTTGCTGGCGATGAATGGGGCGAGCACGACACGCGCTTCTTGTATGGCGCCTTCAACGCCCTCTCCCTGATGGGCTTGCTGCATTTGGTAGACGTCGACAAGGCCGTTGCCCACGTCCAGGCGTGTGCCAATTTCGACGGTGGCTATGGCACGAGCCCGGGCGCCGAATCCCACGCTGGCCAGGTCTTCACCTGTGTCGGAGCCCTGGCCATTGCCGGCAGACTCGACCTGGTCAACCAGGATAGGCTCGGCGCATGGCTCAGCGAGCGACAATGCAAGAATGGCGGCCTCAACGGCCGACCAGAGAAGAAAGAAGACGTTTGCTACAGCTGGTGGGTCATGAGTACCATGGCCATGCTGGACAAGCTGCACTGGATCGACCGAGACAAGCTTGCCTCCTTCATTCTGCAGTGTCAGGTACGCACCGTGCTCATGGCAGGCCGGCGGCACTTCGCCAGCACAGCTGTGACTGACCCGTGCCAGGATCCCGACGAAGGGGGGCTGGCAGATCGTCCTGGAGACAGAGTCGACGTCTTCCACACCGTCTTTGGCATTGCTGGGCTAAGCCTTTTGAACTACCCAGGCCTCGACCCAGTCGACCCAGTGTAGTGCGTGCTGAGCCCTGCTCCGCGCCCGTCCCGCTGACCCGTCTCCTAGTTGTATGCCGCAGTCGGTGACGCGAAGATGTCTCGGTCGGCCAGGGTAGAAGACACGCATGAGCCTCGGAAACGAAACGGCCCGCCCCATCCCATCTCCCCCGGTTGATGAGGCGCGCGGCATGCCGCTGGGCAGCAGCGGCGGTGGCTTCCTCTTTTACCAGGCCAAGCCTTTCCACGTGCTCTGCCTACTTAGACTCCCGCCTCCCAACATATCCCTTCCCTACTCTTCATGCCTCCTTCTTCTACTTCCTCTCCCCCCCCTGAAGCGACGTGTTCTTGCCTCTCTCCTACTTTCCTCCCGTTGACGTTCGAGCAATGGCGCCGGACTAGTGGAAGTGCCTGGCAGCCAGTCCTGTGTAGCCGAACACTCCTCTGCAGGTGTCCTACCGTCACCTCTTCACCTTCTTCACAGCCAGTGTGCTCCTTTCGCAACCTCTCCCTCGTTACTCTTGTACTGCAGGGACATTGCCGCTGCCCCGTACCCGCTCTCTTCCCTCGCTCACGTTTCTTACCAGCCCCGTGCTGCAATGGCGGCCAACAGCATACCGCTGCACTGCAACATCTGCCCCAAAAAACCAAATTTCAGTGATGTCTCACACCTGCTCACCCATATTTCCAGCAAGGGCCACTTGTCCAACTACTACAAAGTCAAAGTCCGTTCGACGCACGAAGAAGCATCTCGCCGGCTGATCGACACATACGACCGTTGGTATGGCGAGTGGGGTGTCGAGGAGCTCATGTCAGAACGCATGAACCAAAAGGACAAACGCCGCACCCGTGCCCGACCAGCTAGTACGCCTTGACCCCTGGTGTACGCCCTGACCATCGCTAATAGCCACTGTGAAGCAGTGCGGCCAGCTCCTGCTCCTAGGATGGAAGCTCCGGTACCGCGCCCTGCCCGTCGTGCCGCTACTGGCAACCTGCTCGATCCACGTCTTGCTGAGCATCACCAGCACCAGCACCAGCACCAGACAATCAAGCTAGAGCACTCACTTAGTCCTTCGCCGTCCCTTGAGCCGACCAGGCGCTTTCTCCGCCACCGCAATACTTACGCACAACACATGCAGTTTTGGGCTACGGACTCGTGTGCTAGTTCACGCAGCTATACTAATCCAGATTACGACACGTCTAGCGAGTATTCAGATCCAAGTGAGCAGCGGCGCCGCTATAGGTATACAGCGGCAACCTCATGTGCCATCGCAGACGAACCAGCCGACGCTCTAGACAACATGGCTGTGAGCGAGTCGACCAAGCTCAAGGGAGTATACTGGCCAGGCATGGACATATTCGACTCGGCGACCCCAGAAATGCGCCGCAAGAGGAACCAAAAGAAGGACAGCTCGGTTGTCGAGCAACTCGAGCTCAACTCTCACGAGGTTGAGGCTACGGAGCTCATCTTCACGCCCCAGGGCTCATTTAAGCGACAAAGGAGGATCTCCTGCTCAGATTCAGATGATGAAGATGACATCGAAATCAAGGCTGAGAGTCCACAGCTGAGGCGCAGACGGCCTGCTTTGGCCAGCATGGACGTCAATGCTCCTCATCGACACAGACAACCCATTAGATCCATGTTGCCCTATGCAAACCATGCTCAAGACGACGAAGACAGGAGCTATTTAAGCTACGATAACGGTCATGGCAAGCGTGGTGCTAAACGAAAGAGATTTGATGTATTCAACGATGACGATGTTCACTTTTCGCAGCCCGCGGGCATGAACTACCTCACATCTGGATTTACACACCAGCCCTCACCGTCGCCCATACCGGCTTTTGCTACCTACAAGCCCTACAATGATCCGTTTCAGTACGACAATAAAGAGAATGTTTTGCCTTCGCTCCAGCATTCTAATCAAGGGAATTTTCACTGTCATCAGAACACGGGCTTCCAATACCCGGCCTATGCATATGGCCTTGAACCCGAACATATGTTCCAGTACAATACCCGTCCCTATCATCTCAACGACGCCTTCCAGCACCATGAAGATCATGATGGTGAAGAGGATGACGACCAACGCACTATTACCGCTCCTCCGTCGCCATCCATGAGCTAGTGTTGATTGGCCCGCAAGCACGAGCTCCTGTGTACCACAGGACACGACGAAGCTCACCATGCCACAAGAGAATCTGCACCACGGATCGAATACCTCGATTGCAAGTACCACATCGCTCGTGATAGGTGCCCAACTGTCGCTCCAGAACCCCTTGGTTTCCTACCGTCATCCCGTCACTGTACACGACCCAGGAGCACAATATCGCATCTGGGGTCGAAGCGCTAGGTTCATTATATGTATATGAGACAACATGATTTGCGGCCAATTCTATCCGCTCAAATCTCAATATGGTTTGAAAAGGCAAGCTTGAGGTATCACTGGAATGATACCGCCATGTGCCTTTATCTCTACGGCGATTTTCCTTTGGTCGATTCGCAGTCACGGGAGGACAGCGAAATGCGGATGGACCTATCTAGTATCGCTGCTAGCAAAATATGCATTGAAATACAGGCGCTGTAGTATATATCCACTGACATGCCTTCCGTAGATGCCGTGTCTTGTCGGACTTTGCTTGCATTACCGTGATCCCAGATGCTCCTCCTAGTAGTGCAGCTTCATGTTTCATCTCCATTAGGAAATCTACGCTGTTGTTCCTCCTGCGTGCAACAAGTCAGGCAAGGTGATCATTCACACTTGCCATATTCTGGCATCTTTTGTGCCCTCTTGGCCTTGTCAGGTTCCTCCACTGCCTCAACGCCATTGATGTAGGCAAAACTAACCCGCAGCGCCCCACCGACTGCCCACATTGTGGTTCCACTCAGAGCAAATAATCCTATTCGCTGGCCCGTTGATAGGATAGAAAAAATGGGATAAGGGTAGAAGCCGTTGTAGGAAAAGCAAAGCTCGATCCAGCACCAGTAAGCAAAAGCAATGGCTGTCGAAGTGACTAACATGACTATGGAAGCCTGGGGGTTTGTAGGCATGCTTGGCCAAGGCGGAGAGAGAAACAAATTGTCCAGCGTCAGCACAACGGCAGGAACCAAGTGGAAACCCAGGTCAAACAAGACTGGGGGTAAAGGCATGTCCGAGGCGGCAAGGAGACCATCATCGATGGCACGGAGGCCCCAGTACAGAATACTGATGACGATTTCAATGGGTGCGGCAACAAGAGCAAGGTAGTTCTTTAGTGTGAAGAAGAAGTGTGATTTCGTGATGTCTGCGATCAGACCAGATGTGAAGCAAGCAGTGCAGATGGTTATGCCGATGATGGTCAGGAACTGGAAATGCCAACCAAAGGACTTGCTCTAAAGTGCCTGTCAGCCGAGTTGAGGACGCCATGTCTACAAGAGGTCATCGTTTTTTTTTTCAATGCCAAAGTAACGTACAATTTGATTGGGGTTGTCGCTCAAGCTTTACACCTTGTTAGTCAAGCTTCGGGTACGTGACTCGGGCATCATGAACAGACAATTTGAAGGAGTAATAGAAGCTGATAAGTCCAGCGACCTGGTTCATTAAGGTGAGTTACGAATTCGATGAGTATCAGGCAGGTATTGCTACCGGCAACGTACATGCAGTGCGCCTGAAAATCCTTTGGACGGGGATTCAAATCGTTGGAGCGGATGCCGCCGGCTCAGCTGCTGTTGCATGTCGCAAGCCCTCGTCTTACAGGATGGCGAACGGAATGAAGGGATTGGCTGGCAAGGAAACTGGGTCTGACGCAACAAGCTCAATCGTGAAATAGGTAGATATCCGATGTAGGTAGACACAAAGTCAATGCATGGAAAATTCTTGAAGAAGGGAATGTAAGCGCAATCCCCCCACGACCTTGGCCGCACAGATCAACCTCGGAAGTCGACGGAAGTCGCCTAATTAGATCTAGATACCTGCTTAGTTCGTTACTCCACGACCGTTACGTACCACACACATACGGCCGAGTACGCATGATTTCCATCGCTGGAAAAACCGAGAGTCTACTTCCTAGTACCCTGCAGCAACAACTAAGGATCCCCAAGGATGGTCTTGTTGGCTCTACACTTGGCCCCGGAAGGCCTATACGGCGAGGATATCCTTCTATGGGGATAAGAAAGTGAAAGTAGACGCATGAAGAATGCGGGCCTCTCATTTCTGGCCGCAAGAGTCTTTTAGGCGGCCATTCCGATTTTGGAAACAGGTCACCTATCGCGGGGCAGAATCCACCATGATAGCCATGCCTACTGCAAGAAGGTTTCTCTGACCTCCCACCATGCTTTTAAAGCCAGCTTGGAGAAAAAGAAAGGAGGTATTGCTAGCGAGCCAGTAGGTACTGCCGCTATCTGCTGGCCGCAAATAACTCACTCTTCAGAGGATCCTGCCACGATATACCTACCACAATCATAGGATGGTATTTTTTGAGCGGTTGTGGTAAAATTGAAATAAATAACCCCCCTTTCAACTATGTAATCTGGATTCACCTGCCATGTTATAGATTAAGTAATCTGAGGGTCGTTAAGTAATCGGAAGGTCGAGACGAAGTCTCTGGTTACTTGGACTATCTATGTCGCGTTTGATAATGCGCCATGATGAGTACAGAGAGAGTTTGGTTCCTCAGCGGTAGCGGACACAGAAAGTGGGTGGAAATAAGAAAGTAGTGATGCCAGTCAATGCAGGAATCGCACCTATAACGCCACGCCAAAATGTAGGTCGAGCGCCGGTCAAATCGCCTGCCGTCACCCGAGCCAATGCCTCAAAGTAGCCACAAACAATACTTCCAATGGCCCAAGCAGCTAGTCCCATGAAAAGAACAAAGTAAAAGGCCGGGGGCAAGTGGTAAGGATTATTTCCCCATTGACGCCACATGGTGCCCATGGCGTGAAGAACGATGCGGTCGATCCGTACATCGGCATAGCTTAGTGACCAGGGCTGGACTTTGGCGATGCGGGCTCCCCATTTGTTCCGGAAGCTCTCAAACTTCGAACCATTATCACGAGTTTCATCAGAAGATGCCAGGGATGTGACCTTGTGGCGAGAACTCTTCTCTTCAAGTTGACGCTGCCTTTGTTCCCACTGTTCCCTGTTATACTGGACCAAATCAGACTGTGGTCAGCCGTTTTGAATGCACGCCTGGAATACGCACCTCCCACTTGACGCCTTCATCGCCAAGGTTGAACTCCGCCCTTATGCCCTCTATAATCTCGAGAATAGCAAGGGCTCTGTCAAATGGAACAATAAGGGTAAATTTGTGGTCATCAAGCCCGCGAGTGTGGCGACTTGCCCGACTGTCGATGCTGGCCTCTCGAAACTGGGCTATGGCGTCCGACACCGCACTGAGTGCTGACTCTGAAGAACGCGAAGACCTGACCTCAGCGAAAGACTTGACCGTGCGGTGCTTGCCACTAGTAGATTGGGGGCCTGTCGCAGGATCGTGCGCACCGTCGAATGCAGAAGTGTGGTTTGATCGAGCCTTGCCTATAGACATTCTTGGGTCCACAGCTTCCGTTGCAGCCCGACAGAATACAGATGCTAGCCTATGGATCATTTCTCCATCCAGTGTATCAATTGCCGACAGAAGAGGCGAGCCATTATCGCAGGCGGGACTGTCGGACGATCGAATATGGCTCGCAATGCGGGAGTGTACGGCAGCGATAGGAGTCTTGGTTGCAGAGGTGAGTTCGCCTAGAGATGGCTCCTTAGAGTACATCTCATGAAGGCCCAGGCAGTACGGTGTTGTGTCGAAGGTAAGAAGTCCACGTCTGCAGGTCTCCGACAACTTGGGTGAGCCAGAAGTACTGAGCGTGCTGCAACAACAAGTCAAGGGACTTACTATGGCATGCATATCACCTGATACAGTGAGGCTTGGTGGAGAAGTAATTGTGTTTGCGTAGAGTGCCGGGGTGAGTTTGAGAGGACTGTGTCGTAATTCCTGCCCAGGAGATGGGCGTGTTGAAACGTGTGAGCCTGGAGTAGCCATGAGTCCATTAACTGCAATAGAAAGTCAAGGAAGAAGGTCATTCTTTCCCCATACATCTTCATGTTAGGTATTGCCCATTGTAGCGTTGGCATGTCCAATCACCATAACACCTTCCTTCCCATCAATGCCTTTGCTGCCGGCTTGATGTATTTCTGGCGACTCCAAACCCGTTTTTGTCTGCGACTGAAACAACCTTTCCGGTACTGTCATCGCATTCGACAGAGCCTGTTTCTCATGGGTGGACATGGGTGAAAAGGCGATCCCTGTTCCCGTCGTGTAGTAGGGACTCAGGCAGCATACAGAGTGTATGCCGCGAAAGCGTCGGAAGTCATCCAAGGCCGGCGCAAATGGAAACTCTGCTGCACTGAACATATTCAGCATCTCGAGGAGCTGCGTTGAGATGAAATCTAGAAGGGGCGTAATCGTAGGCAAGCAAGAGTTTGGTTGTGTGGGGAAGTCTAAGGAGTACCGACTTTTAAGCTCGTGTTATACCCATTGCTTTATACATGCACGGGAAACAAGGCTTACAAAGGAACAATAGTAAGAGTTGAAGCGCTATAGCGTTGTGTCTGGCGCTGTCAACAAGGGGATCGATGCCCTGCGTCACCCCAAACACTCGACTTCGGCCGTTAGCCACGAAAATGGGGAACTTTGATACGAATTTGCGTGTTTCTAATTTTTTTTTAATTCTTATTGTAATGAACTTGCACGGCCTCTAACCCCCCAGCTAGCCTCCTGGCTTGCCCAGCAGAAAGCCCAGTAATTCTCGAACAAAACACGACGTTACTGACTAACAGGAAGAACAGAGAAGCTCTCTGCCGGCCAACTTGCCACTGAAATCTAAACTGGCCGCGTTCGATTCAGGGATGGTGCACTGACAAGTGGTATTCCGGGCGTTCCACTCATGCGATGGAACATTTGCAATAGACGTTCTCCAACACTGGGCTCAAGCTCAGTACCATCCCTTGCGATTTTGACTTCGCGATTGGCGTTCCATGGATTCCGAAGGCCGCGCGTGCGATAGAATGGTAGGCGATGGGTGGAAATCCATTCAATCTTAAACAGCTTCCCCCAGCTCTGGGTGACGGGCAAATGATTTCCTTCCGTCTGTGGCATCTCTGTATTCCCCGCCGTTTCCATTTCTTGGTCAGTCTCGGATACCTCTGCTTCCCAAAATATCGTACCCCGCGCCGAATCATCGATTATTTTACCTTTTGGTGCCCACTCGGTTGCCGGTGTAGGGATAGACCTGGGCACATCTAGTGCCACTGGACTGCTCTCAGATTTGGAAACCGACTCTGCGGATTGGGAATCGTGGTCTATGATGGGAGACGCCATACGAGCGAAACCAAAATATTCGCCCGATTTGTTCGCCGAGAAAATTAGATAGACGTTTTGTGCAGTCTTTCTAGAATTAGTAAAACTCTGGCACACAGAACAAGTCACTCCTACCTCGTACGCTCTGTTCAAGGCTTCCTCGTTATGAGACTGTGTGGCCCATATGCCATTTTTGGCACTAAGCTCCAGATCCTGTAGCGTGAGACTCTTGACAACGAAGTACTTATTCGTAGTGTCTGAGGATGCTCTAAGATGATCGTGATTTTCGTGACATGGCGAAGAAGGAGTAGAATAATCCATTCCAGGAGTCATGCTATCCTGACTCGGAGCGGCTGGTCTAGAAGAAGTGGTTTGTTGCTGGCCGCTGAGCATGGCAGATGGACCTGTAGGGACCCCGGAGGTAGGTGCTAAGCTTCTTCGTAGTCGACACACCAATCTTACCCCATTGAATCGCGAATCATGAAATCTTTGCATTGCGGCCTTGCAAGAATCTTCGGTGCGGTAGTTGACAAAGGCACAATTGCTTTTTGATATCAAGAAGAGACTCTCAATGTCTTTTGTAGCATCCCGCGAAAAGTGATCCTTCAAAGACATCACCGTGGTACCGGGGGGTAAATTCCCAACCCAGAGGGCATGCCCGGACTGCTTCGGTTTGCGAGGTGGTCCACGTGGGATGATACTGACAGTACCCGCACGAGGGATACCTGGAAATATTAGTTTAATTGGCTACGTAAATCAGACCACCACAAGGTGGAAAGTATTTTACCTGAAATTTGCACATGGGAGGTATTGTATGACTGTGTGACTGAAACTCGTCCGCCTTGGAAATTGACAGGACCCATGCTAAGTTCCGGAAACGCACTATCGTTGTATGCGTAGTTCAACAGTAGGGATCCGTCTCTCCCTTCAGTGTTATTCGCGAAGCTAACCGTTCTTCCGTACATCGACTGCATAAGTGCGCTTTGTGAGGCGAAGCTTGGGTTAAACTGATTTTGAGGTCCATACGGGGCAGAATAGTATAAGTATTGCGATGAGGGATGGCAGGTATGGTATGGATTTTGCATTGGACCGGGGCCACCTGAGCGAGGCGGGTTCCCTCCAAACGGGGGATAATTCGGGTGGGGAGGAACTTGCGAGGGAAGGATGAAATTTTGTTGATAGGGGCCCGCTGTGTAGGCAACACCACAGCCTGAATGCCCAGAGACACTCCCAGCGACATGCGAATGCATTTGCATGTTTAGCCCAAACTGGTGTGCGACCGTAGAGGGCGATACACCAGAGAGAGCACATGAAATTGGTGGCATGTTCGTGTTCAGTACACTCTCCCCTGTGATCTTATCCTCTGGTAAAGCGGCGGCCATTGTCACCATATTCATAGGAGACGTAGAAATTCCTGGAAGACGATACTGCGTGTTGAGTTGTGTGGGGTGATAAATTTCAGACCGGGCTTGTGGTTGATGTCGTCCACTCCGCTGAGAGTGTACCGTGGCGTTGGTGACAGGGGGATTTTGAATCACAGAGACTGAGTTTACAGTTTGCTTGTCGTGTGCCGTCGCAGCAATTCCCCTGGTATGTGACTGCGAATTGCGAGGTGAGTCGCCCATTGGTAGTTTGTAAGGGACAGAGAGTGCAGCCCTCTGCTGGATCCAAGAGGAAGCCATGTTAGTCCATGTTGCAACAATCAAGTTAATATCAACTAAATGGTAGTTGAAAAGTACAAGGTACCTACACTATCACAAGGAGGCTGGGTCTACAGGGAGCTGAAGGTGTTTTGGTTTCCGGAGAGATGGTGGTTGGAGCTCGCCAAGGAAACGGGAAGGCTAGGAAACAGTTTGAGAGAAAATCGGACGCCTTGGGGCAAGAGGAGACACTGAGGCGGGATTCGCTCAAGGCGGAAGCGAAGATGATGTCTAGGACTTTACAACCACTCCGACAGCGGATGTGGTCTTTTCAAGCTTTAAGAGTTTCAACAGCGTAGCGGAAGGGGCCGCACTGAGTATAAGCGTACGTGCGGCAGACAGTGAGAACCAGAGGTCTCCGCAATGCGCTCACTGGCTGGCCAGCAACAACGGGAATGCCGTGCAGGGATTATACTACGTCGTTTGCCTACGACCAAGATCTGGGCTGTCTGATTGGATCCGGAAGTACAGCGTGTGGTTGTAAGAATGATTATAGAACGACAGGGTCTGAACCGAATGCCCGGAGGCGAAATGATCGCCAGTCCCGGATGAAACAAGAGCGATTGGGTGCCTCGAGTCAATCCCCTGTAGAGTACAGGTGTTGTGGGAGTAGGACTTGAACAAGTATGGCGACTGCCATGGACCGACGGCGTTGTTTCTTGACTGGGTACCTATGTGAAGATCAAAATGCCTCCGTCCAGTGTGTAGAACACGTTGGGCTAGGACGAAGTGAGGAAGTAATCCTTTCGAGTGCCGGTGCCTCTCAGCAGAAACGAATGGGGCTACATGGATCGGTGGGCCGACTGGCAGAGGCACGACTGAGTGAGAGCCGTCCAGAATTCGTCCCCCTCTTCTCGCTTACTATGTAAAGAAAGATGGGGCAGCAGCCGGGGGCGCTGTGTGAGCAAGGGTCATCAGAATATTGCCAGGGTAACATATGAGGAAATTGGCCGAACGAGCGACGCCTTGGTAGCGAACAGGGCGAAGGAGCTGCTTCAGCGCGGTACTAGTATGCCACATCCCTGCAGCAGGAGTGCGAAAACGACAGAGGATAAGGAGCACAGGAAGGCTTTCCTTGCAACCGATGAGTTGGTTCGCGCCACACGTCTGACCGCAGGACTGGTGGCAGGCAAACCATCCAATGCCAGCTGCGTGAACTGACTCCGCCTCTGGAGACTAATGCGCACGCGGCTGGCGTGCAGCCGGCCAACGTGCTTCCTATCGCGCCAGCTGAACTTGAAGTGTGAAGCGACTCAGTGCTGTCCTGCCAATGGCCAAGGGAACAGGTGTTTGCCACATTTTTCCGTGTTGGCGGACGACTGGTGCACACAGGGCCGTGCAGTGACATGGTCGACAACAACACCGCAGCACAGCCTCACTGTGCCATGTTACTGTTGGAGAGCAGGCGAGTCTGGAGTCCAGACACCTAGAGCCGTTCAAGGGTGGTGGGCGTGTGCTGGCCACATGGTGATAACGCAAATTGCATGCCGACCTTCCCAGGAGGCCCGCATTTCGATAATTGCAGCATGGGAAACGTCAACCTCTGCACACGTATGCGTTCCGTTCAACAGCAGCGGCTGCTCTGTGTACCGTAGCATTGCATTAGAGCAGTCCAGTGCCCACTTCAGTCTGGATTCCTGCGGAGATGTCTTGCTACAGCTGTCTGCATTTGCACATGCAAAGCCATGGGGCCAGAACTGGGCTGGAACATCGCGATGCCCTGCATGTATGTTTCTGAACAGCCTGGAGCTGGTCCCTGCCTACATCAATGGTGGCCAAGGGGGGGACATGCCGTGATATCGAATTTGCAACTAGGATCGCTATCGACTCTAACTAGTGGATACCAGGCGTGCGAGGCCCTTTGTCGATCTGGGCAGGCTGCTGCAGGGCAACGTAGCACAGCGCCGTCTTGAGGGCTTGTCCGATGCCTGGACGTGAGTGGGTTCGCTTCAGGGCCACCAGTACACCGCACTGTGCCCGTCATCAACCAAGACGCTGATGCTCAGGCAGCCCACAAGACTAGCGTCGCTAATTTTGGAGGCAAATTCGCGCAGGCCATGACAATTCATACCGAGCTGCCTCGAACTGCTTGGTGATATGCCGGTGACTGGTTCGGCCGTGGCGACTCATTACCCAACAAATTCACTTAGAAACTCATCGATATGCTGGAAGTAGCGAGGCTCCGCGACCGTGTCGTTGTGGCTTCCATTGGGAAGCTCTCTCCAGGCCTTCGGACTCCTGCAAACATGGAATAACTTCTTCATATGAGATGGCCTGTTAGAATGCGTTAGCTTTGGTAGCCTCCGCCTTAGCCGGAAGTGGGTGGTGCGAGATTGGGGAAGAGCCTGCTTACGGGATGATCTCGTCTTTGAGTCCACTGAGAAATAGTACGGGTATCTGCGCGATTTGGGGCAATGTGTCCTCGCTGGGCCAGATCTGGTGGCACAGAGGCGCCAGGAAGCGGGCGGGTGGGAAGGCACTGTAAACAACGGTCAGTTATAGGCTGCCACCCTGGGAGATGGCGGCTAACCTTGGTATCAATTTCCTGAGCGAAGTAAAGGTATTTTCCAAGATGATGGCGGCGATGTCGCCCTGTCTCTGGTTCTTAGCCGCGAGCCCAATGGCGACAGCGCCTCCGATGCTCTGCCCGTATATGGCAATGCGTGTGCCGCGAAGCTCATGGCGCTGGCGGATATAGTCCAGACCGGTTTGCGCATCGATCATGATTCCCTTTTCATTAGGCGTGCCCGACGACAGCCCGTAGCCGCGATACTGCAGCATGAGAACATGGCAGCGCAGCTCGCTCTCAAGAATCTTCGCAATGGGAAGGCGGTAGCCAATGTTGCCGGCGTTGCCATGAAACATGAGGACCGTCACATTGCGTGCATGCTGCTTGTTGGCGCGGATGAAGAAGGCGCTGAGTGACTCGCCGTCGGGTGTGGGGATGAAGAGTTCCTCGAAGTCGGCGATGCCAAATTGCGACGGGCGCGGGACGTTGGTGCGGGCATCGGGAGGCAAGTTTCGTGGGTAGATGAGGTCGCTGAGGCAGTCAGCAGGAGGCAGCAGGGGGAAGGCGGGAAAACACGTGCTTCTGCTTGAAGTAGATCAGGCCGCTGAGCAAGGCGGCCACGCCAGACGACGCCAGCAGCGGGAGGCGGAGGTAGGCCGTCAGGGTTTCCATTGTCAGATACGCCATGGGACGCAAAGCAGAGGGACCATAGTGGTGGGTGCTGTTGGAGGAGGAGGAGGTGTTGTGGCGCTGTGGCGCTGTGGCGCTGTGGCGCTGTGGCGTTGTGGCGTCGACGGCCGGAGCTTGGTTCGTCTGGGTAACGTTACCTCGTTATGAGCTGCGTAGAGGTTTGGCGGCGTGGCTCGCGTCTGCCTACTCCACCTGCTCTCTCCCACCCACGCGTACACCTACCCCCAGGCCCCAGGCCCAGCACCATCCACCCATAGACGGAGCCCATCGACATCGTCCGTACCGGTACCGGCCCCTAGCAACACACCAACTCGCCGTGTCAATCTCGCCCACCCGACCCTCACCCACACAGCCATGGCCACGGGCATGTTAGGAGAAGATGGCATCCACGTCGACATGAACCACCTCAAAAAGGGCGAGGTCAAGTAAGGCCCGCCTTGCAGCCGCCTCCGCATCGAGCGCTGACCGTGTGGCTAGCCTAGGAACGTCCATGTACGTGTCTTGCCCGGCGGTGCCGTCGAGCACGCGCACTGACCGCCCACAGCATGGCCATCAACTTCCAAGACGGCGTCATACTCGCCGCTGACAGCCGGACAACGACGGGTGCCTACATCGCCAATCGCGTTACCGATAAGCTCACACAGGTCCACGACACGATCTGGTGCTGTAGATCGGGATCGGCCGCCGACACGCAGGCCGTGGCCGACATTGTCCACTACCACCTGGGCGTGTACGGGACAACCAACAATGAGCCGCCCACGACACAAACCGCGGCAGCCTTATTCCAGGAACTGTGCTATGCCAACAAGGACCAGCTGTCGTGAGTGCGCGCGCCATGGCTCGCACTCGACTCCCGCTAACCGGCCTGCAGCGCTGGCTTGATCATTGCGGGATGGGACCACCGTCATGGCGGCCAAGTCTACTCGATTCCCCCCGGAGGCTCGCTGCACAAGCAGTCGTATGCCATCGGCGGCTCGGGCTCGACGTACATTTACGGATACTGCGATGCCAACTGGCGCGAGGGCATGAATGAGGAGCAAGGCATCGCTTTTGTCAAGGGAGCGCTGGCCGAGGCCATCAAGTGGGACGGCAGCTCTGGCGGCGTCATTCGCATGGTGGTGCTGACGGGGCAGGGAGCACAGCGACACCTGTATTTGCCCGACCAGAACTACGAAGGACCGGGAAGGCAGTAGGCCGGCGAGGTGCCGCCAATGCTGGAGGGGATGGTAGTCTAGTGTAGCGGCCAGCGCGGCGTGGGGACGACAGCCCACGGCCACCCGGGCCCGTCACCAAGCAGCCATGGGCCATTGCCGCATTCTGAAGCCGTTCTTTTCTTCTGTTCCCGTGGCTGCACCGACCAGGACGACGTGGAGCTGCCACGGGAGCGTGCTGCCGTGTCGTGTGTTGTATTTGCATTGCGCTGCTGCGCCTGGCACTGCGGGCAGCAGGCCGGGCTAGAGGAGTCCGTCCGTCCCCACGGCGGGCCAGGACAAACACGGCAGCGTCTCCTCAACACCGCCCAGGACTGCCCGCCTGCGCCTCTGCTGCCGTTGCTGCTGCTGCTGCTGCTGCTGCTGCTGCCCGCCCCCCTCGTCCCTCGCCCCTCGCCCCGACGCGTCGCCGTCCAATTCGCTTTGGCAACGGCACGAAGCTGCAGCGCATGACTTGGCCTCGCCCGCGGTAAGAGCTTGTGTGCGTTGTCGACACTGCACAAGACGGCCACCTCCTCGTTCACCACCATCCTCGTCCACGACCGCCTACCGGGCTCCCCACCTTCGCTCTCGCCCTCGCCCTCGCCCTCGCCCTCGCTCCCGCCCTCGCTCTCGATCTCGCCTTCACCCTCACCCTCACCCTCACTCGCACCCGCACCCTCGCCCTCGC
>Ga0182210_1000114_pt1 | contig 15820 bp, 16 predicted proteins | sample G5R1MG_19_FD_129670 | JGI IMG/M metagenome (GOLD analysis project Ga0182210, IMG submission 129670) | Switchgrass phyllosphere microbial communities from Michigan, USA - G5R1_MAIN_03OCT2016_LD1 MG | ecosystem: Host-associated > Plants > Phyllosphere > Phylloplane/Leaf | place: USA: Michigan... | reverse complement strand
TATCGGAGCTGGTGGGTGAATTAATGAGATTGAGTGAGTTGGTTCAATTTCTAACGTTCAATTCGTAGCCGTGCCGAGTGACCCGTATGTGCAAGATAAAACAACACGGCTAGGCTGTTTGCTGCCTACAATCATAAATCTGCGAAACGAAAATACCTTCTCTCCCAACACAGACGAGAAGGGCAGAACGATCGCGTCTCGATCTAGATTCTTGGATATGGCGTAGGGCTTCGAAAAACGCGGTGCCAAGTTTACGAATCGAAAGACGTCAGCACTCATTCTGACATGCGTGGCGCGAAACGATGCCGCGACATGATGGAGGATTCATGGTAACGCACTCATGTATACTGTCGCGCCCAAAAGAGCGCATTGAGTTCTTGAGACTCCACATGCTTGAAAACCCCTTCGCTGCGAGAATGCCTATCGAGTTGATCGAGCTAATATTGAGCGTGCGAAGCTAGCGGGGTGATGTCATTCTTGATCTCTAGGTGTGACGACGCAAGCATCAATCAATTACTATAAGATCTTCAAGCTTATGCAGGGGCGAGGATGGCTGCTAGCTTAAAAAAGGTTGATGTCTCGGTTTTATGATGCGCTCTACGACGCTACCAAGAATTGGACGTCCCGGCTTCCGTCCATCGTTCCCTCGCCCAAGTTTCGACCGGCTTCCCTCGGGCAGTCCTTCCATTGATACCTTGCAAGAACCGAAAAATGGTGGGAACACGCCGAAGTCTACTAAGAACCGGATCAAACAACAGCAATAGCCATGATCATGGCAACGGTGACAGCTTGGGCAAATACAAGCGCGTCGACCCGGAGAACGGTTATGGTACCATCAATGCCAGTCAGACCTCACGCAAAAAGTTTCGCGATGCAATCCACCAAATGATGCACGACAACCGGGCTGCGGAGATGAAGAAGAAGCTGATCGATAACGTCGACCACGAGGCTCTCGAGATGTATAGAAAAAGTGATGAGAGCGTGAGATCCTCCAGGCCCGTTGACGGAATAGGAGCCACTGACCGAACCCTCAGCTGAAATGCATCCGCAACAAGCGGGTTCGGCAATTTTACGAAGAACAGAATAGTCGTATTGACGATTGGCTAGAAGTTGACATGGTCGTTTCCTCGCTCGCGGACGATATCGTTGACAGTATGCATCCACGCGACACTGACAACGATGGAGTGGCGGAAGATTTCGGTCCTCTAGGAACCAGTGGAGAGCATTTGGATCCGTTTCTTCCCGAAGATGAACGGGACAGACGCCGGAAATCGGCGAGGCAGGTGAAGTGGGCCATCAACGTGAGTATCGCCATGTGGCTGTCGGAAGCATTTCTTTCCTGATGAGAAGTAGATCAATGTCCTAGTCAACATTTTGCTACTTGCAGCAAAAGGCATAGCAGCAATTTGGTCCAACTCTCTATCTTTGATCGCTTCGCTCGTCGACTCTGCCCTCGACCTGTTATGTACCATTATCATCTGGGTCACCAACAAACTTGTGCGATGGCGTCTCCACAGTCTCAAAAAGAAGTTCCCGACCGGCCGGCGACGCCTGGAACCACTCGGTATTCTTGTCTTCTCCATTATCATGGTCATCTCTTTCCTACAGATCTTGCAAGAATCAGTCAAGAAGCTTCTCCCTGGTGGTGAACACAAAGTCGCTCAACTGCCACCAGCTGCCATATTTGCCATGGTTTCGACCATCGTGGTCAAAGGAATCATTTGGACGGGCTGTTCCAGGGTGAAAACAACCCAGGTCCAGGCTTTGGCCCAGGACTGCAAGACGGACGTATACTTTAACACACTGTCGCTTCTCTTCCCGCTGATAGGATACAAGATGCACGTTTGGTGGCTTGACCCTGTCGGCGCGTCTATCCTCGCCTTGTTCATCATCTATGATTGGGCTGGTACCTGTCTCGAGAACGTCACGCGACTTACGGGCGAGGCATCCAGCGATCGCATTCACCGGAAAATGGTGTTCATGGCGTATCGATTTGCGCCGCTGGTGGCAGGATTCAAATCGATCAAATGCTACCACGCGGGTGATGGGGTTGTCGTTGAGATCGACGTGCTCATGCCAGAGGATACGCCGCTGAGAAGATCGCACGATGTTGCAGAAACATTGCAGTATTGTCTTGAAGGGCTCGGTGAAGTGGACCGTGCATTTGTCACCATTGACTGTACGTCAGAACATTCTTGGACCACTTGGATGCGGATGCAGCTAATGTGCACCAGATACTACCCAGGGTCCTACGGGACATGCTTCATCTGAAGGCGACTGATGAATAATCTGCTGCGCAAAAGTAATGACATGGCGGTAGGCGCCTAGCGCAGTTATTTTCTGAACATGAGCATATTTCGTTCGTCCATATACCGCTGATACCTTCCGACCAGGCAGGACAATGTGACATCGACAACTTCTACATTTCAAAACTTGTTCGAATAGAAGCATTCGCTACAGTTTCTCTTCTATCACCATTTCTTATCATGCTAAGCTTGAACCTGGCCTTGCTACGAGCTACTTAGACACGCAACAACCTGTCTCTGCACCAACGTACCCCATAATCCGCGTCTCTATTCTAGCCAGTACGGATTTTCGGCATTAAAAAGACTCCTACTTTGTACACTGCCAACATCTTACTGAGCTACCGCCTACCTACCGTCACTCTTGGCCTGTCTAATCCGTGTGGTGCATATACTTGAGAATGTCTTTGCACCTGGGAACCGGAGAAGTACTTGCAAGACTCTTTGGGGCCAAATCTGATATTCATAAATTCGTATGTCATTCAGATCGTCGGTGTATGGCTCTGGTGCCCATCTTCAGCCAAATGGACCGCCTTGGCTATTCCGTTCCCTTCTTCACAATCATCTTAGCCCTTCAATTAAGAAACTTCAATATTCCGCCAACGCCGTTAGCTCGCCGCGAGCCAGATAGCCTGGCTACTGTGGCACGAAGTTATTGAAAATTTACCTGAAATGAAACATGTCTTTGCCGTTTTGACCGTGAAGTCCCGCTCACAATATCTTTTGTAGTTGCTCTCTCTGTGCGCTTGTCAAACTAGTTGGGAACTTAATCTTAACACCGATGACAAAATCCCCTCTGTCCGTCGGCTTCTTGGATTTGGGCATGCCCAGGTTGGGATATCGTTCTGTCCAATTGGGTCCGGTGGGGCCGCCGCTGCCAACGCTAAGTTGCTTCCCGTCGATGGTCTGTACAGTGCGCCTCCAGCCGGTAAGAGCTTCTTTGAGGTCGAGTTCAATAGTGTGCTTGATATCATCGCCTTCACGATTGAACATGGCGTGCGGTTTCTGTTGTTGATGATTAGTACCGAAACCGCCTACTAATTCGAGCGTTGAGATCCGGCTTACCTCAGAGACAATAAAGTGCAGATCCTGAGTTCCACCTTCAACCTGATCACCAACATCTGAGAATTTGATTTTGCTTCCTGCTTTCAGGCCCTTTTTGATAGGTACTTCCAAAATTCGGTCTTGTGTACTTTGCTTCCCTGTGCTCTGATCATATGTCTTTCGCTTGATCTTTAGCTTCTTTGTTGTACCGCCATACAGCTCTTCTAAGCTGACGGCTAACGGCTTCTCCACGACTGTGACTTCAGGTTCTGGTGCTCTCCGGCTACCAGAAAACCTGCTGCGTTTTCCACCCAGACCGCCGGCCATACCGCCTGGCATTCCGCCCATGCCGAAACCCCCAAATTCGTCCTCGCCGACACCACCACCCATATTCATCCCTCCTCCTGTACTACGCAGGAATTCGGAAAATATGTCGTCGGCGTTCGAGAAGTTGAAGCCGTTGCCACCACCGCCCGTCGAAAAATGGAACGAACGTGTACCACCAGGCATACCGCCAGATTGGGCAAAGGGAAATCCCCCGCCACCGCCTCCAAACGGCATGCCTCCATGTCCTGCGTCTCCTTCAGCTTGTGGCACGCCACCGCGTAGTAAGAATTCGAGGCCGTATTGATCGTAGGTCTGACGCTTCTCAGGGTCTGAAAGGATTTCGTATGCTTGCGAGCATTCTGCGACTGGAGTTAGTACACTATTCGAGTCCACCAAAAGAGCCGCTGCACGTGCCTTTGAACTTCTCGGACGCCTGTGGATTGTCCTTGTTCTTATCCGGGTGCCACTTCAGCGCAGCCTTCCGATATGCTTTCTTAATTTCATCCTGCGTCGCAGAGGCCTGGATACCTAAATGGGGTCGTTAGTATACAGAAAGTAGTCTCCTCTCGTGTCTCACCGCGGAGCATTGTGGGAGAGGGGTATGTCCGGGACAATCATACCGAGGTAATCGTAAAGTTTGGTCTCTTTGACCATGATGGTATTCGGGAATATGTATTAGGGACAGGGACTTCTAGTATACACGTAGCGAGTATCAGCACTGGTTTCGTGTTGCGTGAGCGTGAAGTTGCTTATATCGCTCGAGTTCCATGCCTCTCCACCGTTGGACGCTTTGACCACCATTGACGTCGGTCATTCAAAGAAGGATCTAGAAGGTTCCACCACTGCCCGTGACAACAATGCGAACGGTAACAGAGTGATAAGTGATAGGGGCAGTTGATGTGAGGATAACAAGTTCTGAACTTTGAGAATTTCCATTGACAAGCACGGCAACGAGCCATATCGCCGTCCCACTAATATTGACTATCCTTGTCGCAAAACATTGATGCGCCAAACTCCAATATGCCTCTCCGTAACGCCGTTCCATACGCTTTTCGTATGCTACAATAGAGAGCAGATATCCAATGAGATAATAGTAGCTGCTACGTGTGCACGTACTCCGGTGTGCAGCGCAAAAAGTACAATCGGCGGTGATTGACTAAAGGCTGTTGATGACACGATTGCCCGTACTATTAAAGCACTCAGTCGGAGTCGGAGTCGCTGTCCTTGGCCTTCTTCTTGTCCTTCTTTGCAGCTTTCTTCGCGGCCTTCTCCTCCTTCTTTTTCTTCTTGCGCTCGGCCTTTTCCTCAGCGTCCTCTTCATCTTCACCACGATTCTTGCGCTTCTTGCTCTTGCTGTCAACATCCATCGCTTCCGCTTTTTCTTCTGTGGGTGCGACAGGGGGAGCAGTAAGGGCACCGGCAGTGGAGGTGGTCTCAGGGACGGGCGCAGAAGCTCCATCAACATCGCTTCTATTGAAGTCTTTGTATTCGGCGTTCCACTTAGCGGGTGTCTTCTCGTTTGGACGTCCAAATTTCTAGTGTCTGTTAGTAATGGTTTTGCGAATGCATCTAAGTGATACTCACGTCAAGCGTGCCAGCCTCCTTCATCTTCTTCTTCTCGGTCGCAACAGGACCCATGCCCCACCTCCTAGGGTAGAGGTCACGCTCCATGATGACTCGCTTGATCTTTGCAACAACACCGTGATCGCATGATGACATTTCAACAGCGGACATCTGGGCATAGGCCAAAGCGATGGCCTCGCCCTTGGTGGTCATCAGGACCACCTCCTCATGAATCTCAATCCCCTTTTCGAATCGCAAAAGACCAGGAAGCATGAGCTTAGCGCCGTAACAGATAGCGTTGACGGAGCTGTCCTTCACAACGATGCGCTTGTAGCTCATTAAAAGGCTCTCGAGAGGGGTGATGACCTTGCGCAGGTATGATTCGTCGCGGTTGTTGTCGTGTAACCATTGCGCGTCGAGAACATCATGAAGTGTGACCAGATCCTTGGTCTCGTCCATGGCTCCACTCCTAACACGGCGAAGCTCCTGCATGTGAGCACCCACACCAAGCAAAAGACCAAGATGTACGCAAAGAGTACGGATGTAGGTTCCAGCTTCACAGCTCACCCAAAAGACACCCAGCTGCCTCTCGTTGTCGAATTCGTACAGCTTGCTCTCGTGGATGGTACGGATACGAAGTTGACGCTTAACAGCCGAGATCAGTGGTGGACGCTGGAAAAGGGCTCCAGTCAGCGTCTCGAGGGCGCGCGCAAATTGCGCCTCGCCGCCGGGGAGCTTGTCATGCAGGCGAATCACACAGACGTACTCCTTTCCGGCTCCCTGCTGAGACTTGACTAGACGCGTTGCGCGATCAATGCAGACGATGAGACATCCAGTGACCTTGGGGTCAAGGGTACCGCTGTGACCGGTCTTTTCGACTCTGTCGGATGTCAGCCAGGTAAGCTTCAGTGTGGTTGCGATGATCGTTGGTACCTCAGCATTCGCTTGATCCATGACACGACTTCGTGGCTGGACGGGTTGGAGGGCTTGTCAAGGTTGATCACACCAGAGCTGATGTATGACTTGAGGTCGCGCGACAGAGGCGTACAGCCATTGGGAATGGGAGTGTAGTGCGACGTGCGAACGAGGACTATGTACGCATCAGCTGGGCATCCTGAAGCTATGTGGAGAGCTGCAGCATACGGTCGCTGTAATTCTTCAGCAGTAACGGCCAGTCGCTGGTATCTATAGCAGGCGCAGAGGCTGCTGGCTTGATGACGTACGCGTCAGGGTCAGTCGTGACGAGAGCCATGGCGAGGGTTGGCGTGTGGTCTTGGTGTTGCAATTGGCGTTGCCGGAAAGCACGAACTTTTTCCTGAGAATTCAATTTCGCACCAAGCTATGGCACGGTCCACTTCACGGGAACAAAGTTCAGCCTAGCGTGCCACACCCGCCTCACCAACCACCAACCTACCCTAGGGCTCTTGGCCATTCCACGATTCAGGCTCGGATACGTTTCAACGACTCAAATGAGTCAAGTATTGCGACAGCAGCGAAGCGCGTCTATATGATGAAATCTGGATGGGTAATGGATAGGAATTGGTGTGTGCCTCGAACATTGCTACTACTAAGAGCGTTATCTACCTGAACCATCTACACCACAGGTATATGGCTATTCAATCCGATGTCCTCCGTCTGCTTTTTCTCATCCAGCACAGCATTCCTGCTGGTGCTTTTCGATATATTGGCCGATAGAGATGGCTGAGAGCCATCAATTATGGCCTCTTTGGGTTGATCTTCGCCGTTGTCAACATCTGGCCAGAATGCCTCTTCCGCGTTTAACACGGCCTGCCAAATGACAACGGTCCGCCGCTTGACTTCTGCCCACTTCGCATCGTCATGGCCGACTGCTTCGCTTACGCCATCGTTCACAATGCGCTCGAGCTGCTCGACGAATATCAGAAAGTCGCGGTTGGACCAGTTTGGGATCAATTCGCGTCGCATTGCACCGCCATCTTGGTCATTGTTGTAACTCCGAGGTGACGATTGCGGATTCTGTCGATGCGCCCAGGAAAATGCATCGTAGTAAACCTTCTCGGTCGCCCATAGAAGTATGGCGCCTTCAAGCCACGGTATGAGGCATTGTGCCCGTTGCGATGTGAGGCTAGCGAAGAGTGCCTCGTAGCGACGCAATCCCTCGATTTTCACCTCGTCGTTCAGTGGGCCGCTTTCGATATCGATATTGTAGATAGTAGCGACTTGCTGGAAGAAACGAATTTCTCGGTCACCATTCTGCAGTGCTGACTCCAGCCATGCAATTAACCTGCTCTCTATTTTTGGCTCTGTGTCCGCAGTGGTGACGGGATTCTTTTGGCTACGGAGCACTTTGAGGGTGTGACAGATGGCTTCGATGTATCCTTGTAAATACTGTCGGTCATTTGCAAGCCAAACTGCAACAACGGACTTTGCTAATGTCCCATTGGCAGCACGGGCGAGAAAGGGGTGACGTGTTGCACGAAGCAACTGTTCGTGGTTGATTCTGAGTAGATGTGTTGTCAAGGTCCATGGCTTATCAGTCATGTCTATTTCACTGTGGGCGATGAAGGTTTCCGGGTGGTGTTGAGGCATTTCAATAGGCGTTCCTGAAGTATTTGAGTGATTTGGATAACTCTGTGTAAATATTCAATGAGGTACATGTGGTCGTCAGTTAAAGAAAAAGCCCCTTATGTACTTTCACGAAAGACTTGCCGGGAAATAGAGTGTCTTTACCAATGTGTAGATGCTCGTACAAATCTGAGTAGTGCACAGGCAGCCAAGAAGATCCGATGAAGTTGCGCTCAGGCATGACGTCGGCTTAAACTTCCACCGATAATCAGAGCCAACCAGGATCAACAAATGTCTTCGCTGAGAGACAGGATATTTTACCCCTACCAATGTACCCCGCGATGACCAGCGTAGCGGAGCCCTCGGCACTATTAACTACATAAAGCCATTTCTTAGCATATTCCCGGGGACGAGCGCTGACGTTCTCGCCCCTTTGAGCCCAGGGAAATTCTGCGATTCTTCGGAACCTCAAGGGCACGGTAACACTGAAATGTATTCACACATACCGTATTCTCCTTAGTTGATCATTTGTTTGGCTTCTGCGTTGCAGGTTATGTCTGGATGTGGAATTGTCAAAGTCTGTCATTGATTAAGAGAAATAGATCAACTTCTGTACCGAAACTGACTCAAAGGGATCCGTTATATAAACATCTGCAGGGACGAAAAGACTCGAGTAGTGCCCTTGAGATATACCACGTTCGCCCAGTTTTCCTGCAAATTCCTGGTAATCGGCTGGTAGGCCAGGGCGGACATTCAGGCACCTTCATTTTAATGCCCTGTGTGGTACTGATGGCCAGGCGGAGACTATCTATTTTAACTCGCTCAAAACAGCGATAACGAGGCTTTCCGAGCTCCTGCTGAAGCTACTGCCTGAGGCTTATTATAATAAAAACACCTCTACACTAGGATTTGGCTTAAAGACGTCAAATCTCAAACATTCATAAAAGATTGGACCTTCGTAGCCACGTTTATATTCTCCAGCCAGGCAATTTACGCAACCAATGCACCAATCTATTCAGGACGCTAAGAAGCGGCTGCAATCTGACTGTCGCATACCAAGGCTGCACAAAACCAACATCCTAGGCTGATACTGATTATGCCAAAGTTTGAGACAGGCAAATACATGAAATCGTTCATCCATTGCTTATAGGCCCCCATCGCATGCCAGCGACCAAAAAAGCACCTCTCCCCATTACAACTCAAGTCAATGCCGCATCCTCATTTACAGTCAATTCGAAAGGACATAAGGGCCGCAATCGCGACACCACAAAGCCGACAAAACATTACACCATCATATTCTTCTGGTGCTTTATCATACGGTTCCTGCAATACTCAAGTCCCGAATCTCCTGCAACACTTCTTCTACCCTCGCATCCAATTCGCCCTGTGCATACTGGTCCCTCGTATTCGCGTCAAGATACTGCTGCACCTGCGCCATCCTTGAATATGCCTCTGCACAAAATCTCAACTGGATCTTCACCAAAGCCTCGAAACTTGGATCCAGGTAGGGAACCCTCAGATCGATAAGCTGCGGCAGCTCCGTCGTCAGCGTCTCGTTCAGCTGGTCGTAGGCGGCCTTGGCCAACTGCTCGTCCTTTTCGGCGCGCGGCAGCTTGGTCACGTCTTTGTCGGGTTTATCGGTGAGTTTCTTAACCTGAGCGCGCATGCGGTCGTAGTCCATTTGCTTGTGCTCGCGTTTGGTTATACAGGCATTGATGTCGGGGAAGTAACTACAAAAGCGCTGTATGGGGTCGAGAACTGTGGTGCGGTAAGGGCCGTCGAGGGCTTTTATTGTTTCGGCGTCGAGGTCGGTTACGGCTTGCTTGTAGGAGCGCGAGACGCCGTCTTTGGTGCCGGCGTCGCCGTAGAAGGCGTCGATTGTTTCGGCGATACGCATCTGCGAGGCGGTCATGGCGCGAAGGGAATCGAGGTAGCCTTTTGCCTCTTTCTGGAGCTTGTTGGCCGCGGTTTCCATGGTGCGGTAGCGGCTGCGAGGTCCATGTTAGACAGGTCGACGGACGATGGCGGGGTGGGCAGGCGTACCGTTGCTCCGTCTCAAAGTCGCGGTCATTCGTGCGCTCGACTTGGCCCGTCTTCATGAGCACCTGCGTCGTCGCGCGATTGACGCCCTTCTTGAAGCCTGCGACCCGTGAGAGCCCGTCCTGCCCGGGCGACAAGTGGGCAGCATCTTACCGGTCCACGACATGATTGCGGTGCGGGGTTGTGGTGACGCGGTTTCCCAAGAACTCTCAAGCCGACAAAGGGAAATGCTGGTTGTGGTGCAGGCAGAGCAGTGCAGAGTAGTGAGTGGTGCAGTGGGCTTGTCGTGGGCGGGCGTGGGGCGGCAGTGCCACAATGACGAAGGACGGACAAAGCCACAGACCCCTGCCGCGCCTTCCCCAGTGGCTGAGCAGCACTCGATTTTCGCGCGATACGCCCTCATAGTAGTCCAATGTTTGCCCTCCGGCCGCTGCATCGCGCAGCCTCAGCGCCGGCACTCTTCCGTACGTGTTCCGGTTACATTCGCAAGTACTCGCACGACTTCTCCGGCAGGAAGACTATTTTTTCTGGCATCCAACCCACAGGCGTGCCCCATCTGGGCAACTACCTTGGTGCACTGCGACAATGGGTCACGCTGGAGAAGAACGCGCATGCCGATGACACCCTCCTTTTTTCCATCGCGGACTTGCATGCCATCACCGTCAAGCAAGACCCCGCTCAGCTGGCACGATGGCGCAAAGAAATGTTTGCAAGTCTTCTGGCTATCGGCCTGGACCCTCAAAGGAGCGTCGTCTTTGAGCAAAACGCCGTCCATCACCACACCGAATTGATGTGGATCTTGAGTTGCAACGCAAGCATGGGCTATCTGGGGCGAATGACACAATGGAAGGTACACATGGAAACGCACTCATCCTGCCCGTAGGTCTTCACCCCATACTCACTCCCCGACAGAGCAAGTTGTCTCTCTCCCCCGACGCCTCCCCTACGGATCCCTCGCCCTCCAGCAAAGAAGCCCTCAAACTTGGCCTCTTCTCCTACCCCGTCCTCCAAGCCGCCGACATCCTCCTCTATCGCTCCACCCACATTCCGGTCGGCGAAGACCAGGCCCAACATGTCGAATTCGCCCGTGAACTTGCCACTGGCTTCAACCACCTGCACACCCTCGGCCCCGACGCAAGGCACATCCTAACCATTCCTCAGACCATCCTGAGCCCGGCCAAACGCGTAATGAGTTTGACCGAGCCCACTAAGAAGATGAGCAAGAGCGCGCCCAATCCGAAAAGCCGAATCCTCATCACCGATTCCAAACAAGCGATCCACGCAAAAATCAAGACGGCGCTGACAGACAGCATCGGGAGCGTAACCTACGACCGCGAAAACCGGCCCGGTGTCACCAACCTCATCGACTTGCTCTACCACTTTGATAACTCGGCCACGGCGTCGCCCGAGGAACTCGCCACGCATCTCAAACACCTGAGTATGCGTGCACTCAAGGAAAAGGTGGCCGATGCTGTCAACGACGGCATCCGCGATATCAGGGAACGCTACGAGGAGATCATGGGGGCGCAGGAGAGCGTGCTGCAAGAGCATATGCTCAACGGCCGGGAAAGAGCACTCGGGATGGCTGCTCAAACCATGACCAATGTGTACCGGGCATTGGGGCTGCGCGATTGAGCTTTGTAGGTTCTTTGGAGTAAATATAGAGGTGGTGGAACAACGACCCATGTAACATCACTTGGTCGTGTACTGGACCTTCTATTTTCGTGACTCGGCGCATCCTTTTCTAGACGGAGAATTATGGCTTCATGCAAAATCTCATATTCCGGCCTCAGCAGCAGCAGCAGTAGAATAGTAGTAGAGGCCCAGATGGAAGATTTTGAAGCAATTTCATTGTTTCGTCGCGCCTCCTAGTTACAGGAAGACGCAAGTAGCACTTGATCCTAGATGCGATCGACATATGGCTTGTCACGGCAAGCCCTGAATTCATGAGCCCCGAGACCCCCAAATGAACACGAACAAAGTAAACTCCTCTTTATCCTTGGCCACGTATCCTCAGGTCATGCAATGCTTTATGCTTCCTCCTTCTGGGCAGCGGCCTTGGCGGCCTTTGCGCCTCGCAACTTCGCTGGCTTGCTGTCGGCCTTGACGGGCTTCTGGCTTTTGCGGATGGCGGAGGCGCGGGCTACGGCGTCCTTGCGGAGGTCGGCGCGGTAGTTGCGCTTGGTGGTGGAGTTGACAATGGCGGCGTAGGTCCTGGGTCATGTCAGTGCATTGGATTCGTCGTAGCCTTCCAGCACCGTGTTTCCAAGGGCCAGTGCGGTTGCACGTACTTGCGGGTTGATCGCTGGGGGCCGAGGGTGACGGTCTGAACGGAGGTGGCGGGCTGGTGGTGCTTGTTGGACTTCTTGATCAGAAGAGTGACGCCGCCGTCCTTGCCGGGAATAACACCGATGGCCTGTTCCCCATGGTCAACTCCCAATCCTTTTGGCATCTGCCTTGGTCGGCAATGCAGTATTCGTGGTGCGGTGGTAATGCTCGTTATCGTACCTTGCTGGCGATCTGGCCTTCATTCTGCGCAAAAGTCAGCCCATCCCCATGCCGCGCAATTCCAGAAATGCATACCTTGCGGCTGTAGATGTTCCTCAGGTTAAGAGGGTCGCGCGAAAATTGCACACCATTTGCCCTCTTGACAAGCGTAGCGCTGTGTCCCTCTAGTCACTGTCAACCCCCGCGCCTCACCATTCTTTTTGCCGATTTCCCCGCGGTGCACTCACTGGTAATCTCCCAGGCGAGATCGTGCGAGATTGTGGTGGCCATTGTAAGAGTATTGCGATGTGGTCGTGCTGTTCTTCAAAGTTCCGGATCGCAATATTGAACGCGTGTGCGTCGGGGTGGATCCATGCCAGCCGACGCTTACCTAATGCAGCTGCCCGGCACTGGGCACGGACAGTGACGCGTGCAGTGTGTGGTGTGGCGCAGCCCAGAGAATCTTGTGGAACGGCGTCACGGTACCGGCCTCATCAGCTCATCCGCATATCCGCATCCCTTCTTTGGGGGGTCTTCCATGCTGGGCGTGCCGGATTACACGTTATCTCTGCATCATACCTCCCATCTCCTTTCCTTTGTCCTTTGCCATCAAACCAACCCTGCGCCGCACTACTGCACCAAGTATTGAGCACACCCGGGATCTCCGAGCTGTCGCAAGCACCCGTGCCCCTCGCGACGAACTCGAGGACCACTACCAAGATGGCTTACATGCTTTATTCTCTCTTTCTCGCAGTCCTGGTTCTTGCTACTGGTATGTCGAGGACTGGATTGCGGTCTCCATGTGCTGATGATCATCACAGTGGCCTACTTCACCCGGCACCGCTGGATCCATCTCCTGCCCATCCCGGAGCCGATTTATACGCGTCTCCCTACTTCGTTCCGCGACGACATCGAGGCTGGACTGTCTTCCTCGGCGTTCGATCTGAGCAGCAATGTTGAGGCGGGGGATTCGCGACAGGGACTCGACGATGCGGGGAAGAAAGAGGTGATACGCATCATGAAGAGAAAGGGGATCGATTTTGACGAGGCGCGGAAGATTTACATGCAGGAGAGGTTCAAGAAAAACAATATTGGTGCTGATGGAGTACCAAAGGATCCCAAATTTGTTAGCTTTTCTTAACTTGGTTCACTTTGACACCCGCTTTCTTTCAACAAATCCCTTCTCACATGACATCGACCTTCAAAGAGTTGGGATGTGGATGTTTACTCCATGGATGCTGTCTCGCACTTGTCTTCATTTCCTGTGTCTGGCCTATGTTCAACTATTCTATTTCCGTGGCTTGGCCTGCAGCACGCCTTGGCCGATAATCATCTTTATCCCTGCTTGATGGTGTCCCAAGACTGGCAAGTGATGCCCATTTTACCTTGTTGCTTTCTGAGACCAGGCAAGTTACGCCCGGGTCTGCTCGTCATCGTCGCGGGTGAGCGATAGCAGGCTTACGGGGAGACGAACTCAAACCGTCCATACAAGGACGTGTCGTCCAGACATATCGGAGTGACGTGTCCGGGGAAAGTACCTTTGTCTGTTCCTCCGAAATCTCTCATCGCTGTGGAGGGAATCCGGGGGGGCCATAGCCTGGGGGAGGAGCATAGGCAGGGGTGAAGCCAGGTGGGCCATGCGGCGGCGGAACAGTGAAACCGGGGGCCGGAGGGAAGAAGTTGGACGGGGCGCCGCTTGGTGGACGGGCTGGCAAGCCAGATGGAGGCGGAGGCAACGATTGAGGTCCACCAGGAGGTCCACCAGGAGGTCCAGGTGGTGGCCGTGTATAGGAACCATTGGGTGGGCCATATCCAGGAGGACCGGCAGGAGCACCGTAAGCGGAAGCACCGTTGGGTGGCCCGAAGCCTGCGGGACCATTGGGCGCAACGGGAATGCCCCGACTGTCTGCGCCCATACCTGGCCCGCTCGGTACAGCCGCACCGGGGGGCAGCTGAAACAGGTGTGCCGGCAGAGGTTGCACAGCGGGGGCGACTCCGTGAGCCTTGGCCTGCTTCGCCAGCATGCGCTCGGCTTCGTCTCCGTGGCGTTCGCCCTTGCCGTCCTTCTTGTAAGCGTATTGCACAGAAATCTGCTTGTTCATAATGTACTGGCCATGCATGCTGGCAATGGCGGCGTCGGACGACTCGAAGTCGCCGAAGGAGATGAAACCGTAGCCCTTGGACAGGTTGGCCTCGTCGCGGGCAACCTTGGGGGCGTTGACCAGGGGCCCGAAACGGCCAAAGGTGTCGTAGAGCGTCTTCTCGTCAACCATGGCGTCAAGGTTGCCGATGAAGAGCTCGGCGCCGATCTCGACGTTGCGCTGCTTGTCGGCCGAGGCCTTGTTGACACGCAGGCGGCTGCCGTAGAGGGCGATATTGTTCATGAGCTTGGGCGCATAGTCGGCCTCTTCTTCGGTGTGGAACTCGACGAAGCCGAAGCCCTGGTGCTGGCTGTTGACGCGGTCGACGGGCATGTTGACGTTGCGGACGCGGCCGGCGTTGAGCATCAGCTCGTGGAGGATGCGCGGGGTGACGCGCTCATGGAGGTTGCCAACGTAGACGGTCGCCTCCTTGTTCTGCTCCCAGTGACGGGCGCCGGGGGCTGACATGGCGAGAGTCGCGCACCGCAGTGGCTGGGCGGGCGGGCGTTGATGGCGAGTGCGTGGCGGAGGAGGCGGCGGTGAATGGGTGAATGCGCCTGAGTTTTGGGCCTTGGCAGCGGCGGTGCGCTAGGACCAAATGGGCTACGGCAGCATTTTCCCTGTGAAGCCTCTACGCTGCCCACGGCCGACGAGCAGAGCAACGCCAGTTCCCACTCCGTCTCCTCCACGGCACCTCTCCCGTACACACGCCGCCATGGTCACACTGTCAGAAGAGTCCAAGGTGCGTCGCCCGCGCGACCGCTCGTCCCCGCCGGCCGGCTAACACGCAACTAGGAGCGCATCGCCCGCATCATCGACGTCTCTCGCGTCGCCATCCACTACGGCTACCTCCCACTGATCCTCTATCTCGGATATGCACACAGCCAGCCCAAGCCTTCGCTCATCCGGTGAGCCCGCTTCGCCGCGTGCGCTGTCTCTGTGCTGACCCGCACAGCCTCTTCTCTCCCCTCGCATAGGCGCACTCCTGCTGCCACGTAACACGCTGCGCACAATGGCTTTTTCTGGGCGCAAGGATGCGTACGCGTCATGTCGGTCAAAGGAATTGCATAGAGGCCCTGGATCTGGAGCCGTAGATTGTCCGGCCTGCCCATTGTCTGCTTCTCCACAATCACGGCCCCCAGGACGCGTGTTTCGCCTCGAGATGGTTGTCCCTTACAGCCATGTCTCAGGTTGATAGTAGGCTGGGTAGATAGCAGCATTGAAGCCACCCTACTATGTAGATAATCCATCCTGTCTGGATTGCGCACGTCGGATGGACATCTTGGCAGGGCCAAGCAACAGGTTTCGTGGGCCGACATAGCCCCGCCCAATGATGCAGGCTAAGAGCCCCACGTGCTACCCCGGTCCGTC
>Ga0182210_1000112_pt1 | contig 15957 bp, 12 predicted proteins | sample G5R1MG_19_FD_129670 | JGI IMG/M metagenome (GOLD analysis project Ga0182210, IMG submission 129670) | Switchgrass phyllosphere microbial communities from Michigan, USA - G5R1_MAIN_03OCT2016_LD1 MG | ecosystem: Host-associated > Plants > Phyllosphere > Phylloplane/Leaf | place: USA: Michigan... | reverse complement strand
GTTCGCCTCGTCGACACGGAATCTAATACCGTGATTCCCCTCGGCGAGGAAGTCGATCCCCAAACCGGCAGGGAAAGACAGGGCGAAATCCAGCTCCGCGGACCCACCATCTTTAGGGAATACTGGCAGAATCCTCAAGCGACTGCCAAGGAATTCGTAGACGATGTAGACGGCCAGGGCAAGTGGTTTAGAACGGGCGATGTAGCGGTGCGCCGCTGTGTTCCCAGTACAAGTACCGCCACAGAAACGTCCACATGGTGCCAAGGTCCCGCCTACACCATTCTCGGCCGCCTCTCCACGGACATCTTCAAGACGGGCGGCGAAAAAGTCTCGGCCCTCGAAATCGAACGCGAACTGCTCTCCCTCCCGCAAATCACAGAAGTCGCCGTCGTCGGGCTCCCCAGCGAAGCGTGGGGCCAGAAAATCGCGGCCGTCGTTGTACTGAGCGAACAAGGCAAGACGGCCGGAAAGGGGGGCAAACCATGGGGAACACTGGACATGAGGCGTGCACTGAAGGAGAGGCTAGCTGCGTACAAGATACCCCAGGAGATGAAGGTGGTGGAGGCATTGGAGAGAAATGCCATGGGTAAAGTAAATAAGAAAAGCCTGGTTGCGGCCGTTTGGGGAGAGGAGAGTATACAGCGTGCATGTTGATGCGATCTTGCTGAAGCAGATCAGGCTTTAGGTGCCGTGCAATGTGTCCTGGTGATTGTATAGAGATAGATTTTAGAACTAGAGTTGCGCAAACCAAAGGATAGCACAAAGCCCCTCGAATTTTATGAGCCATCACGTCGAGCGCCTCATAACGCGAATGGTAGAGCATGGATGGAATGTATTGAACGAGCCAGTACCTAGCGATTGGACTGTTCAGTCGTGTTTATCTCCTTACTCAGCAGGTAGTCGGCACTATTGGGACCACGAAATGTCAAGACTAATTCGGGGTGTTCCTCGGCCTTCGTTTGCCGCGATGTAGTTGACCCTGACCTTGTTCTGTCAGAATCCGATGCAGAATATATAATGAGAATCCACCATTCCAACCATCACAGCTAACCAGCCCACAACGGTTGCATAGTGTAGTGGTTATCACTCCAGATTTTGACTTCAACTCAAAAGTTCTGGTAACCCCAGTTCGAACCTGGGTGCGACCTTCTTTTGCTTCTTTTTGGCGACGGGAGTCAGTCCCCTCGAGTGAAACCAATACATGCTACTTCATTTTTATTCCTGATTGGCTGCGTTCAGGCTGCATTTGCTAGTTACTGATTCTTCAGCATGTACTTGGCACCAGTTCTGGCATTCTCTTTGCTTGATATCATCTATGGAGACTGACCTTAACTCCGAGCGCCGCCAGCCTGTCCTCACTGTTTCGCCCGCCGGTTTACTTACCATCTCACCCGCCACCACACCACCATCACTCTCGTAGTATCAGCCATGTCGCACGCTCTCTCCACCATTACTCCGGCGGCACTGCGTACCGTAGCCCGCCGCCCAATCGGCCGCGCCTACCACAGCGCGTCAGGCCCCGCCATGCCCGCCGCCGCACCGCTGCGCACCATCCTTCGTCAAACCACGCTCGGCGCCACCACCATAGCCACCCAGCGCACCCCGTACCCCCTCGCGCAGCAGTTCCCCCCCCCACCTGCCTACAGCCCTTCGCGCCCGCAAACGCGAACGCCCTCACCGCCCCCGCCCTACCACGCACGCAACCTGTCGCTGCTCGCCAGCACCACCCACTGGACGCGCTTCCCTACGCCCTCGGCCACCCTCGCCTCGGTCCGCACCTTCACCCGCAGCCCCAAATCCGGCCTCGCCTCCGAAGCTCCCGACCCCAAACCGGCCGCCCCGCCCTCGGCCCCGCTCCCGCCCGATACCCAAGCTGCCGTCGACATAGCCATTGAGCACATTACCGACCTGTACGGCACTGCCCGCGACGAGTTCGATATTGCCGCCGAGGAGACGCACGGGAACACCATGTATGCGCCGGATGACCGGGCCGCGGCCCGCCAGGAGCTGGACCGCCTGCTGGACTATTATCACAGCGTAGTCTGGGACGGGAGCGTCGTGGCTGCCGAGGTACGCAGGCGGCTTGAAGCCCGCGTTCGCGAGCTCGAGGCCGCGGTCAAGGCCCTGGAGGAGGCAGCTTCCCACCAACATTAATTAAGCAGGGGAGAGGAAGAGAGAGAACAAGGACTATGAATGTACGAAAAGGATATACTATGTATGACCCGCTCATGTTCTTGTCCTTGTATCAGCCCCATCTCCCCCCCCCTTGCGGAAGGAATGTCGAGCGCAAACTCCATACTCCCAACACCCAGCTCCAGCACATAAAACAACATGCGTACTCAGATACCTCGCTATCAAGGCAGTCGCGGCTTCGGCATACCACACCTCTTGACACTCCATCCCTGCATGCTGCGCCTCGTCCCCAGCGTCTTCCTCTGCGCACCCGCATCCTGCAGCCTCGCCATGGACGTCACATGCAACGTCGCCGGCGGTCTCGCTTCTCGCAACCGCGCCATTATTGTGTCCCCTTCTCCTCCGTTCACAATACCGCACGCATCACTAGGCTCACACGGTGCACCCACTTCCACCTCCTGTCTAACCGGCGAGCTGGACAGCAGGAAGTACCGCGCGCTAGCTGCCGCCTCGGCCTCGGCCTCGGTCTCGCCAACGCGCCGGGGCTTGCTGGGCATGGGGCGCGCATGCAGCTTGTGGGCCGGGATTTCGCGCGTGGCAGCTGCTGGCGCGAGGCAAGGCGAGGATAGCGATGGCGTACAAGGAATAGCATGCTGCACGTTGGAAATATCCAGTAGCGGCGCATGAGCACTCCGCATGGCATGTCCACGTGGCAGCATCCCGGGCATATCGCCACCGTAGGCTTCCCCTAGGTCTTCGGAGGCCGTTCGCGTGGTCCGCTGGAAGAAGTTAGTGATTGCATTTTGGCCGGTTGCGCGTGGCTTGGCTGGTTTGTTGGGGCGCGCGGGCTTGGGCTCGGCGGGCGTGGCGGCGCGGGAGGCGTGGCTGCTTGTGCTTTGGGTGGGGGGCGCGCGGGCGAGCGTGCGGATGTGTGCGGCTTCTTGCTGCATGGCTTGGAGGTCTCCGAGGGCGCGGGCGCTGGTGAAGCCGGGCTTGAGGGTCTGCATGGTCGTTGTTGCGGTAGAGAAGCCCGAGGTCTGGTGCATGCCTATGGAGACCTTCCCGCCTGCGAACGAGCTCGTTGCTGTCTCGAATTTGCGGCGCTTGAAGGATGGTTGCGTGGTATCGCTGTTAGGGCCGGCACTGATGAAGTTGGCGTCATAGGACGCACCCCATTTTGAGCTGTCATCGTCAATTTCTTCTCGTGTGGCGGGGTACCGGTCGTCTTCCAAGCGCTCCAACAAGGCATGGGTGGCCGCGACATCTGCGGGCTGGGGGCACGGCCGGCGCAGAATCCGAGCCAGCTCCGGGATGGTGTTTCGGTTGAAAGCAAGATCCGGCCCACGATTGCTGAACAGCTTCTGAAGCTTGCGGCCCGACACGAATCTCGAAAGCGTCGTCTGTTCTTGGCCGGTCTGCCTCACTGGGCAACTCAGATATAGCAGGCCCTGTGCCCGCGTCATACCGACGTACAGCAATCTTCGCTCTTCATCGAGGTCTTCTGCGCGAGAGTGTGGTATCGAGCCATCATACATGGCAGGCAGGAACACTACTGGCCATTCTAACCCCTTTGCCGCATGGATCGTGGATATGGTCACCTGGTTCAACTCGCTGCCTTCTTGATCAGCTACACTCGACAGCGTTACATTTGCGAGAAACTTGGAGAGAATGTCGGCGGCACTGTCCTCGCGTTGCTCGATGCCTTCCACAACAGGCAAGGCATCATCAGTGATTTCTTCTCCATTTGCCGTCGCAGTCGCCATCTGCGTTGCCTGAGCTACCAGTTCTTCCACGTTCGCCCACCGGTCCTCCCAGTTCTCCTTGTGTGTCTGCCTGAGATAGGCTTGGAACGAAAGCTTTTGCAAGACGTGGCTGATGAGGTCCAACAGATTGCAGTCTTCGCCGTCTCCAGGCATGAGCCTTTGCCGGCTAGTCAGAATGATATGGACAAATTGCTCAATGCCCTTTTGTGCCTGGGCCGATACTTTGCTCTCTGGTTTCCGCCTTCCCTGTGCAGTATCCAGTACCAAGCTCCACAGCGAGACCTTTCGTGTCTCTGCCTCCTCAAGCATAGACTTGACTGTCACGTCTCCAACCTTGCGAGACGGGACGTTGATGACGCGGGCCACTGCATCGTTGTGATTGGGCTGGCTGATGACGCGGAGGTAGTCGAGAATGATACGAATTTCGGCTCGATCGAAGAATTTTGTTCCTGCGACCATGCGATACGGGATGCCTGCTTGTCCCAGCGCTCTCTCAATCTGCAGCGACAATTGAGACGATCGTAGCAGAACGGCGTAGTCATTGTAATCCAGTAACCCAGCCGTAAGCGTTCTCGACCGCTGTATCTCTTCAACGATCCACTTGGCCTCCAGGAAGGCAGACGCTAGATGTCGAAGGGTAGGTTGTTCTCCAACGCCATGTGTCGCAATCAGTGACTTTTGCGGTCGGCTCTCATCCTGCTCTATAACGGCCATAGCTGAAGTAAGGATGCGACCGGATGATCGGTAATTGTTCTCTAGATTGATGACAACGGATTCTGGATAATCGGTGCGCATGCGGTGCAGGTTGGCAATCTCAGCAGACCGAAAGCTATAGATGCTCTGATCTGGGTCGCCAACAATCGTTATGCGTCTAGCTTTCTGGGCCAGTAGCTGCATTAGCTCGTATTGTATGTTGTTGGTATCTTGGTACTCGTCAATCAGCACGGCCTGGATACTCGAGACGCATGACGGGGATTGTTTGAGTAGTTCCACGCATCGTACGAGTAGATCATCGTAGTCGAGGAGATTCGCGGCCTTGAGGTGTTCTTCGTAAGAGGAGTAGATCATGGCAAACTCATTGTCGTTGACACTTTTGGACGCTTTCCGGAAATCGTCCGCGGAAATGCCCTTTGCCTTCAACTTGGAAATCCTCGAGCGAGCATGTCCTGGCTCCACGGTATAATCGTGCCGTTTAATAATGCGCTTCAACATTGTTGAGCTGTCGCTGGTGTCGGCGATTCCAAAATTCTTGTCAATCCCAATCTCTTGCCCGTACCGGGACAGAAAGCGACGGGCGACGGAGTGAAACGTGCCCAGAATCAGTTTTGCCTCCAACTTGTCGCCCACAAAGCCCTTGATACGCTCTTTCATCTCCTTGGCAGCCTTGATTGTGAAGGTGCACACAACAATGTTCCATGGCTGCAGTCGTCCATGATTGATGTGGTACGCGACGCGTGCTGTGAGTGTTTTCGTCTTGCCGGAGCCGGGAGGCGCGAGGACCTGCACCACGCTGGCCGGACAAGTAACTGCGCTCTTCTGCGCATCGTTGAGTCCATCCAGAAGGGCTTCCATGGGTATAACAAGCAGTGCTGCGTCTCATGTTGCGTTAGGACCGGTGGCGGCGTGACGCGAGCAAGGCGGCCCACCCGGGTTCGTTAGTCAACTCAGTGGCGACGCGCCGGACGCGCGCTGCACGTGCTGATAAGATAAGTGACACATTCGCCCCAACTTTTTCTAGAAAGGTACTACTTCGACTCCGCCGTGGATTTGATTTGGATTCGTCGAGAAATGGCAGACTTCCAGGCCGCTACAGACCGCTTCTTATCTTGGTTCAAATCCGTGGGTGGCGAGTTCCGCGACGACCTACTGGAAATCAAGGATCTGCGAATTCGAGACGCTGGGAGAGGAATCGGTGAGCAACGGTAGTTAGGATGGGATCATGGCAAGCTAGATTACCTAACGCCCCTTAGTTGCTGTCAAAGACATCCCAGAAGGCACCACCTTGTTCACTATCCCCAGAAACGCTATCATCAATGTTGAGACGTCAGCCCTTGCAACACTACTCCCTGGTGTTTTCGATGGGACGCTGACGCATGCAACCGATGACGAAGCGGAGCCTCTAGATCCATGGGCTTCTCTCATCCTGGTGATGCTGCGAGAGTACTTGCAGGGCGACCTGTCGTACTGGAAGCCATACATTGACATTCTGCCAACAGTCTTTGATACGCCGATTTTCTGGAGCGAGAGTGAGCTAGAAGAGCTCAAGGGGACGGTCCTGACGCCTGAGAAGATCGGGAAGGATGAAAGTGACGAGATGCTTCGATCCCGAGTTATTCCAGTCATCAACCAGAATCCTACCGCCTTCTACCCGGAGGGTGCCGTCCAACTAAGCGAGGAGGACTTACTTGCACTTGCACACCGCATAGGAAGTACTATAATGTCATATGCTTTCGACTTGGATGATGACAAGGAAGAGTCTGACAATGAGGAGGAAGGCTGGGTCGAAGACCGTGAAGGCCTCACCATGCTTGGCATGGTGCCCATGGCAGATATCCTCAACGCAAATGCAGATTTCAACGTACGTATCGTCTGCTTATGACGACTTCAGTCCTAACTATACCTTCCCAGGCACATGTTAATCACGGCGAGAAGCTTGAAGTAACATCGCTACGCGCTGTCGCACAGGCCGGTACTGAGATTCTGAATTACTATGGGCCTCTTCCATCCTCTGAGCTTCTTCGGCGCTATGGCTATGTCACACCCGAACATCATCGGTACGATGTTGCTGAGATTTCTTGGGAGCTGATACGAACTACTCTGGCTCAGCATCTAGCCGTACCCGAACATCTCCTGCAGACCATCGTAAGCTTCAGATGCGTCCTTTAACAGCAACAGCTAACATCTACTCCACAGGAAGCCAAGCTTGGCGAGGATGAAGTAGAAGAGTACTTCATCTTTGAACGTGACTCCGGAGAACCCACTGATGAAGGCCGTCTCATCCAACCCCCTAAAGATTGCAGAGTTCCTCTAGAGTTGCATGAACAAATCAGGGGTGTCCTAAAGTGTTTGAAGAAGGAAAAGCCTGAGCTACTACCCAGTACCGCAAGGTCCAACGAAATATCCGACAAGGTCCTTACCAAAGCTTTGACTACTAAGCTTTCACAGTACCCAACGTCTTTGGAGGCAGACAAAAAATTAATGCAAGAAGGCAATCTCTCCAAAAGGCATCGTATGGCAGTGGAAGTAAGGTCAGGCGAGAAAATGTTGCTACAGGAAGTGAAAGCTTCTCTTCCGGGAAACCGGAAAGATGAAATAAAGGAAGGCGATATCGAGAGACCTACAAAGCGACAGAAGACCCAGTCCTAACGCGAGTATAGCGCTGACGGATCACAGAAAATTTGGAAAAGTGATGTTAATCATGTGTATATATATCTGGCTCCTAATTTCCCTGCAGGCCTATTATAAAGACTCCAAAATTACCTGTCACAGATAGTGAAGTAACCATGTTTATCATCTTGACAGTCCACATGCTGATAAGTAAAGAGGCTACCCCCAAGATCAACTATTTAGTATATGCTCCTTTTCAAGCGCCCTCATACAACGTTCCTAGCCTTCTTTCAACCTGTTCAAGGGTAGCCTTCACCACATCAGATCCGGATTCAACCTCGAGCAGGCCAAGGAGTTGTTGCATGAAGTTGGGTGATCGAGATGCAATGCTTGAGGACCGGGCTACTCTTTGGCCCCCCACTCTATCCTGATTGCGATGTGTACCCAGAAGAGGTTGCTGTAAGGACCTCCGGGCTGCAATCCGAGAGCTGCGCCTTAATAGAGGCTGCCGTCCATAACGTTCGGGATCTGTCTGTGATTCTGCATTGGGCACTAGCCTATTTGTCGGAATGAGATCAAACCATGTGTCTCGACACAAGGGACATGAATTTCTCCATAGCCCTGAAGTACGGAACCATTTCTCGAGACAAGCCCTGCCAAAGATGTGTCCGCACAGCCGTCGAAATCCAGAGCGCTCAGCAATCATATCCACTCGTACCGGCCACTCTTGGTCAATAGAGTGTGTATGTCCAGCAGGTGGTGGTTCCACATACAACTCGAGGCATATTGGACATTCCCGGTTATGTTCATGGAGTGTTGCAAGGGAAAGCGGAGTTGTGAACAAAGCGCCTTGAACATTCCTCCCCAGATTGTTTGTTGCCATATTAACAAGGCGCTGGTTCTTTGGGACTCCTTGACTGCGACTAAGCTTGCTGCCCCCTAGCTAGAAATAATTGCTTCTAGGGAGATATAGTGCATTTGGTCTTAAAGCGGCTGTCCAGATTTGTAGAGAGATAAGAAAGATACAGACCGGGGGCAAAAGAATGCGAGGATATTCTCAATATCGTCGAGGAGTCGCTATTTGCCTTAGCAGGGGTATTTATATAATTCTTAAAATATGTTTGTCCATTACTGTTTGTGATAGAATGTGAATATTTCTTAATATTAGAGAACTTTGCCAGGTTACTCCGGTATTACGTGTTATGCATGTGGTCTACTAGGCAAACATTTCAATTGTGCCGCATATAGGGCGTAGCAGGTTCGCATCAGGTAGCTGCAAACCTTGATTGATAATACAGTAGGTTGCTTCTACTGGTACTTATTTAACTGCAGACTCAGGAATAGGATATAGTTGTTTACCTATAAATCGATTTCTCGCAGTTATAAGACAGTTGTTATGAGTATTTTTGCCGAATCTATATTGCAGCTTGTGCTCATATACTATGATAAAGGACAATAGCTAGCTGCATTTACTGAGGTGCAAGATGCTTTGTATAGAATTTGTATCTGGCTTACAGTAATATGTGAAGCTAAGTGCACACTAGTAAGATTGTGTGAATGAACGTACTTGTATATGTCATTAAGCAGCACAGTCAGGCAAAATGCACCTAACTATACGCATTAATAAGACCCCACTGCCTTATCAGAACCCAGCCGCGGTATGTATCGAGAAGCTCTTCCGTAGTAGAGGTGAAGGGCCAATCATTACGTTTGTTTGCTGAGGGGCGCTAGTGCAACCTACCAGGCTGCGACTGCGCAACCAAGACAGTGCCTCGTCTCTGCTTGCCTCATCTCTAATATTAACCTAGGAGTATACCCAAACATTACAAGTACACCGCTTCAACACCTGCGCCTGTGAGACCCTCTCATCGTATATATTTCGAAACAAGCTATAAAAAGTGGTCGGTATGAGCGACAAGTCAGCACCACCAGGTCATATGCCTGATGAAGGTAAACATATTTTCGGCTCTTGTGCCAGCTTCACTACTAACCAGTTAATGACAGCTCCAAACCCAACCGATCAAACGCAAAAGAAGCAGTATATTCCACCCCAGCCCGACGCTTATACATTCCCGTCACTGCGAGAGTTCCTGGATAGTTTATCCCCGATAGCCGTTGAGGAAGTTGATGACGACAATTCAAATTGTCCGATTTGCTGGAAGAGGTATGGCGAGGCACCTGATCCTGGATTCGACAATTCTGAATTGCCGGTCAAGTTAAGATGTCAGCATATATTTGGACAAAAGTGTCTGAGAAAGATCTTCGATATCACAGATGACACATTGCATGAATTGCGGCCACTTTCCTTTTCTCCTGGATCTAGAGGAGCAGAGCTGGGTTACCGGTTACACGCCTATATCCTTGCGCTGGATGAGCGACGCAAGACATTAGCGGACAAAGACGATCGCCCGAATACAGTTGCTGATATTCTGTCCGGCATGGTGCAGGATGCGTTCATTTCTAATGATGGATGCAAGTTCTTCGGCGACTTTTGGTGGCCCGTATTTCGGACTCTACCAGACCAGTCCAATCTAGACTGGAGCCAAATAATATTTATGGAGAACGCTGTCGTTGTAGACCATCTATCATCCACGCCTGCGACTGACGACTACGGTAATGCAAATCCTGCTATGAAAAATACATGTATAGATATGGATACTACCCTAGCTCATTGGATTGGATGGTGCCCGTCCCCCGCTTTCAGTTCCCCGTCTCCTGAGGTCTATGCTGGGTACGAAAGCATGAATATTTTTCCTGTTCCAGCTGACCATTATGCTCCCTTGAATCCCCCAAAACCGTATGGAAAAGCGCCATTGCATTTTGGGGAAAGCAAACATGCAACGGGTCAGCAAAGCATACTAACGCAAGAGAGTGGATCATCAAAAGATCAGGCCTGCAAATCTTTGATGATCTTGGACAGCGAATCACAAGCGAGTCCGGCAATCAAACCTACAAAGAGAAAAAGGATGACACCTACAGAGGACCATGATCACAATAATTCGACAAGTAAAGCCTTAAAAGTTCCTCAGAATCTGATGGCAAATGGAGGTAGCGCAGATTCACCATTCATTATTCCATACGCACCTCTCGCGCTCTCTCCAGCTCACTCACTGTCCTTGACCTCATATTCACTAGGCTGGACGGAAAATTTGCCACCCGTTTCAGCCTCACCGACCGTGACTACTTGGGCAGAGTCCCTACCTGTGAGTACACACTTAGACAAGCTTACAGCTTTGCACAAGGCGGCACAACAGGCAAAGATCGTCCGAATGTCGAAAACAGCAGTGAAACATCCCGCCAAAAAAGACGTTTCAGTGGAAACACGCAAGATGCAGCAAAATGAACAGTTGAAACATGAAAGTGAGTACTGTACGCAGTATGTTATGGACTGCATCGGGTTTCTGCATGCTATCACAGTCGCGTATATATCCTCCTACTTTTCCCTGCAGAAAATATCATCAACCTGTTGTTAATTTTAGAGCAGAACAACAATACTCTTCGATACGCGTGATGAACGACCGCCTTTCCAACCCATTGGCAGCAATATATGCGCAGTATCTGCAAGGTCCCCGAAACGAAAGTTCGATGCAAACTGTACCCCAATTGTTTGAGACTTCGGTCACTGTGCACAACCGAGATGCGAGAACAGGCATCCTTTGGATCGACGTGCCTCAAATTTTGGCGCTGTATAACAGCAGCGATGGGGGCGCCGATAATGGTGGCGATGATGGCGGCGATGATGGCGGCGATGATGGCGGCGATGATGGTGGCGATGATGACAGTGATCAGGACGAAAAAGAGAGTCAAGATTTCCATCTATTTCTTGATGGGCTTACTTTCATCATCGTGCGCCGTCCTTGTATGCTCGCTTGCTGTGCTATCGAGGGAACGGAGATTGAACAAGGGCTTGGGATCCCGAATTCAGTCGGGTGGCAATTCCCTGCCAAGGTACCTGACACATGTCCATTATGTCACAAGGTCCTATTCCTTAATGACGAGGGGGGTTGTAATTAGAATGATACTTATCCTTCCTTTTACGGGATATTATCAAAGGTTTATGTAACAGGAAAAGCGTGAAACTTAGAGATGCTGACATTATCGGTGAACGTAAAAAGCTTATCATTTGCCTGTGTTATGATGATTCGGACCAGGTAACAATTTGGAGAATTCATAGTTAGCAATCAGGTATAATACCACGGTATAGGTTAGTGAAATACTTCATTTATCGCAAAAAATAAAATACCTGCAAAACTAGATTTGGTAAAACTTGACTCGCCTTCACTGCGACTGTAACTTAGCGTCTTGCGCCCTCACATTAACCAAATCTTCTTCACTTCTCTTCAATCTTGGCACGGATCTGTATTCACGTTCATTGTTGGTCAACTATAATCAACTATAGACCCAACAAGTCGTTAAATAGCTACGGAGATTGGGCTCACGAAGCAAGTAGTAGGGGGTTGCTCCTATCATCTCTCGATTACGTTCACCTGGAGCGTCAGTAGAGATGCAAGATCTCGACCTGGCCATAGGATGGCCCTCAAGGACATATGCGGTCCCGACGCTCATAACACCGTATTTGGCTACTGCTACCGGATTCGCCAACGGCACAAACAGTATCAAATCCACCAACCTTGTCCACTACTACTCCACTGAGACGCCTTCCCGACTCCCCTCCCTCCTCCGCTACACCGACCACGACCTCATGCAAAACGCAGCCCTACACAACCACCCACCCCATCCCACCGCTCGCTGCCCCATCTGCCAAAATCTGTGGAACGCCTCCCACACCGAATCCACCCCGCCATCTACCTTCCTTCCCCTTAGCCCCTGCAACCACTGGCTTCACTACCGCTGCCTCATCCAACTCGCCTGCGATCCCTCGAGCCCCTTCAAAGACAAATGCCCCATCTGCCACACCCAGCTCTACACCTGGGACGCAATCACCGCGCTCACCCTCGCCACACGCACGGGGCTGTATATGTGCGATACAAATCCCCACGGCGGCAGCAATTTCACGCCCGGTGCGTCCGACGCGGCGGCGTACGAGGCTGAGTGTGCCGGCATCGATGCACTGATTCGCCGCGCGTTCTTCGCACAGCTCGCGCAGCCGTCGCAGTATGCCGACGGGAGCCCGGATCTGGTGTGCGCATACCAAAATGTGGTATGGGAGGCGGGGAGGCAGGGCGTTCCGCGGGCGCAGTGGCTACAGTGCCGTACAAAGGTGGGAGCGATGTTGTTTTTCATGTTGGTTTTAGTTAAGATGAGGAGGTTTTTGGTTGAGGGGCATAGAGGAATCTTCGCGACGGAGGCGTGGGTGGCTTTTGAAGAGGGGATTATGGGGATGCGAGAGAAAATTCTGCGCGAGGTCCATTGTGAGGAGGGATGAGTGGGGTGAAGACTAGGATAGAGGAGGCTGGGACTGGCTAGGGAGGTGTGGAATATGTCGTTCTGCAAAAATAAGAAGCTGGGGAGACTTATGGTTGTAGAACTTGCCTTTGGTTGAAAGGGGTTTTATACTCAGAATTTACCATTCTAATAGCGCTGTATCGGCCGTGTCAGCCATGGATACCCGCGAAACGACTCTTTAGTCTTCATGTTCATCCCCAATACATACGGTTTCATCTATCCGCCCATCCATGCACCATGTCTTTGAAAAAAAGGTGGCGTCCTTCTTAGCCCCTTGCTTCCCCTCTAGTCCCTCGCCATTTCATTACTCCCCTACCAACTCATGAACCTGCCCCATAGCTTCACCCCTTTCACGGGTCCCATCCACGCCATACAGCCAATCACGCGGTGCATCCTGTCTATCAACGCAGTAGTGTTGGACGCCGTAATAGACTACGCGACAGATGACGATGGTGACGATGAAATGAGAGCTTATTGCTGGCTCAACAGGGTGCTGTGGCATTTATGATTTTCGTAGGCTGTTGTTGCTGCTGTTATCCGGAAGATGTAGTTGTGGTTGTGTTGCGATACTTTATCATGTTATGTAATGTCGTGTTTAGTCGTGTGGTGCACAAAATTGATTAGTGATTGAGAAGATAGTAAAAGAGGAGGTAGGGGTGCGCATCTAGATTGCTACTCTATGTGAACGGGGAAAGCATGCCACGTATTGTTTGTTGTCATGGTATAGACAGACATGGCATGGATATTGATTGTGCTGCCTATTTGCCATGTGAGTTCACCAAAAAGACCATGGCTAGAGAGAAAGGTAGGATCATAGGGAACGCCTGCATAGAAGGCAAGCATAATTTGTGAAGATACATAATACTTTTATCGGTGAGATTACTGAGCGTGTTGTACGATATTGGCAGGAAAGTGATCTTCGCGCAAGGCGGAAAGAAAATGGCGCAAAGCGAAGATGTGTAATTTAAGCGGGTGATAGACATGCAATGATATGTCGCAGGCTGTATCAGTGTAGCGATAAGACAAAAGTGAGACCGAATTTGTGTGTTCAGTCGGTGGATTATTACTTCGTGCATGATGGATGTCCTCCAAACGGCTTTTTGTAGCGCGCCGACTGGCGTATGCCAGGCAAGTAGACCTTTCTAATTTTTATGCCTCCTCGTGGCTGTTTGGAAAAGCTCTGCCGATAGAGGTAAGTTTCTTTTCACCTGGCCTCCAGTAATTGCTCAGTAGAGGTCTATATTCGACCCCACTCTGAGTATCGGGCGCCGACTTGTTCGCATTGGCTAGAATCACATGGGATGTCCCATTGAATTCTTCCTTCTCAATCGCATCAAGAATTCTGTGCCGTGAATGTAGGTATATCGTGGATTCTGTGAGACTGCCATGCAGACGTCTCGCACCATCCTCCGAATTTTCGTTCTCATTGTCGAATGCATTAGCTTGCCGTCCGAGCTGCTCATCCCGATCGCTACGCCAGTGTAGCAAGTCATCCAATGTACTGAGTAAGATGGCATTGATTCGCTTGATGTGTTCCATGTGCTCAGTCATGTCCCGCTCGAACTTCTCTAGACTATCGATCCGCTGGTGTAGATGGCTCACTTTCTTCGACACGCTTTTGGTGTGGTGGTCGATGTGGTAACGCAAGAAGAGAGTGCAAAATAGAAGGAAGAGAATGGTCTGCAGGAAGTTGTATACTCCCCACAGAAGCTCGAGAGAAGTGATCTGGAGCCGTAGACTAGGGACTAAGGCAGCGAGTGAGTCCATAGCAAGGTGTAGTTGTAGTTGGCGTCAACGAGGAAGAACTGGGAAACGCGTGAGCAAGGTTGTAGATTGCAGGCTATTGAAGGCGACCGCTGCTACTGGTTTCACCAGCCCAGTTCTGGAATGAACACGACTGTTGGCAACAGCGTGCTCGAAAGTGAAGGTGCTGAATGATATCAGTCCCAGTTGCGAAGGAGGTATGCAGACGTATCAGGTGCATGCGGAAGTAACAGAATCGGCTGAGCCAATTTCGAATGTGGCTACCACAGACACAAAGAAGAAGCAACGGAGTAGGCCTCCGATGTGTAAGAAGCGAGACCATGATGTGGTTGGCTTGCAAATGGCAGTATAGACTGGCCAGGTTTTGCGTGATGCAACCCAATCGACGAGGAATATGAACGGGCGGAAGAAAAGGTTTAGCATCATCGGTGTACCTAATATCTGCCGCCATAAACTGGAGAAGTAGTTTCACGTGATCGGTATAGCATTGTGGGCGGAGCGAGGTGAAGTGACTATGACCCTTCGGGATCTAGCCTAGCCAGCTAGTCCAGACACGGACCCCTGTCAATCGGACGTCATGATCAAGAAATTTGGGGAACGACATACTCGGACACAGTCTGACACCCGCTTGTGCTTGCTTACGCTTGGGCTCGAACTAACATACGAATTGAATTGCCTCTATTTCTACCTGGCAGATTACCTCTTATGGCGCTCCATGAGCAGTACATACTGCGCGTTACCGCCGGTGCGACCTACGACAGCGGCAAACACCAAGATGTCCTGGTCAACACGGAGAAGGCTATGCACATCAACTCTGGATTGATCGATGCACAGTTGCACATGCGTATCAAAGACTACCGCGGTAGGTTCAGCCCGTCAACTAGTCTCAGATGTGGGTTTGTCTAACAAGCACAGGACTCCCCAAAGACTCGCCTTCCACATCTCCCTACTTCGCCTCCCCCCAGCACCCCTACGACCGCTACTCAATATCCTTCTCCTTTACACCCAAGCACGACATTCCTGGCGACAAGCTTGTATTCGGTAACGACTTTGAGCACCCAATCCGTGACCGCTTGCCCCCGCTCTTTGACAAAGCATTCGGGATTGTCAAGTGGTGGATCGACCCTGGCCTCGAGGGAGACGTATACGGTGATCGCCCATATCTATATGGTGCACTATTGAGCAGCATCAACGTGCTGCGGATCGGAGGCAAAAAGGACGATGCGCAGACGAACGGAGAAGAGGATCAGAAGACAGAGGGCAATGCAGTAGTATATGAAGAAGGTGCACACGGCTCAGGTGCAGAGATTCGGCGCGAGCACCAGATCCCGGACCGCTCAGCCGCACGACAAAAGTTCTTCCTGACCGAGCAGAACAGAAAGAATTTCACGTTTGAAGCCGGTCGTGAGTATCAATGCGACTTCTTCAACCCGTACCTGGACTTCAACGAGTTTGCGCTCAAGATTGGGTACGGGTTACCCAACATTTCCATCCTTGGACACTGGGATGGTCAGCCACTACGGTACGTTAGATCGCGAGTCCCCCCCCCCCCTTCCCTTCTTTC
>Ga0182210_1000111_pt1 | contig 15990 bp, 12 predicted proteins | sample G5R1MG_19_FD_129670 | JGI IMG/M metagenome (GOLD analysis project Ga0182210, IMG submission 129670) | Switchgrass phyllosphere microbial communities from Michigan, USA - G5R1_MAIN_03OCT2016_LD1 MG | ecosystem: Host-associated > Plants > Phyllosphere > Phylloplane/Leaf | place: USA: Michigan... | reverse complement strand
TGAACTTTTGCATAAAGAGGAAGTGCTGTGTGATGGTGAAAGAGGCATTGGGGAAACAGTAGGTGGAACAAATTTCTTGGCCCAGCGCCTTGCGGTCTTCGGGGGTTTGGGGATCGTGTTGGATGTGGTCGGCGTCGCAGTGAACGTCGTATGCTTCAAGGTTTATAAGGCCGGTGGTGAGATCGGGATGGGTGCTCTTGCAGTGATAGCATTCATTGAAGTTGTCTGCGAGGATCTTCCAGTTGAATGACCCGTTGAGGTTCCACGTATGGTCAAACTCATAGTTATCAAAATTGAACTGGTCGAATCGTGTCTGCTCATCAACGTGGTTGAACTGTGACTCCCATGAAACCTCTGGCTCCTTTTTTGAGTCCATATTGATCCAGATGAAGCCGTTCCTATCGAGACGAGTGTGGATAGGGTACATACCGTTACTAGCCTTGTCGAATGTGGGAAGATCTTGGTAACCAGGGGCTTTTGCCAGTTGACCGTTCAATCCATATGACCAGCCGTGATATTTGCAGGAGAATATCTTTGCATTGCCCTCATCACTCTCAACAACGGGATATGCACGGTGTCTGCATACGTTGTGGGAGGTATGGATCCTGCCAAACCGATCCTTGGAAACGACGATATCATAGTTAGCTATATTGTAACGGATGAAGTCACCCGGCTTCGCCAGTCTCGACTTGTGTGTGAGAATAAGCCACCGACGTGAGAAGATGGCCCGTCTTTCAAGCTGATACATTTCCTCTGAAGTGTACCAGTTAGCTGGTAGAGCACGGACGGACTCATTTAGTGCTGAAGAAGAGGCGGCCGAGCTGCCTAAGCCGATATATCGAAGGAATGATCCGACCATTTTGTTTGTGTGTAGTATTGATGTTGATACAGTTGAAGGCACTTGCAAGGTGGTAGAACGGCTATCAAGTTAGTATCATGGGATTCCAGGCTGAAGTAAATGGTGTCCAGCCTATAAGTAGCAGATGTTAGTATACCGCTATCATGTTATAATCATCTCCATTTCCTTATCGAGTAAAAGAAGTCCTTCAGGCCCTACTGGGTAATGGCTTTCATGGGCGCCATAGCCAGTGGAATTTTCGAACGTAATCAACCGGAAACCCCTCTTGCAGCGTTACATGCGCACTTTGTATCCATGAGAACTTTTACGATCGCCGCATTGCCATCGTGATCAGTGCGTCCGACGAGAGGCGTCTGGACAACGAGCTAGAAGCTAATGGCTTCCTATAAGTGGCTGGAAACCAGGATGATTTTCTTAATATGCATAATACATGTGAAACAATCATTGTGATCGAATCCAAAGGCTGTTCTCGTCAACTGCCCCTCTTGTTGGCACGGACTTCGAGGGATCTGATTTCCCGATGTGGACATTGGATGCTAGCTTAAGGCTCTACCATTTTATTATCGCTAACACAAATAGGATTGAAAAAGGTTCATTGGCTATTCCCATCGAGTTATAGTTAAGGAATAATGCAAATATCTGGCGCCATTAGTATGGTAATAAGTAGAATTATCGTAATGACTTATCGGATGCCATGAGTGGTTTTCATCCAACGGTAATAGCAGTGATCTGGAATGGTCCCATACTGTAGGTTTACCGAGGATGATATACCGTGCAGTTTTTGTTCCCGATAAGAATTACCGGAAGTGTAAGGTTGGTTCGCTCCAATTTTGAGGCTTGGCTTGTGATCTGACTGAATGGGGCTTTGGTGCTTTGGGTATTCTTAACTGTGTTAGGCCGATCCACGACAGGCATTTCATAGCCGTGATTTATTGCATTAAGATCGGACTAACCTTTCTTCAGAACGGGTCGCCGAATGGATATTCATATGACCTTCCCAGAGACTTTTTGGGTTCCAATACAACTTCAACAGAGTCGTGTTCCTGCATAGGGATCCAAGTACTATGACAATGCATTTACCATTGGAGTGGTTGAAATGTGTGTGGAAGTCACCGCTTTCGGGATACCTTGGATGGATAGATGGGGGCAATGGTCGTGGGCTTTGGGCAATTATGAAGCAGGGAGTGATGATCGGGAACAAATCGCTGATCCAGATGTTCAACACATTGCGGGGCTTGTTGCAAGGTCCCGGTGATGTGGACATGCCGCAAGGTCTGTTGCAAATTTCTTCGAGGCTTGGTTGACACGAAGATTTGAGAATGGGTGGTGAGGATATAATGCCGGTAGGACATGATGTTGGAATGCGATGATGCACAGTGGAGCACCGTCCTAGTCGTAGTGCCGCGCGGGATCGGATGGATATGCTCATACAAACAGAATCTTGTGGCGCTGTAGCTTTTTAGTCAGTTACAGAAACATACTCCCTGGGAAGACATGACGGCGAGAAGCGGACACGAGGCGGGGTCGCTGTGAGACATGTACTATGTAGTATCTAGTATCGAGCCGGTTATCCAACATGTAACTAGTTATTAAATAACGCTAGTCCGAATATGGCAATCAGGACCCTACGTCCACAAGAGGACTTCCTCCACTTATGTCGTAAGGCGGGGTGTTGGGCTGTCTGCTGTCGTTTCGATAGCGTCTATAATCGCAGAATTTTTTTTTCCATTCTGAGCGACTGGTGCACTTTGTTTCGGCTTATGAATGCTATAGGGTGGCGACATGGTCCGTTATCGCGGGCGTGAACAGCCTTAAGGCCAACCTTTCTTCTGTTCTTGGAGGTCTTACCAACTACTCCTGTCACACATAATGGCCACCTCACAGCGCGTTGTTATTATTGGCGCCGGAATAGTGGGTACTAATCTTGCAGATGAGCTGGTTTCGAAAGGATGGAAAAACATTACCGTCATCGAGCAGGGCCCTCTGAGCATGCCAGGCGGTTCAACATCACATGCTCCTGGGCTTGTATTCCAGGTCAACCCATCGAAGACAATGACCCTATTCGCAAAGTACACCGTCGAGAAACTCCAGGCTTTGGAGAAAGATGGACAAAACTGTTTCAATCAATTGGGTGGTTTGGAAGTAGCGACCGTTCCGGAGCGTTTGGAAGAACTCAAGCGCAAGCACGGATATGCGCAGTCGTGGGGTATCGAAGCTCATCTAATTAGTCCAAAGGAATGTCTAAAAAGGCATCCTCTACTCAACGAAGACATGGTACTTGGTGGACTCTATATCCCAACTGATGGGCTTGCATTGGCAGCTCGCGCAACACAAATCCTCATACAAAATACTCGTAAAGCTGGCGTCCAATATCTCGAACACACTGTTGTTACTGGTATTGACCATTCGAACGGCCATGTAACTGGAGTAGCTACCAATAACGGATCTGTCACAGCCGACATTATTATCTCATGCGCCGGATTTTGGGGTGTCGAAATCGGTGCCATGATTGGATTGAAGGTCCCTCTCCTACCTCTTGGGCATCAGTACGTCAAGACAACGGCCGTGCCAGATCTACAAGGCCGAGGGGTAAATTCGATGATCAACGCTATGAATGCCGAGTTCCCCATATTGCGACATCAAGATCAGGACTTGTACTACCGGGAGCATGGGGAACAATTTGGAATCGGTTACTACGGCCATCGGCCAATGCCATTTGTTGCTTCGTCGCTAGGTACCACCCCCAAGTACGTGGACGAAAAGAACATGCCATCTCGTCTCGATTTCACACCGGACGACTTTGAGCCAGCCTGGAAAGCCACGAAAAAGCTCCTCCCTGCGTTGAGAACGACTGGAATTTCAGAAGGGTTTAACGGAATCTTCTCATTTACACCCGATGGTGGTTCCCTCGTGGGCCAAGCACCTAATATGGACGGATTCTGGGTAGCCGAGGCCGTGTGGGTTACCCACTCTGCCGGTGTGGCTCGCGCGGTGGCGGACATTTTGACTGAAGGAAGATCGACTGTTGATATTTCCGAATGTGAGCTGACACGCTTTGAAGAGGTTCAGCTAAGCTCAGAGTACGTCAGCGAAACCTCGCAACAAAACTTTATCAAAATATACGATATCCTACATCCCCTAGCACCTAGAGAGAGTCCTCGAAATCTCCGCGTCAGTCCATTTTATCCAAGACAGCAAGAATATGGCGCTTTCTTCCTTGAAGTTGGTGGTTGGGAGCGTCCACACTGGTATGAGGCAAATGCGGACTTGGTCAAGACACTGCCCACTGAGTGGCGGCCAGTCGATCGGGATGCCTGGTCATCAAAGTATTACTCGCCCATTGCCGCAGCGGAAGCCTGGAAGACCCGAAACGCTGTAGCCATGTACGACATGACCATGTTTCACAGATTTGAGATTTTTGGTCCTGGTTCTGCAGATCTGCTCCAGATATTGACGACAAGCGATATGTATACACGGCCTGGAACAATTACCCACACATTACTAGTCGATTCTCACGGTGGAGTTACGAGTGATATTTTCGTGTCAAGACTTGAAGAAGACCTGTTTCAAGTAGGTGCAAACACTGCAACCGATCTTGCATATCTCGTACGTAAATCCCGACTCCAGAACAAACACAAGCCCAAAAGATGGGTACAAGTGCGTGATATCACTGGTAGCACCTGCTGCCTTGGTCTATGGGGCCCACGCGCACGAGATGTTATCCAGGCGGTCAGCTCCGACGACTTTAGTAATAAAGGCCTACCCTACATGGGTGTGAAGAAAACGAGCGTAGCGGGAATACCTGTGACCATGTTCAGAAAGTCGTTTGTGGGAGAGTACGGATGGGAGATTCAGACGACGCCTGATTATGGCCTTCGTCTTTGGGATACATTGCGGAAGTCAGGCGAACCTCACGGTCTTGTCCCCGCTGGGCGCGCTGCTTTTAACAGTCTGCGGATAGAGAAAGGCATACGGATATCCGGAACCGACATGACATCAGAACACAATCCTTGGGAGGCTGGCATCGCTTACGCAATAGAAATGGAGAAAAAGGTTGAGTACGTCGGGAAGATGGCGCTCGAGCAGCTCTCAAAAAAGGCAGCTCTGCGAATCCTTCGATGCCTCACGGTTGATGATGGCCAGTCCATGATTCTAGGAAAGGAACCTGTTTTCGTTGCTGGTGGCGAAACAGGCTATGTTACTAGTGCTGCCTTTGGCTATTCGGTCAAGAAGCCTGTCGCGTATGCCTGGTTACCGGGAAAGGTCAACGACGGCGAATCGGTAGAAATCGAGTACTTTGGAAATAGGATCAAGGCGACAGTGACAAGAGATCCACTGTATGATCCGCAGGAACAACGCCTGCGAAGTGAGGGGTCGCTGCATGATTCTGACGCACAAAAGAGGCCGAAGTCGATGTTGTGAAATGGGAGGCTAATTTGAGCAAATGGACAAGATGATTTGTAGAGTTGGTCAGGGCAACAGGCCGCGGGTGCGAGATGAATGGAACCACGTGACTGTTTTCATTACATAACTAGTGCAATTTTGGGGGCATCGTCCGACGTCATTGCCTCACTGGCCCGCAACCTGATGACCACCACTTTCATCTACCTGTTTACTGTCTTCCTCATGAGCTTATTTGCAACTACAATTCGCCATTCTGCACCTTTTCTAACGAAAAATATTGCAAAGGTGTTGTCCTGGCTCACCCCTTGCACGGACAAGTACTAATACTAGGAAGCTAGTCACTACACGCGCAATGCACATCCAGTCGATACCTATGTGTAGGAGCATCTCATTGTTTCAATGTATACTGGAAACATGCTAACAAGCTCCCAAGGGGAGGGTAGCGGTAACAACTATGCATACCTCGTCTCAGATGACAGGACCAAAGAAGCTGTCATCATAGACCCGGCGCATCTACCTGAGTAGGTCAGCAGAAATCCCCTTGTAGCGAATGCAGCTGACTCAAAAACTCTCTTAGTGTGTTGCCGGTTTTGGAAATGCAGAAAAAGAAGCTTGGTTTAACGCTAACCCACATTATCAACACCCATCAGTATGAGTAGTGTCTCTGAAGCCCCTAGTAGGAAACTGACTTGGCATCACAGTCACCGTGATCATGCTGGTGGCAATGAATCCATGGTCAGTAATACGAACTTCTCTACATGGTCTTATCCTACAGCTAACAAAAGATTCGCGACGCAGAAAAAGATGTTCCACGTTCCAATCATTGGCGGCGCCGATTGCGCGCAGGTTACCAAGACACCCGGTCACAAGTCTTCGTTCAACATCGGTTCGATTAAATTTACTGCATTGCATACTCCATGCCACACTCAGGACAGTATCTGTTACTTTGTCGAGGATGGTGAAAATCGTGCTGTCTTCACGGGGGATACTCTCTTTATCGGGGGATGCGGACGCTTCTTCGAAGGCTCTCCCGAACAGATGCACAAGGCTTTGAATGAGACACTCGCGGCACTCCCTGATGACACCAAAGTTTACCCAGGTCACGAGTACACCAAGGGCAATGTCAAATTTGCGAAGACAGTCCTTAATAACAACGCTATTCAAAGACTTGACGAGTATTCACAGGCTAACAAGGAGACCCAAGGTAAGTTTACCATTGGCGATGAAAAGGTAAGAATTTCCACAAGACTCTCCGTGCTTCATGTTGATGACTGATTTATGTAGCAACACAACGTGTTTATGCGGGTGCACGATACCGAGCTTCAGAAGGCCACGGGCAAAACACAGCCCATTGAAGTTATGGGAGAATTACGCTCGATGAAGGATGCTTCATAGGATTGCCACTGGGACAATTGTGCAGAGCCACTTCTGGTTTGATCTCAGAGTTTGCACGTATCTGCGACACCGTGGGTCATCTGGGTAATGAGGACACGGGATTGTGTATGACTTCGTATAGTACAAATGCCTCTATGTCTTTCTTTGGTTGCAGAGTTTTGTAACAACGAGATGCTGGTGAGTATCAGCGGCAAATATTCAAACGAAGTTTCTCTTGATGTCCATCAGACGCGATTTGTCAAATTGGGTTCTCAGCCGTGCGATCAATAATAGAAGCAACATGTTATCTACGGGACAACCGTATTCATTCTGCCGCAAGACGAATTGCTGCCGTACTGCAGCCATCCATTGAATAGTATATTTATGCACCAGTGGGCTGGGGCTGCCCGAGACGGACAAATTTGGCTAGATTAGGCGTATTGCCTGACAAATCCAGGGACTTGGACCAGAAAAGGCAACCGTACATACCTACTCCGTCTAGCCTGGCAGCCGAAACGAAAAGGCGGGACCTCGATCGTGGCGACTAGATTCCAGGCTACATATACTAGGTATGTAGGTATGCATATGCTTTACCCCGGATAGCGCCGAAATGATGGTGTTGACAAACTCTACGTACCTACATAGGTAATCTTCTTGTAGCGCACGATTGGAGCGGCGTTGCTCACACATCACTTCATCATGCTGCGTAGAAGAGCGCCGCCAGCAAGGCGATGCGTATCCTGTTTCTAGGTATTGACTTGTATCTATCGGATTCTTACCTACAGTACATACTATGTACAGACCCGGTCCTAGGATGGCATCCGGCAGCCGAAAATCCAATTTACACAAGGCTACGTAGCGACTTCGGCATAATTTTGGGCAGGCAAAGTTTCCTGCGACTTGCAGGGGTCAAAGGTAGGTAGCGGCAACAGGCGCTTTCCGCATTGTCTTGCGTGAACGCTTTTCCTTAACGGCACTTCTCTATCGTAGTCGGGCCAGGTCCGCCTCTTCCGAAAAGTGTGGACATATACATAGTAGGTACCAGAGATATACTTGAACCCTTAGGTGGGCTGTACGGTCGAAAATTCACTGGTGGGTGGCTAATGCGCGTCTGGAAAGTGATTTTGCCATGATTTGCAACCTTGAACCAAGACGTTATGCAAGTGTACATAGGTCATGGTGGAGCGTTATTTCCTGTATGGTTCGATTCGTCGGATGTGGCAGAAGGGAAGAATTTTCCGTTGCTATCGGGAGTGCTCCTCCAGAAAACCGTTGGACCCGGCTATGGGGGTGCTACAGGACGCCCTGTACCGACACTAACACCGATTGTGTACTGGCGCCACTTGCTTTCTGGTCCGATAGCATACATAGTAGAGTCTGATTGAAATTTGTGTGGTTGCCAAAGCGCCGGGATCGCCTCGGTTTGGGCTGTTAGGAATAAGCAATGATCAGAAAGATACGGGTCGAAAATGAGCCCCCAACTCAGCCCACACAGAAACAACAACAGTGTACCTACACGAGGGATGCCTGTCGCATGGTACCATGGCGTTCTTGTTGGCAATTTGGCACCATGGAACGCTCTTCCGACTGGCATACACCTAGGCACGTACTGCCATCATGCCTGAAACAGCACGTCGCCGCAATATGGCCGCCCTAATCCCATTTTCCACCAAACGAGTAAGGTGCGATTGAAATTTGCCGTGGCTTTGGTAAGAATCTGACACGCTGAATTCACAAAGTTATGTTGATTGTATCCGGGTAGGCCCGACGGAAGAGGATCGGCAGTGGCTTGGACCCTTGGTCGTGCCTACAGAAGCTTCGCCGGAAAACTGGAGGATAAAGACAACGCGGCTCCAGCCGCGACGTGAACATGGGAAAAATTGTCATCATTTTCGTTCCAATTTGCATGGAAACTCGACTGTGACGGGCGGCTCGTTCTTTGCCATCCATCCGCATACATGGGAAGGAAGCACATGGTTGCATCATGACAGTGCCGACACCAGAAATGTACCCCATGGTGGAGCTGGCTATCCCATCACGCGCTCACCTTCTCGTCGAGCCACACGCACAATCTCCTACGCACACGGCCAGCCAGGACCATGGACCAGGCCCCCAACCGCGCCGTTCTCAACTGAATTCAAAAGATGCTCCTGTCCGGACGCACCGCGAATCGTACGACCTATCAGGCAGCACCTACCTGATAAGCAACACGGGCAAGACGCTCAAACTTCCGGTGCCTTCGCAAAGTCGAGTGGATCCTCTGAATTGGAGTCGATGGAAGACGTCTGGCGCCATGTTGGCGGTCTTGTTGTTCTCCGTTGTTAATCTGACGGCTGTTCAAGGCGTCAGCGTTATCTCGGAAGGCGTTGAGCGCGAGTTTAAATATGATGTAGGCTGAGCCACTATCTTGTGCTTGAATTACCCACTAACCCCATACCACAGATCATGGAGCCATGGTTGTTGAAAGCACTCGCTACCGGACCGACCCTTTTCATGGGTCTTGGCTGTTTCCTCTGGGTGCCGCTATCAATCGGTATTGGAAGACGACCAGCGCTTTTGATTGCGAGCGTCGTGTCACTTTTTGCGATGATTTGGGCCGCTGAATCACGGTCGTTCGGTTCGTTAGTCATGGCCATGTGCTTTGTGGGGCTAGGGGAAGGGCTGTCTCTCTCCTTGGTAGGTGTCTTCACTGGTCCATCCATGCCTGCTCTTGCACACCAATTGACAATCATGTACAGGCCTTCTTAATCATGATTGACCTCACTTTCATTAATCAAAGACCAAAAGCAATAGCGTTGATGTGGTGCGCAGCCGGATGCCTGGGTACGTCAGGTGTCGCACTGGCACCGGTGCTGTCAGATCACGGGCGCGATTGGCGACTCTTCTTCAAATACTGGACGATCCCGACCACAGTGTCGTTGCTGGTTTCCTTCGTGTTGTACCCGGAGACGTACTTCAAGCGACCGACAGTAGCCTTTGACGGCATGATCCTGCTTCAAACGGCCACCGAGAAGCTGACTGTCTATGAAGACGTGGAGAAAGAATCTCGCATCTACAAAGACCTCCCAGAACAGCCTCTTCGAACGGGCTTCGCGGGTGTCCGTGATCGGCTAGGACTCGCTCGCTCGCCGTTCGCGTCGTGGACGTCCATGAGGCGTTGCTACCTGCAAATGGGATACTGTACAGCCAATCCTCTCATCGTCTGGGTCTTCATCACATCGTCGTTCAACACAGCAAGCGCGATTTACATCAGTGCGACGTATGCGCGCATCCTTCTCGCACCACCATACAATATGTCGTCCGAGAGTGTCGGCACGGTAAATGTGGCGTCAGGAGTAGGCGCGCTTGTGGGCTTTTTGCTTTGGAACTATGTTCTCTCCAACCTTGTCACGCGTTTGTCGAAGCGCAATCGCGGCGTCCTCGAGGCCGAGCACTATCTTATTGGCTACGTGGTACCGACGGTGGCTGGCGCGCTCAGCAGCCTTCTGTATGGGTTGGCGGTCGATCACAAGTGGCCACGAGAGTGGTTCTATTTCTCGCGCGGATTGAATGGCATGTCCTTTGTTATGCTCATGATCTCGAACACGCTATGGGTCACGGAAGCCTTTCCGAGGTGGGCTGCGCCAGCCATGGCCGTGGTAGGGGGCGGCTGCTACCTTCTCTCCTTCGGGCTGAGCTTTGCGCTGGGGCCATGGGTCGAAGCCCAAGGGTATACGGGGGTGGGCGTGCAACTCACGGCCTTCCAGATTGCAGGTGGCCTGGTGGCGATGCCGGTGGCGTTCTGGGGCAAGAGTGCGAGGCAAGCGATCCATGGACGGTGGGCGGACGACCGAAGCGGAGCGCTGAGGCCGCTGTGAGGGATTTGGTGTACTATGTATTTACTCTATGAGCGGTAGTACTACAGTAGGCACGATGTACTATGGTAATACCCTAGGTACAACGATTTGTTGTGGTCGGATTTCCCGCTCCGAAGTTCCCCCGGAGCGAGCTCTAAGCACGTAGCGTCGCTGAGTCATCTCGGCACGCTAAGCGAGGCGCTCCTGCCCTCCGACTATAAAGACGGCGCCTCGCCCGTCCCCCTTTCCTCGCACCAGCTCTGTCAGTTCCCTCCCTCCTTCCCTACGACCACTCAGGCTAACCCAAAGCAGCTTTGCCTTTTGGCTTAGATCAAGTGTAGTATCTGTTCTTTTCAGTTTAATCTCTGAAACGTTCCTACGGGAACATCAATGATTATTCTCATTTTTGGACTTGGCCGGCAGCTCCCTGGGCTTGCTCACAGTTGCCGGCACGGTGTCGTCAGTATTGCACTATCTCTGACCGACGCGATGCCTCTTTTTCATTGGGTCTGCTGGCTTGCTGGCGGCTGAAGGGCGAAGAGACGCGGTTCGAAATGAATTTTCCAGTCCGCAATTTTTGGCGTGCGGCCTCCATCTACCAACCGAACCGCTAGGTCCAAAACAAGCGCCCGTGCGCTCATGGCACGTTGCATCGAACACGCTGGACGGCTTAGTGAGCGAGACTTGATTCTCTTCCTGAGCAGGTTGCTATGAAGGTTTGGTATGATAAAGCACCCAAGGGTGCAAAGGAAGCTTTGAAGGTTTGGTACGATAAAGCACCCAATGGCGCAAAGGAAGCTTTGATCTTCTATGCCTCAACAACTACATAGTATACATAATCCTTCATCCTTCCCCGCGGCTCACGATGCTAAATAGGATAGCGCCGTCGAATACTGGTGGATGAAAGCCGTCCCCTTCATGAAGACGGGGTCAGATCATCCACTTGAGAATCCCGGACCAAGGCTGGATTCCTAGCGATGAAATCTCGTGATGAAATACCGTCGACGAAATCTAGTGATGCCCAGTGATGAAATGCCCAGTGATGAAATACCCAGTGATGCGTCGCACAAATTTTCGTAGCAACAACCCACCCACACCCTCCTCCAACAAGAACCCTCCTAGCCTTGCCGCACCCCCCCCCAATTTCACCTCATACAATGCCTGCACAAGCTGCCATGGTCAATCCGACCATTTTCCAAGACCTCCAGGCGCGCATCGACCAAGACACGGCTGTCCGTGAGGTAAGCCATCTGCGTGGAGATGCACGTGATCGCGCACTGATTGCGCGACAGGAACTACGCGACCTTGTGCAAGCGCTGGAGAAGCACAGTAGGCAACGAACGAACCCTTGACCAAATTGCCATCGCTGATCCAGCCAAGACCGCAATGTCTCCTTCGTGCTGTCAAGAGCTCATTCCACCCCCGTTTCTGCCCGTGCGTCGCGCCGCCTGCCTTGGAGTTGCCGTCTGCTGACTGGCATGACAAGTGACCGAGGTGCTCAAGGCAGCCGAGGAGCCCATCAAGAGCGTCGTAGAAACGGTGTCGAAGCTCTCGCAAGCTGCATCCAAGATTCCGTATTACAAGTTCAACAACATGTGGACCCGTCAGATGCAGGGTGCAGTGCGTTTTCAACGATAAACTACCACCAAAACACGCCCAAAGTACTAAGAGAAGCATAGGCTGAGAGCGTGCTGCTATGGGGATGGCTGGGTGGGTACCAAGGTCAGGGTGGCGAGGTGCAATGCGGACGCTTATTGACCATTGAAGAGCTCGGCGAGATTTTCAGCAGTAGGTTCGCGACCACGACCACAGATGCCTAATTGACAGCAGATCCCTAGTTCCCGTCAACCTCAAGGACCGCGATGCATTCCACCTGTCGCTCGAGGAGTACCTGCAGTCACTGATCACGCTAGTCGAAGAATTGGTATGCTTCCCATGCCAATATGTCTACATTCAACCCACTTGCTGACGCTTGGTAGACTCGTCTTGCACGCAACGCCGTCACGCTAGGCGACTACGACCGTCCAATCCTTATCAATCAGTTCGTCAAAGACCTGCATGCGGGCTTCCAGATCCTGAACCTCAAGAACGACGCCTTACGTCGTCGCAGCGATGGTCTCAAATACAGGGTCAAGGACGTAGAGGATGTAGTCTATGATCTATCTCTCAGGAACCTGGTGCCCAAGAAGGGGGAACAGAAGCAGTAGATCTCAGGTGAGGTCACTGGCAGAGGACATTCGTCTAGTTCATAATGCTGTTTTGAACAGGCTCAAATACCTGTCCGGATGTCGAATTCAGCATGAAATGGCGGCGGTAATTAATCTGTAAAATACATTCGAATTTGCATCAGGTTCATGCAATGGTGATGATGCTCGAGTATCGTTCTCAAGAAGCTGCCGCTAAACCGACGCTGCACGGACGCCGTCGCGAATCTCGCAACCCAACCTTGGATTCACACCACAAGCCATCACCCACCGAGGAACTCCCGCGTTGCAGCCCATTCATCGCAAGCATGGCCACCACCACCGCCGTCAATGTCAACGCGACTGGCAAGCGGCAAGCATCCCCGCCAGCGCCAATTCAGCCCCTGCGGAATGAAACTGCACGGCTCTACACGCACCTCCACCCAGCGCTGATCCTCTCCCTCTACGCGCTCAAGTTTCCCGCTCTGGTCGCCGACCCGGTCCCGGCGCTCCTCAGCACCCTTCTACCTCTTGCCGTCCTGCAAATCGCATACGTAGCAGTATGCCTACCACCCACCGGCGGAACCCCCACGCTGCGCAAGCAGAAGCCCGGCGAGAAAAAAGGAAAGGTCCCGGGACCGTTGGAACAAGGGCTGAACAGCAAAATTGTCGTAAGTTCTTAGCCATGCTGTGGACAGGCCGACTCTCTGCGGCCACAGGATCAGAACTGATCAGTGCATATGTATACAATCAGCCTGCCTTTCTATCCCTCCTCCTGGCTACCCTCGCCGCTACGCCTCTCCTCACTTCGGTGCTCGTCCTCTTCGGCGCGCCTGTGACCACGCATCACTATCATACCCTGCTCTGTGGCGCCCATATTGCGCTGCTCAGCACGCTCCCGCTTGTCTACGTCCACGGTGTCCATGGCGAGACATGGAGGCAGATTGTCGCGCTCTTGCTGCCGATGGATGAGGTTTACGGTGGACTGGTCGGGACGGTGCTTGGTGCTTGGCTGGGTGCTGTCCCTATTCCCTTGGACTGGTGAGTCTCGTCCGCCCTGCCGCGTGCATGCTTGCCTCGGAACCGGTAAAACAGGATTTGCAGCGAGAAAGAGCTGATGTCTTTGCAGGGACCGTGAGTGGCAGAAGTGGCCCGTGACAATTGTCACAGGAGCTTACCTTGGCTATGCAATTGGCAAGTTGCTCGGAGGCACGCTTCTCAAGGGCAAGAAGATCATGTTCGATTAGCTGCAGCGCTCGACTGTATCATCGTCGCAGTCCGTGTCGGATGCAATTCCCATTATGGCGCCTGACGCCAGTGTACGATTCGATGAAGCCGTTCAAAACCAGAGATTGAAACATCACAAAACACGGATGGTTCCTCGATCCCGTGGAGGTGTCTCGTTCTACATAGATTTGCGGTTTTATCGTAAAACTCGACCAATCAAAATGCGTGGTTCTAGCGGCAAGCTAACTCCGCTAAACCCCGGCAGCACTTGTCTTGAACGGCAAACGTCATGTCTTTTTATGTATATTCCGTGTTTGTCCATGTACATATATCAAGGAGGCTACAGTTTCCGCCGACGATACGCCCAGTACGCCTTGACGGGGAGCTTCCAATCCACCGTTCTCAGATTGGCATCAAAAATGTCAAAGTCAACCTTTTGCAGCCGGTCCAGCCATGACTGCGTCGCGATACTCGACATGAAAACGCCAAAGGCGTGTTCAACTTCTGCCAGCTGCGCCTCTTTCCCCGAGTTGAGCTGCTGGGCGGTATACTGATGGCCCTCTTCGTGTTGGTGCTCAAAGTCGTGGCCGAGCGTGCCTTCGGACCGCAGTTTGGACAGCATCTCCCGTGCTGTAATCAGATGGTCGTTGGCGCGGGTTGCGACTATGAAGATTGCGTCGCGGAGGCCGGGCGCGGAGGCGCCTTGCCGGAAGACGTCTTCCTCTCTCAGGTTGGCTTCCGCCATGACGTCTAGTGGGAGCAGTACAGCGCCCTGGGTGGGCCCGGATTGGCCCGTCATCGAGTTGCTCGTGCCCAGGGGCTGTTGCGGAGGAAAGGCAATCAAGGGCACGCCACGCAGCACCGCTGCTATGCCCATAGCCTTACCAATGTGGCTTGCCACGTGGTCTGTGGTGAGTGACGCCTGGGGTAGGGCCGAGAGGGTCAGATACAGCATGGTGGAATATGTGTTTTCGGCATAGGCTTCCAGGGCCGCCAGGGTGGGGTATGGAGGATTGCCCAGATGCTGTTCGCGCGTGTTGATGATGCGATGAAACCAGGCCTTGCTCAGGCGTGCCGTACCCTGTGAGCGCTCCTTCAGGTCCTCGGCGGCCTTGGCGAGCAGGATGGCAACGGGCTCTTGGGGAGGCGTGCCGGCGAGGGCTTTGGCCACGGTGTCGCGCCAGAACTGCATGCGCATCATGCCCACGACCGGCGTGTTGGTGGTGTCGGCCACGCGGGCGACCTCGACGTTGAAGGCACGGATGGCGAGGAAGGCATCGCGCGAGGCACGGGGGACGAAGGCCTGCAGGACGTGCGAGGGCGCATCGTAGGCCCGGACCAGGTTTGCGCAGTAGGTGCGCGCGCGCTCGACCGCGGCCTCGGCCTGCGCAGGCGGGGCTACATCTCTACGGGGCGACGAGGCATGTAGGAGGCGCCTACAGGACGCTGGACAACAGTGTCGGCGCCGGAGGAGGGCGGTGGACAGCGGCGAGGAGGGCATTAGACGGGGGAGGGGGGGTGGGGGTCATGGCACGGGTCTACCGGTACGTAGGTATGTGCATCCCACCTACTCCGACAGGGCGCTAGGTTAACAGAGGCCACGATTCCCACGCAAACACCGCCCGCGAACGACAGAATCCCGGAAAACACGGCCAACAGGCTTGGCCGCAACAAGCGCCACAGCGTGGGAATGACGACGGGTCGCGGCGTGGGTGCATGGCGCTGTCATCCGATGTGGCAACGGGCGCTACCTAGCGTGCACCCGTGAAAGCGCGTTGCGTGTTGCGGCGCGTCGGCTAGGCCAGGCCACCCGCCCACGGCCACCATGGAGGCGCCTCATCCCGACGAGCGCCCGGCCAAGAAGCGCAGGTTCTTTGCCGAAGACTCATCGCCAGCCCCGGTGCGCACCACTACCCCCCAGGCGCCCCCCACCGCGCCGCCACCCCATTCCAGCAACGGCGACAGGGCACAAGACGGCGAGGACAATGACCAGGGCCATGGATTCGACACTGGCATGTTGCAGGCTGTGGTTGGAGAACTGCCTGACGCCACAGTGCAGCAGCTCAAAGAGGCCAGTGGAGGCAACGTCCAGAGAGCAATCAACCTC
>Ga0182210_1000110_pt1 | contig 16014 bp, 12 predicted proteins | sample G5R1MG_19_FD_129670 | JGI IMG/M metagenome (GOLD analysis project Ga0182210, IMG submission 129670) | Switchgrass phyllosphere microbial communities from Michigan, USA - G5R1_MAIN_03OCT2016_LD1 MG | ecosystem: Host-associated > Plants > Phyllosphere > Phylloplane/Leaf | place: USA: Michigan... | reverse complement strand
TCGGAAAAGGGCGCCGAATATCCTCCAAGGACTTGCTTGTCGTTGAGGGCCTGTTTTGCCTTCTTCGTGAAAGCCTCCCACGCGACTAGGGGAGAGTAAAAGGTATTGGCGCTGTCGCTCAGGACTGGTAGTGACTTGCTTTCGGGCGTGTCGGGTCCGATGAGAGACAGTCCCGACTGTTGGTACTGAACTACCTGATGGTCGGGTCGAAGATTCGCAGTACTTGCCACGTAGCCGCTAGGCGTAGAGACCGAGACTTTTGCGATTTTGTAGTTGGTGAGCTGATTTCCGTCGCCCTCGACAGTCAACCATACGACAGCTGTTTGCCATTCGTGCTTGTGGCTCTTCTTACCACCCGTGGATTTAGGGAAGTACCAGGAGTACATGATTGCGTCCATGTTGGAGAATTCACCTTTGCGTTCATTTTGGAAACGTCGGGCGTATAATTGGCCACCAGACTCCTGGTTCGTCTTGAAGCAGTCCTTGTTATCAGTACTTTTAGAGGATAGACCCTCACTAGTGTAGTATTAGCTGACTAGTTATCAAGAAGGACTCGGAGATTTTACCTTGTATATCCTTCGGAGTCGACAGCAGCTACAGGGGAACAGGAGTCAATAGCGTTCAGGTAGGGCTTGAAAGCAAGTTCCAATTGTGAATTCATGTCCCCATTTGCAGTGACAGTCTCCTGGAGGCTGGAGATAACTGGTTGAGTTTTGAATATTCCACTATTTCCAGAGGATGGTCTGAAATTAAGGTCGCCAGGTTGGGATCGGGGTTTCAAGCTCGAAAGCTCGACAGGTGAGGCGAAAACGCAAGTTGCGGCCAGCAAGAGCTGTGCTGGAAGTGTATAAAGCATTATATTGTTTAACCGCTACTGCGCTTAAAATGGGGGTAAAAGTAGGAGCTATTATACTTAAGGGAGACTTCAGCAGGGTATATATATATACTTGGAGTGGAGTAGGTACGCAGTACTACTAATTGTGTTCCCGGAGATTACCGGGATTATAAGCAATAAATTAAGTTACCTGTTTCGGCACTATACGAAACAATTGGTTACTTAGGTCTAATTCTAGAAATATAGTTATATAAAAGTAATACTATATACTATTATATTGTTTAAGGCAGGACTCTAGAACAGATATATTCTTTAAGTAGAATAATTTATCCAAGCCTAGGTATTTATTTAGCTAACAGCGGACTACGTATACCTGTAACTGATAGTGAAATAGCTAGAGTTTCTCTATCTACCCTAGGAGCCTAACGTTGTTTCACTATTTCGGCGCAATAGCTATAAATAAAGAGTCCCTGCTATAGGGCCGATTCTGCTGATTTACCGTACTCAGGCCCTTGCGATTTTCAGGAATGTTGCGCTACCTATAACTAGGTAGCATAGCGAATTCCCAGCTACTGTTCTGTCCGGACATCTACTACTATATGGTATTATCGGTATATCTATCTATCTCGGAATACAAGCAACAGATATTTCCCACTCTATCCTAAACACGCCAGTTTAATATATAAATCTATCGTGTTAGCCCCTCAAAGATTACGCTTTCGGCGACTAGGCACGATATATACCTATGATACCATGATAGTGATAGACCTTCGGCCACAGGCCCAATCTTTCTGGACAAACCGCCAGGGCCCGAGTAGTTTCACAAGTGTTATCAATGGTTAGCTAACCTCTGCGAACCATGCTTCGGGCTGAAGACTATCGGTTCTACAAGAAATTATCAAATTTTACCCTATATCCCTGGACCCTCTGCGTAGTAACACAATACCAACTATCTTTCTCGGGATAAGAGTAGTAGGTAGCGTACGCTACAAAGAGGGTCTGATAAATAACGACAATGCGCGTTCCCTAATCGAACCCATCTTGACGCAACGTCAACAGGCGTCGTGGAAGCCTTGGGTGGTTTTTCATGCTTTCCGCATACTATCCCACGCAGCCTTCAGGTGGTCCTGGAACTGTGTTTTCGAACGGCCAGACTTAGCCGGGGCGTCTGAAAAGGGCGCTGAATATCCTCCCAGAGCCTGCTTGTCGTTGAGAGCGTGTTGTGCCTGCGGCGTAAAAGCCTCCCACGGGACCAGTGACGAGTTAAAGGCGGTCGCTTCGTTGTGAATATGATCTGCATCCAGCCCCGACTGCACGTAGAAAATCCCTAGAGGATCAGATCCATGCGATAACCGAGGACTGACACCAGTCTTGTAGCCTCTAGGCGTAGATACCGAGACGTCTGCAACTGCATAGCTGGCAAGTGGATCTGGGTTTGCGGTTTGCGTCCGCATAAGCCACAGAACCACTATTTGCCAGTCGTGCTTGTGGCTCTTTTTGTCGCCCGTGGATTTGGGGAAGTACCAGGCGTACATGAGTGCGTCGCTGCCAGAGAAGTCGCCTGGAGATTTGTTTTCGAAATATCGAGCGTAGACTGGCCCCGGGACCGCGGGATTAAAGCAGTCTTTGTTATCAGTACTTTCGGATGATAGGCCATCACTGTAGGAATGTTAGGTTGGCCTTTGGAGGAGTTAAGGTATTTACTTTGTATGTCCGTCGGTGTCAACAGCGGCTACTGGGGAGCAGCCGTCAACGACGTTAAGGTAGGGCTTGAAAGCAGCTTCTACTCGTGAAGTCAAGTCTCCGTCTGCAGTTGTCTCATTAGGGCTACGATCACATAGCTTGGTTCTGAATTTACCACGGGGTAGCAAGCTTGGAAGCTGAACAGGTGAGGCAAGAACGCAAGCAGCAGCTAATACAAGCTGTGCTGGAAGTGTGTAGAGCATCGTGACGTATGGCAGCTACTGCGTATGAAATGGTGAATAGTGGTAAAAGTATAAGCTACTGGATTCAATTGTGCCTTCAGCAGTGGACATGAATTAACATTTCGCCTACGTATTTTCGGAGATTGGCCGGTATACAGAGTACCTACATAGTACATCTGTTACAATTATCTGAACTCCGCTCAACTAGGTTACTCAGGCCCAAGAGAGATGATCCACGTCCATTCAAATGTTATCCAAAGTAATCTTCAGGCACGACTGCTATACGGACTAACAAACTTGTGTAGTAAATCTTCACACGGCATATAAGAGGCACCCAGGATACACAGATTATCGAGGCGAAATTTTTCATGGGGACGGTACGGGCGAGCTAACCAGTGACAGAGTTTCCTCATCTGCCCCAGGAACCCCGCGTCGTTTCACCATTTCGGCACAACTGCCAACAAGGCATCCTGACCCTCTTCCGGCGGATTGTCTCGGCTGTAATCACGTATACAGAGCTACGGAAAAGATAAGCTACCAACACGACATCGATCCTCATCACCCAACGTCTCCAGCCAAGACCGCAGCTCCACCCAAGCACGATGCCAGCCGGCGAGATGACATATCCACCAGGCGAAGTCGTTTGTGCAAAACAACAACGACAGAGACATTTGGACGCTCTTACCCGAGCAACTACCATAGTAGTCAGCCTGGGGCGGGAACCTCGGCTAACCGCAGTCTAACTCCCTTCCCAAACCAACAACCCGTCTCAAGCCCACAATCTCCAAGAAGACCAGCCCGGGAGAAAACAGGACATGCCACGATGCCCCTCCTCTCCCCCTTCTCCCTCCCACGGCTGTCCCCGCGATCCCTCCTCTCCCTCCGCGCGTACTCGACGTCGCCAAGTCCCGCGCTCTCCGTTACCAACGTCCCCGCGCCGCATTGTGGCCGGATACGAATCCTGTCGCTGAACCGGCCGGGCGCGCGTAATGCGATTTCGCGGCAGCTGCTCGGCGAGCTGCGCGCGCAAGTGGAGAGCGTGCACGACGAGGGGGACGCGGGCGCAACACGGGCGTTGATTCTCGCCAGCGAGGTGGACTCGAGCTTTTGCGCGGGCGCCGATCTCAAGGAGCGAGCGAGTTTTACCCAGGAAGAGTGGGTATTGCTTCCATTGGAGTTTGTTTTGAGAAAAACGATGGCGTGTCTCGACTAACCACGGCTCCCTCTCGGTACCTAGCACAGCAGCTTTCCTCGCCTCTCTCCGCGCCACCTTCGCTTCCCTCTCACGGCTGCGTATCCCCACCATCGCCGCCCTCGCTGCGCCCGCATTCGGCGGCGGCCTTGAACTAGCCCTCACAACGCACCTGCGCGTCTTCGGCTCCAACGCGGTCGTCGCGCTGCCCGAAACACGGCTCGCCATCATCCCTGGCGCAGGGGGGACGTACCGTCTCCCTGCGCTCATTGGGCTGTCCCGCGCCCGCGACTTGATCCTCACGGGTCGTCGTGTTGCCGCGCCCGAAGCATATTTCCTTGGAATCTGCGATCGGCTAATTGAAGTTACCCAAGAGGACTTGGAGCAGGAGGGTGCGGCGCGGAAAAAGGTGTTGAGCGAGGCGGTGAAGCTGGCCAGGGAGATATGTGAGGGCGGGCCGATTGCGATCAAGGCTGCTTTGGCGGCGGTCGAGGGCTGTGCGTTGGGCGAGCGGGCGGAGAATGCAGCGTATGAGACTGTGGTCAAGACAAAAGACAGAGACGAGGCGCTTGTCGCCTTCAGGGAGAAGAGAAAACCCATGTTTAGGGGTCATTGAATCGAGGACTACCGTATCAATCAAGCATGTCGGATGGAGGGCTGTGCGGGAGATGGAGCTTTACATCTTGCTCTTGATCTCCTCCAGCAGTTTGGTCAATTCGCTCTTGTCTGCTGGTTTCGCCGGCCAGCCGATGCCCAGTCCTTCCTTCTCATTCGGCTTCGGAATCAGATGGAAATGCACATGATCGACCTCCTGGTGCGCTATGCGGCCATTGTTCTGCAGGATGTTGTAGTCGTGGATGTTCTGAGCCAGTGCGATCCTCTTGGTGACTGAGAGCACTTCAGAAAGCTGGTCGTCGGGGATGTCGTGGAGTTTGGCACCGTGGTGTTTGGGGATGATGAGCTGGATGCCAGACGTCAGTGGCTGTTCAAGGGCCGAGGAAAGCGCATGGCAAGCAGGAAAACGACCTACAGAGTGCCCTTTGCTGAGCGGTCCAATATCGAGGAACGCAAGGGTTTTGTCGCTCTCGAAGATCTTCATCGAGGGGATCTCACCTGCATGGGGGGGCTAGTTAGCGGATCATGGCGGTACCAAGTAACGGAATGGTCGGGACCACCACCCACCCTTGATGATCTTGCAGAAGATGCAGATGCCGGCCATTGCGGTACTCAGGGTGCAACAGTACTGTGTTGGACAGGAGACGCAAGTGTCGTGTGTGTTAATTGGTAGGGCGAGAGTTTGGCTTGGAGAGGAGGACGACAGGCCCAAGCTTCACGGCAAAGTGGGGGGAAAGGTGAGGCGGGGTAGGCTGGTTTGGTCTTTTTGACCAGGGCAATCCAATTTTATTGAGTTATGGCATGGATTGATGCGGTTACCATTCGACCGACTCTTGCTACTCCTTCGTACGTGGGGTAGGTAGATCGAGAATCAAAAAAAAGAAAAGAAAAAAACGTCTGCCAGGCAGCCACTCGGAATTCAGCAAGCGCAGTAGCAAAACGAACGTCACCACTGTATCAAATACCAAAAAAACAAACAAACGCGCTGCGAACAGGGATCGAACCTGCGCGGCCGAAGCCATTAGATGTCTGAACGGAATTCAAGTCTAACCCATTAACCACTCTGGCATCGCAGCTGGAGATTGTTCGCGGAGGAGCTAATTAGCTCTACTATCATGTGGCCATGCTCCGTCGTCTTGCGTGCCCACATCCGCTATACAAGCGGGCTACGTTGCACAAAGAAGCAGATGGACAATTCGTATTATTCTGGCGGTCCATCTTGCCGACTAGAGACTAGACTTCCCGCCCAACGCCCACGTCGCGCTCGCCTCATCCCACCGAACCTTGCTCTCCGCCCCCAGCTTCTCCAAGATCTGCAGCACGCCCCTCTCCGCCGGCTCCCACAGGCTCTCGGGATAGTGCTTGTAAATGACCTTGACGAGCTCCCTGCTCGTCCAGCCGGCGTGGCGTGGCGACTCCGAGGCCACGACGTCGAGAACCTGCTGCTCGCGCTGCTTGCGATGCTGCAGGTATTCCCGGATTCTGGCGGGGCCGTGGGGGATGACGGGCCCGTGGCCGGGGTAGGCGCGGCCGCCAAAGGCGTGGGCCATGGTTTCGAGGCTATGCAGGTAGGAGGCGAGGTCTTCGAAGACGGCGGTGCCCTGGCCGAGGACGTTGTCGGCGGTGAACATGGCGTCTTCTTCTTCGAGGATGAAGGCCATGTGGTCGGTGGTGTGGCCGGGGGAGTGCAAGGCGCGCAGCGTTGCGCCCTCGGCCTTGAACTGCTGCCCGTTGCCGATGTCGAGCCAGTCATCACGGGGATTGTGCTTATGTACGGTGGTGTGGGGAGAAAGAGACCGGAGGTCTGGCACGCCCTGGATATGGTCGGGGTGCCAGTGCGTTAGGAGCGCTTTGTCGATGGTGATGTTCTCCTTTGCCAGGACCGACTTGACCGATGCAATCCATTCCGGCTTGCCTTCGCCCGTGTCGATGAGGAGGCGCTTGGGGCCTTGGCCGACGATGTAGGTGTTCGTGCCTTGGCCGCAAAATCAGCAGCTGCCTGTATTTCCAGGCTCGGGGTGAATACGACGTACCCTGCAAGGTAAACTGTTCCCTGTTAACCACGGCCGTTGGACGCTCAATCGGCGCTCACTCACTTTGCCCGGATTCCCGCCCAAAATCCGAATCACTCGGCTGCTCAGTTTTTCCACCGTCGCAAGGGGCACGAGAGGCTCAGCCATGATCCAAGACAGCCTCCAAGAGGCAACACGCGTGCACCAGCATTGCAGACGTGCGGACCTGGTGATGCTGACCATCACTAGTACTTACTACTTTGGGCCACTGCCGAGGCTCAGAGCGTGTCTTATCGATAGCCCGCCATTTCGTCACCGCGGGAAGAAAGCAAGCTATCACTCTTCAGGCGAGCCAGGCCACCATCCAGCACTGCACAGGACTCCCCCTCAAGCGCCGCCTCGCCATGCCGCTGATCGAAGAGGACGACGAGCCACTGTATGTTCCCTTCTCGCGCAATGACCATTTGCTAAGCAGCAAAGCCAGCTCTCGAGCACGGCACTGGACGCTTTGAAAGAATTTTACGGCGAACGGGATGCGCGCCAAAAACAGTTTGAAGCGCTCAAGGGCCAGGCTGAAGATGAGTTTGACGGGAAATTGACCATGGAAGCCTTCACCGAGAACTGGAATGCGAGCCAGTTCTGGTATAGCGACGAGACGGCGTCACTTCTCGCGAGCCAGCTCCTGGATGGTGCCACGGATGAGACTCGGATAGCCGTAGTGTCAGCGCCCAGTGTCTTCATCCAGCTCAAGAACATGGTCGTAGGTTATCATTTTCTCGATTCTTCTTCTTCTTCTTGTCGTCTTTCTGACAAAGGAAACGAACAGGCTTCGGGCCAAGTCAAGTGCAGGCCGCACATCACACTCCTCGAGTACGACGAGCGTTTCGCCGTCTTCAAAGAGTTCGTCCGCTATGACTTTGAAAAAGCTATCCAACTCCCCGCGGAGCTGCAAGGCTCGTTCGACGCCATTATTTGCGATCCCCCCTTCCTAAGCCAAGACTGCCAGACCAAAGGTACGGTGTGCTCTGGTCATCGACGGCAGATTACCCATGGGCTAACGCACCAATCCCCCAGCGGCCTTGACAGTGCGCTGGCTAGCCAAGTCCTGGACGCAGGAAGCACTGCGCCTCCTCGTCTGCACAGGAGAGCGAATGGAATCCCTCATCACCGAGAAACTGTACGGCAGGGTCGGCACGCGGACGACCGATTACGAAATCCGGCATGCCAAGGGGCTCAGCAACGAGTTCAGATGCTACGCCAACTTTGAGTGCGGGGCTTGGAAGTGGACATCGTCATGAGGTTGCCAGGATACCAGTTTGATGGCAAAGTTTGCACATGCGTATCATCTCGTCGTACTGCGGGTCATGTCACCCCCCACCATGTGTGGATAGGCTTCCACTGGGTAGTATAGCTTCCATCGATGCTGCCGAATCCCGATGATGATCACCTTCCCCCCTGCCACACCTTATTGCAACATGGGCATTGCAGGAGCCAATAAGGAGAAACCGTGGGTCTTACTTTCTTGCTCACTACAGGAGCACCAGGTGGATACAAGGACAAGTGACGCCATTTCGACGTAGATCGCGCAGCAGAATCCCGGGGAGTGCATATATAAACATGTCCTCCTCAATACAACGTTGATCTCACCTCCAAAGCCTATCACCCGACCCGACGTCCTAAAGCCACTGCCATAGCACTCTACCAACAAAACACAACCCTCCATACAGCCTCAGGCAGCCCATCCATCATGTCCGACGCATTCCGCAAAGACTTCCACACCAAGGCGGGCGAGAAGCTCGTACGCTGTCCCTGTCTTCTCAGACGCTTCCCTCTTGGCCTCACTAACCCGCCCCGCCGCCCAGCAACCCGACTCGTCCAAGTCGACGCTGGAAAAGGCAAAGGAAAGCATCACAGGCGCCGGCGACAAAGTAGCCCGCGAAGCGCAGCCAGACGACTCGAAGAACATGAGCCAGTCGATTAGCGACAAGTTTGGCCGCTCCAAGGACAATACGGTGCACGGGTCTACGCACGAGTCGATTGGGGACAAGACCAAGCATGCGCTGGGCATGGGACATAGTCATGATGGGGTGTAGTTGCGGAGAGGCTGCGTTCGATAGCTCTGCTGCACTGCTTTGAATCAAGTATCCATAGCCCATGATGCCGTCTCTGGTCTTGCGTGTTCATTGCCCATGTGGTTGCTGCTATTGTTTTGTTTTCGGTGGGTTCAGTCTTGCTTCCCTATGACTGCTGAGTGAGTGAGCGGCTAGCGGGCATTCGTTCGACCAGGCGGGTGGAAAGCAGAGGGAGAAAGGTAGGTCGACGGTCGGTCTCCATGCCTGCGAGTCGCGCGAACCAAGGCCGCACGCAGGCCGTGTTGCCAGCCCAACGACCAACGGGCCGACGAACAGAGGCGAATTGTGTAGGTATACGGCGAAGGAGAGGGACTGGGACTGCGTGGGTAGGCAAGAGGGCGGTGTCGAGGTCGATTCCTTGTAGGTACGATGGTAGAGAGAGTGCCACGTCGCGACACACCCAGAAAAGGATCGTTCTCGATGCCGTCTCGCAAAGCAATGCGCATGCAGGAACCAGGCGGGCATGGATGGGGCGGTCTGGGTGCCAGGGGGGTGCCGGGGCGCGGCCGGGGGATGACGCAGTGCAGAGTGGGTCGGTTGCCATGGGGGCCGACGGCGGGCTGGTGTTTGTATACCCCAGCCATCTTCCCAGCCACGTCCCCGTCTCCCACCCCAACCTCACCATTTCGGCCGCCCGCAAAAACAAGTCGAGGCTGCCGTTGATTGAGAGAAGTCCCATTCCAAGCCACCCACCCACCTTCACTCGCACCACCCACGCGCCAATCCTATTCATTCCGCAGCAGGAGTCATCTGACCATTTGTTTCGTCGCAGAACGCATTCCGACCCCAACTCGCCACACGCTCCCAGCGTGCTTGCGACGACGTCTCTCACGCGAGCCACGGTCTGCGTGCATTCCAACCGGCCCAAGCATTCTCCACGCCGCCACGAGGCACGCTGAAGGAGAGCGCGTTCCACCATGGCGAATCTACGCTTCGCAGTGAGCATGCAACGTGCGTCTCACGCCTCTGCTGCGCCCGGGAATGACGGCAGGCTGACCAGTGCGCCCAGGGTTAATACCGTTTCTTGGCTTCCACCATGTGCTCATGATCCTCATCGCAGTCGCCATCATCCTCCTCTGTAGGTCCGCCCTGCCGAGAAGCCGGCGGCACTCGATTTCCACGCCACGAGCTAACCCGCCCTGCCCAGCATTACTACTCGCAGGATGCTCCTCCACATCCCCCCTCATCCCCGGCATCTTCCTCATCTCCATGTGGTACGAAAAGTACACGCCCTCGTACGCGCCCGAGCAAGTCGACCCCGGCGTCACCCAGGCCATTGCCAACATTGTCGGTAACGCCCAGCTCGGCGTGCGCGTCGGCTACTTCGGCATCTGCATCAACCGGGACGGCGGCGGCTACATCTGCTCCAACAACGCAACCGCGCTCGTCGACAATCTGTCCGTCGACCAAGATCCCCTCAACCTCGTGTGGGTTGCTGCCACCTTCAAGGATGCCGTTGTCTTCCCCTACCTGCTCATCGTCGCCATCATCCTCGCCTTCTTCACCTTCATCCTCCTCGCCACCTTCCCCGGCTGGCACGAGGAGAGAGACGAGCGCACCGGATCCGACGTCGACGTCAAGCCCTTCCCCTCACGGCCCGTCTCGCAAGTCGCCCTCGCCCTCATCTTCACCTCGTCCATCTTCGTGCTCGTCTCGGTGCTATGGCAACATACAGCCTCGGTCGCCGCATCAACAATAGCACAAGACCTGGGAAATGGCAGCGTCAAGTCGGGCGTGGGTACCTCTGCCATGGTCCTCGGCTGGTTCGGCTTCGTACTGCTCATCATAGTAACCATTGGGTTACTCGTCATGATCATCAGCATCAGTGTCCTCGACCGTCTCACCGACGACTAAATCGGCGGAACTCCCAAGTAATTTGACATGCTCGTGCTATTTTATTCTTTTTTTTTGGCGACCTTGTGTATTTTGGCTCCGAGTGTACTCGGCATTCCCTTCTTCTAGACCGCTTCGAACCGCTTGGCTCGATACCATACCCTTGACTTTGGCGACGCGATTGCAGCCCGCTTGCTGCACAAGACGACCTATTTGGCATACTCGGCGTTTGGGGCTGTCTTTTCATGCATGGGGAGGGAGCGCGATGATGCACGACTTGGAGCGTGAGGCAGCAGTGCAGCAAGAGAGAGGATGGACCGAAGGAGATGCTATGAGACACGGAATTGCATGGACACGACAGAAGCGTAGGGAAGAAAAACGTCTCGCAGGAACTGTATTTATGTAGCAAATGAAAGCACCAAAGATGGGAGGAGTTGCAAGATTTACCTGGGGAATACTTGGTATCCCTTCTGTGTCCTTTTCTTCTAATATCGATCCAACTATAGTCTCTGTCTGTAAGTTGCAGATATAGAAGCTGCAGTCTGGGAATTAATAACACAGATTTTGGCCATAGCCGAAACGCATGCATTCATTTATCCCCGTGTTGCTTGGCTTTAGATAGAAAAATTACACAATCTTTAACAAAACCCTATGGACTTTTTCCACTCCTTATACATATTCAAATCGGACCCAAATCCTCTGTCTTGCAATTCACTTGCCAACAGGACTGCCCACGCCTTTTTCTTTGCCAATTCTTGCTCAGCACATAGGTGAAAACCACCGGAAACTAAAGGTTTTGTGCCTATCCAGAAACGTGGATAAAATCCTGCGGATTCCCAGTCTATAATACCACTAATTTCTTTCTCCTCCGATAAGAGGATATTTGTAGGTCCAAGGTCAGCGTGGTAAAAGTAAAACGTGTCGCCAATTTTTAGCTGTGTCTCTGGGTTCAGCTTGGTCAGATAAGCGTGGAGTTCGGCTTGCGAGAGAGGCGGAAGTGGATGGGGAATCCACGAAGGTAGGGCGAAATCTTTCTTGTACGTGAGAAAGGGCTCAAGAACTGATCCGCCAGATGGATTCTGGAGCTTCTGTGAAGTTTGGGAGGCAAGGTTTTCGCAAAAGGTCGCAACTGTTGCAGCCACCTTCTGGCGTTGTATATCGGTCAGAGAAGGCCAAGCCTCGTCGAGTGTCTTCCCCTCTACTGCGACAAGAACAAGAAAGCTGCGGTTCCATGCCTTGTCCAACCATGAGCAGTACACCTCAGGGACTGGTAGGGAAGGAACAGCTTTCCTCGCGAAAGCTATTAGATTGGATTCCGTATCCATTCCCTCACACCATGACTTAACCTTGAAGTACGCGTCTCCAAATCGCCAGCAGGCGGCCGACGAGCCAATGCTATGGATTCTGTTTTCCTCAGCTTCTTGCTCCCCAAGCATCCCCGAGTACAGCTCCTGCTCGGACTTGAGCATAGGACGAATGCTGAAAGTTGCACCAGCTTTGTCTTCCCATGTTGAGATGCTATTTGCCGCAACTGTGCAGTTCTGCTCACAGATCATCATCGAACCCAGTATCCATGTTGATTCATTGACACGCCTGATCGATAGCTGACATTTAGGCGTCATTTCACTGATATATTGTTAGGAGGGGGATGAAGAAAGTTATAAGAACTGCCTACTAGTAGACCATGATGTAGAAGAGAGTTCCGAAGCGAATCAAGAGCGCAAACAAAAGAAGGAAAGTTTGGAGAATGGTAGCCTTTAATATTCCTGGGGATGGATCAGCTGCGATCACGATATTGAAAACAATTGTAAGAGAGCCTTAGTAGGACATATGAGCTGCGATAAAGTTGCCAAGTTAATTATGAAAGATGAAAGGGAACGGAGAGACGTGCGCAATAAGTGTGTTGGGTAAAGTGGGTGTACGGAGCTACGTGACATGGAGCCAAGTAAGCTAGTAGGGTAGCAGCCGTAGTAGCTGCCCTAAAGACGTCGGTTCTATCCGTTATCCTGATAACTATCTATCGCAACGTTTCTATATAGTTTCTATACTATCTCTATAGTATCAATCAATATATATATATAGCGTGCTAATTTATTATATCTAGAGCTACTTGTACGTAGATAAAAGAATAGATATCTTAAAGCCGTTGCATTCTATATACCCTCTTATCCTATTTTCTGTGTTACTTACCTACTATACGCTGTATACACCGTACAAACCTATATACGCTTCCTATCCTCTTATTACCCTATCTAGCAACAGCTATAGAGTCTATTTAATAATATTCGATATCTATAGTATTAACTAATAAATAGCAAACAGGTATTATAGAATAATACTATCTTAGTAATAAACTATATATACCCCCCCGTCGCGTATCTACCGCTATCTTTTTTCTTAGGCAAAATAAAAATATCTAGTTAGGGTAGAATAGAACTTCTATAGTACCCCTAAGCGTCTATTCCTGTAGTTAGTAGATTAGCAGCTTTAAGCTTATTAATAATTTCCTCTATAGAATACAAAGTACCCCGCCAATAGCCCTGCATCAAATTGCGTCGTGTTCCAAGACTAGCCGCTCAACGTCCATGCCATGACTGTAGAATGTTTTCAAAACCCTTTTCTTGTCGATTTTATAAACTATTCCTGATCCGCCAGCGGCCAGGAATATAAGACTTTGATAGTCTATAGTACACGACGAAGATTGGGACTGTATAGGTGCTTTGATCGGTTCCTAAATGGCCGCTTTGATTCCTGGTATACAAGGCGAAAAGGCGTGGATATCTTTCGTGCGAGGGAGAAGACTGGAGTGGAGAGCGAACTTCGCGGTCAGCCTGGGATGGGCGTGAATTGCTCATAGTACATATATACCTCTTATCTCCTCGGAATAGAGATCGGTTGATTGCCAGCTGATTATTAATCCGATAGTGAGCGACAGTGCATTGGCGCCGTCACTCGGGTGTCCGATGGCCGCCGAGCTTGCTTTGTGAAACGCGATGTGGCGCCTTGCCCAGAAGGGATTAGCGCATCCCGCTGGTAGTAGGGCTAGGGAACTTTTTGGAGCGCGGGTTCATCGTGACTGAACGATTTCTTATTCTGTTTCGAACTCGCTCCCACGTTGCTTAGGTCGCTTTTCCTCGCCACAAGATCTTATCCAACGAACAATTGGCTGAATCGAAAAGACGTCGTCTGTGCATCATGTCGACCTACGCGCTGCCCAAGTCTCACCAGGACGTAGGTAGCCCCGCCGCCTGAGCTGGGGAGAGGCGATGGCTAACCAGCCTGTATAGCTTATGGAGAAGTCCTTGGTGGAGACCGACCAGGAGGTTGCTCAAATTATAGTAAGTCTTCTACTAGGCTTATGATGGGGCAAATACAAGATGCCTCCGTCAGTCAACCAATACCATGGCTAACACCTAGGCAGGAAAAAGAAATTCAACGCCAGCGTGAATCAATCCTTCTCATCGCCTCCGAGAACGTCACCTCGCGCGCCGTCTTCGATGCTCTCGGCTCGCCTATGTCCAACAAGTACTCCGAGGGCTACCCCGGTGCCCGCTACTACGGCGGCAACGAGCACATTGACTCGGTCGAGCTGCTGTGCCAGGAGCGCGCGCTCAAGACATTCGGCCTCGACCCGGAGCAGTGGGGCGTCAATGTCCAGTGCTTGAGCGGCAGCCCGGCGAACTTGCAGGCGTACCAGGCGATTATGCGCCCACACGATCGGCTGATGGGTCTGGACCTGCCGCATGGTGGCCATTTGAGCCACGGCTACCAGACACCATCGAGGAAGTGCGTCTTCAACCACTCAGGCTTGAACCTTCAACGCAGCGGAGACATATACTGATTCGGTGCAGAATCTCCGCCGTCTCCACCTACTTTGAGACCTTCCCCTACCGCGTGAACCTCGACACGGGCCTCATCGACTACGACCAGCTTGAGCAGAATGCCCTCATGTACCGTCCCAAGGTCCTCGTCGCCGGCACCTCGGCCTACTGCCGCGAGATTGACTACGCCCGCATGCGCGAGATCGCCGACAAGGTCGGCTGCTACCTGCTCATGGACATGGCGCACATTTCCGGGCTCGTCGCCGCCGGCGTGAACAAGTCACCCTTCCCCTACTGCGACATCGTCACCACCACAACACACAAGTCGCTGCGCGGCCCGCGTGGCGCCATGATCTTCTTCCGCAAAGGCGTGCGCAAGACAGACGCCAAGACGGGCAAAGAAACGCTCTACGACCTCGAGGGCCCCATCAATTTCTCCGTCTTCCCCGGCCACCAGGGCGGTCCCCACAACCACACCATCACCGCGCTCGCTGTGGCGCTCAAGCAAGCCCAATCCGAAGACTTCAAGCTCTACCAGCGCCAGGTCATTGCCAACGCAAAAGCCCTCGAAGTCGCCTTCAAAGCCATGAACTACAAGCTCGTTACCGACGGCACAGATAACCACATGGTCCTGCTCGACCTCAAGCCTTTCAACCTCGACGGCGCCCGCGTAGAAGCCGTGCTCGAACAGGTCAACATCGCCTGCAACAAGAACACCACGCCCGGCGACAAGTCGGCCCTCTCCCCCATGGGCATCCGCATCGGCGCCCCCGCTATGACCTCGCGCGGCCTCGGCGAAGACGACTTCAAGCGCATCGCAAACTACATCGACACGTGCATTAAGCTGTGCCAGAAGATCCAGGCCGAGCTGCCCAAGGAGGCCAACAAGCTCAAGGACTTCAAGACCAAGGTCCAGGCCGGCGAGGTGCCCGAGATTGCTGCCCTGAAGAAGGAAATTGCCGCTTGGGCGGTCACTTTTCCATTGCCCATCTAGGGCCACTTAGGTTTGATTTTCTTTTCACACTTGTCTCACCTGGTTCTCATCATGGGCGTGTGTGTGTATCTATAGTTGTTGTCGAAATTTTTTTCAACAAAAAGAAATGGGAAGGAAGGTATGGATGCAGGTCTTAGCAGGTAGTCTCTCTCCTAGGGGAGACGAACTTTCAACACTTTTTTTGCCATGTGCCATGTGTTTTGCTTAAGAGGGAGGGGGTGTATGCTATCCCACCAATGGAAAACCAAAGTGATGCAGACAAGACCACGAGCGAGCGAGCCCTGCAGGTCGAAAGGAGGCACAAGCAAAAGAACAATAAGAGGAAATACCTAGTATCAAAGTCAATTCATCTATAGATATATGTATATTCATGAAAACAAAAAACAAGTCCAATACGCAACGCCACAACAAGATCCATCAAACCAGCACGCGCGCTGCTACGCCCCCCACTTAATACTCACCTCCACCCCATGGTCCGTCCCAGCATACAACACCTCCTGCACGCTGCCCCTCGCCACACGCTCCGCACTCCACACCGCATTTCCGCCCGCGGCCAATTTGCCGTCCACGCTCGTAAACACGGTGCTCGCGCGGCCGCCATCGCAGCGCAGGGCGCCGCGCACGACGGCACAGGTGCCCTTGGACGACGAGAGCG
>Ga0182210_1000108_pt1 | contig 16062 bp, 14 predicted proteins | sample G5R1MG_19_FD_129670 | JGI IMG/M metagenome (GOLD analysis project Ga0182210, IMG submission 129670) | Switchgrass phyllosphere microbial communities from Michigan, USA - G5R1_MAIN_03OCT2016_LD1 MG | ecosystem: Host-associated > Plants > Phyllosphere > Phylloplane/Leaf | place: USA: Michigan... | reverse complement strand
GGGGGATGGGCCGTCGGGCTGCCAACCCATCCCGGCACCTTCCGGATGGTGAACACGAAGATTGATCGATAGCTGCTGATCCGCCGCGACCTCGGCGCGGCACGTAGCCGCCGGACCTGCCGCAGCCGAGACTTCGGCGACAGCGTGAGGTTGCCGTGCCGGCGCGGCATTAAAAGCACCCAGATCAATCCGACCAGTCCGCACAGTCCGAGGAAGCAAGTGCAAGTCCGGGCGTGAAATGGTATCTTCGGCGACGACGTTGGGGACGTCGCCGTGATGACGGAGGGGCAAGAATGCGATCACGCAAACGTAGCTGGACAAATGAACCCGGCAAGAGGCGCGGCATCAACGCCGCAGCTGGCGCCAGGGGAGCCATCTAAGCGGTGACGCTCGTCTGTCCCGAGTGCTTCGGCGAAAAGGGCCTGAAGCGTCGCATCGAAGGCATACGCCCCGGCTACGACGAAGGACCGTGCGACTTCCATCCCCGGCGCAAAGGGGTGCCGGTCGAAGCCGTCGCGGCGATCGTCGACGAGGTATTCCGCAACAACTACGGCTTCAGCGAAACCGAGGCGTTCTTTTCGAGCGATCCGGACGACGACCGCATCTATCACCAACCCACCGGCACGGACTTCCGGGAAACGGTCGAGTCGCTGACGAAACCGTCCGAGGACGGAGCGTTCGACGCGCTGTGCAGCCAGCTGATCGCGGCGGACGACTACTGGCCGCCCGACGGGGGGGAGGCGTTTTACAGTGAAGACGCCCACTACGGCCCCGTCCGGGCAAGCGACGGAGGCAACGGCCTCCTGTGGCAACGCTTCTGCCAGGACATCGTCCATCGAAGGCGGTTCTTCAACGACGACGCCAGAGGCGCGCTCGCCACGATCTTCAGGAACGTGCACCTTCTGCAGGACCTTCACCGCAATCCCGCGGTATACATGCTCGCGCCAGATGAGGCCGGCGACCTCCACCGCGCCCGCATCGTCGACGAGGCCGAACTGCAGAAGATCTCCGACGATCCGGTCGGCAGGATGGGCGCCGCCCCGCCGAAGGTCGGCCGCGCCAACCGAATGAACCCGTCCGGCGTGCGAGCCTTCTACGGCTCCTTCGACCAGAAGACCTGCCTCTCCGAGCTGCGCCCGCTGGTGGGCGACCGCGTGGCGGTGGCCACGTTTCGGCTAAGGCGCCCGGTCTGCGTGCTCGACCTTACGCGCTTCGGAGCGGGACCGAAGGAACTGAACGTCTTCGCGAAGGACCACGCGCGCCGGCTCGCGCAGTGGCGCTTCATGCAGCGGTTCATGAGCGAAATCGCGCGACCGATCCTGAAGTCGGACGAACACCTCGATTACGTCCCGACGCAAGCCGTCGCCGAGTTCCTCGCGCACGAGCTCGAGGTCCATGTCGGCGGGAATGAGCGCCGGATCGAGGCCGTCATCTACACGTCCGCACAGCGCTCGCCGGGCAGGAACATCGTTCTGCTCGGCCACGCCGCGCTCGCGGAAGCGAGCGACGCCGCGGTCAGGAAGGCGGCCAAGACGCTCCCTCCGTCGAGCTTCGAACTGAACCTGCTCAAGCCAACGATCCCGCCAGACCCCGGCATATCTCTCGCCGAGCGGTCACTGGTCGTCCTCAGCATAACCGGCGCCGAGTTCACACCCGGCGATGCAGCTGGACTTCGCGACGTCATCAACCCGGCGTTCTAGGCCTTCATCCAAGCATTCCCGGCTGGCATCGCCTAGAAGCTGTTCAAGTCGTCGATGCGGCACAACAAATGCCCAGTTGCCCAACGGCCGCGACTGGTGCCACCCGACGCACGCGCTAGACATCGTTCGTGACGCGAAGCGGCGCGCGCAATATCTCATATGCTGACCGCACGCTTCACCACCAGCGCACGCGCGGCTCCCTAGGCCGCGGCCTAGCGCTCGACGGATCGAAAGGATCACGGCCGTTCACACCGCGGCAGTCCTGTCGGAACTGTCAGGCCGACACGCGACCGCAAGCACTGCGCCGGACGCGACGACCGTCCGAGCGGTTGAGCCTGGTCTCCCGCCCACAACCTTCCAATCGAAAATCAGACGGGTCCCGTCAGTGCGCACGGAGCGCATCGACCCTACCGTGGCGAGCCAGCAGGTCGAGCACCACCCGCACCCGCTCCGGAAGCCCTTCCGAGCGACCTACGCCGACAGCGTGAAAGGCCTCGCTCCGCAAAGGCTGCACGTCCGGGAGCAATCGGATGAGCCGGCCCGTCTCCAGATCCTGCTGAACGGTGAATGCGGCGAGCACCGCCGGGGCGACGCCGGCCAGCGCGAGCTGGCGGATCGCTTCGCCGTCGTTGACACGAACGCGTTCTGGCGGATCCGTCGATGCGCGCAGCCAGCCCCCGGCCGCGCGCTGATATGAGAAGCCGAGCCGATCGTGCGCCGCGAACTCCGCAAGCGTCGCCGGAGCCCCGTGCCGATCAATCCAGCCTGGCGCGGCCACGGTGATGGCTCAAACGCGACGGACACGGTTGAGAACATGTAGAAGTAGTCCTGCGCTTCGGCAGCGATCCGCAAGGCACCGTTAACAAGAATTCGGCAGAGTGTGATTGGAATGAGGAGTTGAACCTCAATGGGATTTGAAAAATGATTCAGAACGTATTCGAACTTCTTCACGATGCAAGCGCGATCATGCTCAGCAGCCTGGACGCCGCAGGCCTTAAAAAGATGTGGGAGGAGCGCCAGCTGACCGTCCGTAGCCACACCCGCCAACGGTCGAACGAACCCGCGCTATTCTTCGTCGGCTGCGTGGCTCGGACGCGAGGCGGCCTCCGCGTTCCGATCGAACGGAGCATCGTTCTCGGAACCAACGAGCGCTACGATCCGCAGGACATCGCCGAACCGTTCATCAGCGCATTTCGACGCGTCGCTGCGATCGCCGCGTCCGTGACGGAGCGAAAGGCGGGTCTGAGGACCGCGACAGAGCGGGCGGTCGCCGACGGCATCCGAAAGGGAGCCCAATGGAGCCTTATCGACATCGTTGAGCGTCCGGTAGCCGTCATATCCGAGCGTTCCGACATCGAGATCTACTTCGACGTCTCAATGACCATGATCATCGAGCAGGATCTCGGCTTGGACGTGTGCATCATGGACGCGTGGGACAGCGAGGAGTTCACGACCTATCTGAATGGCTCGATCCTGGACGAGCAGATCGAGCTCGCCCGGCGCCTGCAGGCGACCGGCGTTAAAAAGGCGATAGTTCTTCCGGAGGATGCGTGACGCCAAGCGCGATTTGAGGCGCTGGCCGATCTGCACAACGATCGATCTACGCTCACGGCCTTCGATCGCTAGCCGCTCGTAGGGGTGCATCACATCACGCCCCTAACTCCTTTCCACGTTTTGCGATGAACAAAGATGTGAACACCTCATGATGCTCATAGAATGGAATATGGACAAGCGAAATTGTCCACCTTGTTGTTCACCGATCAACTGAAGAAAAAAACGATGCGCGACACGGGCTACACCGTTTCCGAACACGACCTCATGGCCAGGATCGAGGGATTTCCAAATCCCTACGACCGCTATTCAGTCGTCCGCTGGAAGTCTGGCACGACAAGGCGCGTGGCGCAAGAGCTCGGCCTGCAGGACCTGCGCCCCGCCAAGCGCGACCTGCCTGCCGGCTTCCGATACCTGGTGAACCTCACCACCGGCGCCGTGGTGGCGCCCGCCCTGCTCTTCCTCGCCGAGCAGGCCGTGGGCATCGGCGACGAGAAGCACGCCGACAACACGATCAGCGCCTACGCCTACGACCTGCGCGCCTGGTTCGAGTTCCTCGCCACGATGGGTGTCGCATGGGACGCGGCGACCGAGCACCACTTCCGCGACTACGTCTACGAGATGACCGCCGAGGCGTTCGACGAGGAGACCGAGCAGGGCTTCCAGTTTGCTAGGAGCACCATCAAGCGGCGCGTCTCGTCCCTGCGGTCATTCTACGCCGACGCGCGTTCGCGCGGTCTGACCGACGTGCGCTTCGTTACCAAGTTGGGCAAGACGATAGGCCGCAGCCCCGAGACGGCTATCCGTCCGGTCCCGCTGGAGAGCCTGAAGCCGCTCATCGCCTGCTTCGGGCCGCGGCCGTCCAAGCGGCGCGACGGCGAGACCTCGCGCCTCTGGCTGTCCTCGATGATCGCGCTGCTGGGCGGCCTGCGCCGGTTCGAGGTCTGCGGCCTCGACCGCAAGCAGATCGAAAAGGTGAGAAACAACCCCTGGGCGCCGCTGGCCGAACATGCGATCGATCTGACCGTCACCAAGGGCGGCAACCCGCGCACCATCCTCCTGCCCGGCTTCCTCATCGCCGAGCTCAAACTCTACATCGCGGGCGAGCGCGCCGCGTGCGTGCCGCTGCCCGACGACGAGCATACCTCTGCGCTGTTCGTGAACCACAGATCGGCCGGTCCTGCGGCCGGCGACCGGCTCTCGCCGGCGATCCTCGGACGGGAATTCTCGGCCGCCGTCGCCCGCGCGGGCCTGCTCCGCCAGCTTCCCGGCCACCGCCACGGTGCGGGCGCCTCGACGACCGCGCACACGTTCCACGATCTCCGGCACACGTGCGCCTGCCTCTACTACGTGAACTCGCGCGGCCACAGCGCCGACCCTTGGCTCGAGGCCCAGCGCCGCCTCGGTCACGCCCTGCTAGAGACGACGCAGAAGGTCTATCTCCGCCACGTGCACGAGTTCGCCGGCGGTGCCGACGACCTCGTGCAGTCGATCGTGTTCGGGCTGCTCGGCTGATGCGCGCGGGCAGCACCGCAGCGCGCAGGGCGGCGCTTGCCAAATCCAAGCCGGTCCCGTCGGCAGCCCTCGTGCCGCCAGAAATCGCATCCGCGACCAACAAGCGGTCCGCGGACGTCCTCGCCTTTCCCGCGCACGACGATCACGCGCCGCAGATCATTCCAATGGGCCGCCTGTCACGTTTCCCGAGCCTGCGCGACGCGATCGTCCCCACCCTGCTTCCGCTGCTGGGGCATAAGTCGCCGTCGACGAGATCGCGGGTGATCGCCTCGCTCAAGTCCGGACTGCTCGCGTTCTTCGACGAGCAATCGAGTGTCGACATGTCCCCGAACGACATCGACTGCGACACCATCTCTCGCTTCGTGTGGTGGCTCGACCGCGTGGTCGACGACAAGGCCGCGCTGAGCGTCGGCGTGCGCCGCTCCTATCTGGGCGACGCAAGGATGGTGCTGGAACCCGTCAGCCGGGAGACCGGCAACGACCGCCTCGCGGAGGCCATCCGCGAGTGGCCCGAGAACCCGTGGCCGGACGCGGTGCGGGCGTCGCGCGAACTGAAGACCGTCCCGGACGCGGCGGCGATGTCGAAGCTGCTGCGCCACTGCCGCGACGAGATCGAGCGTCGGATCGAGGAGACGGAGCCGCTGCTCGCGATGTTCGAGGCCGGCGACGCGTCCGACAGGCTGGTCGCGAAGGCGCTGATGCTGCGCGAGCTCTTCATCGCCGGCCGTGCCGCAGATCCGGACTACAACGTCACCGACGAGGTCAACGCGCACTGTTCGCAACACATGGCGCATCGCTTCCGGAAGAGCTTCACGCCAGGGGCGGAGGAGCTGATGCCCTTCATAGTAGTCCTGCTGCATTACACGCGCTTCAATCCGGCCGTGCTGTTCGACCTGAGACTGAGCGATGTGCGCAAGAACTCGCTAGGCAATGCCCATCGCATCGTGATTACTGCACGCAAGCGCCGTCCGGTCGACACCTGGCAGACGGCCTCATTCGCGATCGACGCCTCGTCCACCAATCCTGCGCGACTGCTCGACTTCCTTCAGCGCTGGACCGCGATCGGCCGGGAAGTCGTCGGCAGCGAACTCTATTTCGTGGCGCGCGGCGCCTCGCGCTTCGGCGAGATCGGTCCCGATATCCGAAACAAAGGCGGCGGCGCCATCGCAGGCGCGCTGACGCGCATGATCAAGAGCGCGAAGGTGTCCAACATCCCCATGAAGGACATGCGCAAAGGCGTGCTCGACCTCGTCCACTTGGCGACCGGCGACACCGAGTCGGTCCGAAAGACCGGCGGCCAGGCATCGCAGCAGGTGGTGATCGACCACTACCGCTCGCATGCGGCCGAGAGCCGGGACATCGAGATGCTGGCGCGGGCGGCCGAAGAGCGTGAACGCTGGCTGCTCTCGGATGGCCGCATCGATGCGCGCAAACTTCCGGAAAAGTCGGACCGCTCCGCCGCCACCCCGGGCTTCTCCTGCCTCGACCGCTACGCAAGCCCGATGCCCGGTCAGAAGGGTCAGGCCTGTCACGCCTACGGCCAATGTCCGATCTGCCCCCTGGCGGTGATGGACCTGACGTCGGAGCGGTCGTGCGCCTACGCTCATCTCCTACTCGACGCCATTGAGCGCAGCTTCGACGGCGAGGACGCGCTGTCTGCCGGAGCGTATCTCGGCATCTGGCTGCCTGTCGCGCAGCGGCTGGCCGACGACTGGCTGCCCGCCTTCACCGACGAGGCCCGCGCCCGGGCCAAGAAGATGGACCTTCCACCCCTGCCGGAGATCGAATGATGGCGACCGCCCTCACCACGCAGGAACTGCTGCGCCACCCGGAGGCGTTGAGCTTCGGACCGGGCAAGCGGGTTTCGTCGCTGAGCATGTGGACGGACGTGGTCTGGCGGCTCGACACCGACGATCCCGGGCTCACGGCCTCCGGCATCGGCCTGTATTGGACCACCGGCCTGCCGGACGGCTGGAATCCCTCCCTTCCGGACGGCGGCGTCGGCGCGGTCGACGCCGCGATCGTCGACGACTTCCGCAAGCTGCTCTGGATCGCGCTGGCCGACCCGCGCATCCGCTTCGTCAAGAAGGTCACCGGGGCAGCGAGCATCATGACCGGCATCACCAGCCTCATGCGCTACATGGTCGACCGCGGGCTATCCAGCTTCGAGCAGTTCACTCCGGTCGCCGCGGACGACTACCTGCGGCACCTAGCCGAGAAGTTCGCCGGCGAGGAGAACGCAGCCATCCAGCGCGGCGAGGCTGCCGAGGACGAGGCGTCCTCCCATCGGAAGGCAAAGGCGAGTCTGGAGGGTCGCATCAAGACGCGGATCGCCACCTTGGGGTTCATCTGGCAGGCGCGCAGGCAGCTTGCCAAGGCCGGCATCCCGGTCCCGGCGCTGGATCCGCTCGGCGGTCGATCCGCCTCCAAGGTCGCGAACTACGTCGTCAACGTCGTCGAAGACGCGATCCCGCCCATACCCGACGAGGTCTATCTCCGCATCGTGAACACGGCTGAGCGCGTGATCGCCATACACGCGCCGGACGTCTTCGAAGCCCAGCGGCTGTGGTTCGAGCATACTGGCGGCCTGGGTTCCGGGCATGAACGCAATCAGGCCTACGAGGCGTTGCGGAGCCTTCAGTTCCGCACTCACGGCGCGAGCAAGGTGGCTTGGCCAGCAGCGCTTTCCAAGTCCGGTCTGTCCAATACCGGGGCATCCAACAGCCCATCGCTCGCGCTGCACAACCTGCTCTCGACTCTTCGCGACGTCTGCCTGCTCACGGTCATGGCGACTTCGGGCATGCGGCTGTCGGAGGTCGTATCGATCCGTGGCGGCTGGACGCCAGGCAACGCGCATCCAGACTGCATCGTCGTCGAGCGCTCGCAGAGCGGAACGCTCGACCTGTTCTTCGTCCGCGCCAAGCTGCTGAAGAAGCAGACGACGCCCGTCGACGACCTCTGGCTCGTCGGATCGCGACTGGCCGGAACGGGCGAGGTCCCGCTCGCCGTCAGGGCGATCGAGACGCTGGAGCGCCTCATGTCCCCCTGGCGCGGACTGTCGCCCGACCAGCAGGCGCGGACCGCTCTCAGTGTCTGCATGAACTGTCCCGGCATGCCGTGGAAGCCGTCGAGCATCTGCCGAATCACGCGCCACCGCTTCGCCACCTCGGTGAAGCAGTTCTACGCCCGCTTCGTCGACTTGACCGGGCTGCCCGACGTAGGCGCCAGCCTGGACGGCCCGGACATCAGGCCATACCGGGAGTCCAGATGCGCGAACGTGCGGGCGCACCAATATCGCAAGAACTTCGCGAAGTTCATGCTGCGCCTCGACGGCAGGCTGCTTCCCGCGATCAAGCGGCAATACAAGCACCTGCGGATCGCCACCCTCCAGACCGGCTACATGGGTCGCAACCCGGCCATGTATTTCGGCGGGGACGACGAACGCCGGCTCGTCGCGAACCGCAGCCTCGCCACCATGCTCGGTCTCGAGGAGGCGGTCGGCGGGCGGCTCGAGGACGTCATCTCCCGTCACGAGAGGATGCTCCGCTCGCGACGCGCCATCTCCGAAGACGAGGTGAGAGTCCCTACCGAAGACGACGAGGGCGAACGGCTCAAGGCCCGCCGGCACTTCCCCGAACTGGACGAGAAGGAAGAACTTGAGATCCGCACCGCGGTGACGAGGGCCGCCCTGGCCGCCGCCGCGGATCCGAGGAAGAGGACGGCCGGATCGCTGACGCGCTTCCTGTCCGTGGGCGACGGGACGGCAATGGCGCCGGACGTGTCGGAAGAGCTGATCGAGACCGGTGCCACGCTGACCCCCGGCGAGCACGGCTCGTGCGGGATTGCCCTCGCCCCGCATCTGTCGCGCTGCAACGACATGACAGGCAGCGCCACCTTCCTCAACAGCACGCCCGATCAGATGATACGCAGTCCGTCGATCTGCGGCGGCTGCCAGCTGTTTCTCGCCGACCAGAGCCATCTCGGCTACTGGCGCCGCCGCTATCTCACAAACGAGCGCGTCTGGCGCAGTGCCAAGCGGCGCGGCCTGGAGGACCAATACTGGGTCGCCAATCGGCGGGCCGAGCAGTCGCGCGCCATGCTGCGCGCGCTCGGATACGAAAGGTATGACCGGTGAGCTTCAAGGTCAGGACGCTCGAGAACGAGGATCCCGTGGAGACCGCCTTCTTGCAGGCCCTCCAGCGCGTGGTCGACGGGACGCCATCACAACAGAAGACCCGGGCGCTCAAGCTGTCCGGCAGGCTCAGCGTGTGCCAGCAGCATGTCGCCTGGGAAGCCGGCAAAAGCAGCCGCACGCCCATCAGCGGCGACGGAGCGAAATGGCCCCGGGTGCGCGACGAAGTCGAGCGCGCCAAGAGATACGTGGGGGCTGCCGCCCGCAGCCAGCCGGATCCTGGAGAGCGGAGTGCGCGAAAGGAGCTCGCCGCACTGCGGGCGGAGATCGCCGCGCTCCGCACGGAGCGGCGCATCCTGACGGCCGAGCGCGACCTCGCCTTCGCCAAGAGCACCGCCCTCCTGCTGCTGCTCGAGGAGCTGAAGCGAGAGCGTCTCGTCCCGGTCACGAGCGAGGACGAACGCCTCGCGACGCGCCGCGCGGCGGAGGAGCGCTACGCCGCCAGCTAGTCGAGCCACTCGAGTAGACGCGGATCGATCCCGGGCTGATCGTCCGACGGGGTCCAGCCCTCGCCCACCCGAACCCGTTCGATCGCCATGATGGCGTGGAAGAGGCTGGTCTCGGCCGCCCGGACGTAGACCTGCGCAACGGGAACTCCCAGCCGGCCCAAGCGCTCGGCGCAGCCGTCCAGCAGGCCGAGCGGCGGCCACAGGCTTTCGGCGACCGCCGAAAGACCGCCGTCGAGGATGCCGACGACCGGCTCGGAACGCTCACCGGGCATGTCGGACGCGCCAGTCGATCTCGCTCACGCTCGGCACATCGGTGGCGGCGTAGATCTGGATTGTCGCCCAGTCGATCTCGTCGTCCTTCAACGACCCTTCCACCTCGATCGACCAGACGCCGCGAACCGGCGACCAGCGCCAGCCGCGCGCCTTGAGTTTCTCCGACGCCGACCGCGGCGCCCGAGCCGCGTCGAGCCGGTAGGTGGTCCGACGGGCCCGATCCAGCATGTGGGATAGGACCGTGGTTCCATCGTGCAGCGTGTGATCGAGCAGATGCAGCAGCGCGTTGACGTCCACGCCCGCACGGTGGGCGTCGTAGAAGCCGCCGATCGCGGCGACCAGCTGCGACTGGGTGCGCCCCTCGAAGCCGAGGCCTCGCCAATCCACGTCGTTCAGGCTGCAGGCCCAGGCAAGGTCGCGCGCCTCTGGCAGCCGCGCCTCTACGAACGGCCGGTCGAAGGACGCGTTGTGGCTGACGACGAAGTCGGCATAGGCGAGGATCGACCCGGCCTCTCCGTCGCGGATGGCCTTTCCCTTCACGTCCTCCGCCCGGATGCCGGTCACCTTTGTGATCTCCGGCGTGATCGGGATGCCGGGATCCTCGAAATAGGCGACCAGCGGCTCCGCCGACACGATCCGGCCTTCCGCGTCGGCCTCGAAACGCTGCATCGCCAGCTCGATGATCCGGTCGTCTTCCGGATGGAAGCCGGTGGTCTCCACGTCGAGCGCGACGCCGGTGATCACGCCGGTCCTGAGCCCGGGCACGTCGCGGCGCTCGAACGGCGGAAGCCTGCGCAGCACGCGGTAGTCCGGGTGGCGGTCGAGCACGCGCGCGATCGCCGACGCTTCGACCGGCACGTTGACGAGACCCTGCACGCTCATGCGCGCCACTCCAGCACCACGGCGAAGCCCTCCGCCGTCATCTTGCCGGGGTCCGTCGCGAGGAAGGCGAGCTCGTTGGCGATGTGGTCGGACACCAGCCGCGAGCCGATCGTGTCGTAGAGGTCGAACCCCTCCCTAACCTTCGCGCCCAGCGCGGCGATCGCGCCGTAGCGCTCGAACAGCCGGTTCCTGAACGTCCGCTCGCTGTCCACGACCGCGGCGACGAACACCAGCATCCGCCCGCCTGCCGCATACTGCGAGAAGCCCGTCGAGAAGAGCCGGTCGCCGGTGTGCGTGCGCTGCGCCGCGCGGCGCCGCCAGGCCCGCGCCTCCGGCGACTTCTGCGGGAACGGCGGGTCGTGCCGCGGACCGGCCCCAGCCTCCGCGTCCAGCTCGGACACGGCGATGTCGTCGAGCAGCTCGTCGTCGAGGACGTCGTCGTCGTCATCGGAGAGAAGTTCGTCGAGCAGCTCGGGATCCGCGTCGAGCCCCAGGTCGGCGCCCTGCGCATGGAGGACAAGCGCCCGCTCGAACGCCCTGCCCTCCAGACAGGCGGTCAGGGCGCTCTCCCCGTCGAACATCGCGCGGGGAGAGAGCATCCACGCCATCGGGTCGCACGCAAGCCCGTCCCTCTCGAACCGCGCGCCGACGGTCGTGGCGACGATCGCCAGCCTGACCAGCGCCGGGCGCTGGGCGTCGTCGGGACGCCAGTGCAATCGGTCCTCGGCGAAAGGATCCGCAATCGCGGGCATTTCGAGCTGCGGCTCCGCAACGACGATCTGACCTTCCATGTTCTTTAACTCCCTTGTTTCCGACGCCCGGATCGGTGAAACCAATCCCGAGCGCCCATATATCGATATATCGTGAAATAACGAAATATCAAGGGTGTCTTGACCGGCGCGCTTCGAAAAGCACACTGGACCCATGAATTCCGAACGGATCCCGACCATCCTGGCAGCCGCCGGCCACCCGACGAGGTTCGAGGTCCTCCGCCTGCTGTCGGGCGAGAAGGACGGGCTCGCCGCGGGCGAGATCGGACGTCGTCTCGAAGTCGGTCAGAGCACCCTGTCGTCGCACCTGAAGAAGCTCGCCGACGCGGATCTCGTCAGCACCACGCGCTCGGGGACGACCATCTCCTACCGATTGAACAGGTCGACCGCCGAAGCGGTCGGCAGGGCGATGAGCGCGCTCTGAACGCTGATGGCGGACGGCGCGCCCGTTAAGAGCGCGTTTGGAAGCCCTGACCTATCCTGACCGGGTGAACGAGCATCACGCCTATCCCGGAGAGACGGCCACGGCCGCCCAGATCCGAGCGCTGGCATCGGAGTATCGCGGCGCCAGCCGCGACCTCCTATCGCGCGGACGACGCGGCCAGCCGGGGACGTGGGCCCCCGCCCGGCTCATGGCGATGCAGGCGATCGAACTCGAGCTGAACGCATTCCTGCTCAGCAAAGGGATGGACTCCACTAGGCTCAGGGGACTGCAGCACGATCTCGCCAGCAGAGGCGACCTCGCCGTGGCCAAAGGCCTACGGCTGCGCCGCAAGACGCTGGAGCACCTGCACGAGCTGAACCGACGGCGGGAATACCTGGTGACGCGATACGGCCCCGAATCCATGAGCGCGTGGACCCAGATAAACCGACTGCTCGCGACGCTTGCGGAGGTGTCGTCGAAGGTCGCCGCGGCGGTTGAAGGTCAGGCGCTCGATCGCGACGCAGCGCCGGCGCCATGCGTGCGAACGGGCCCGATGCCGGTCATGACAGCATCCTGACGACGCCCGCGATGTCGCTCCACGGCGGGTCGGCCACGTCGTGCGACCAGGAGATCCTGATCGTCCCCCTCAGCACCTCGTCGTCCACGCCCATCGCCTCGAGCACGTGCGAGGGCTTGTAGCTCGCCGACGTGCAGGCGGAACCGTTGGACACCGCCGCGACGCCACGCAGCGCGACCATCAGCGCCTCTGAATCGATGCCGGGAAACGCCACCGAGAGGATGTGCGGCAGCGTGCGCCCGGTTTCCCCGTGGAAGACGCCGCCCAGCGAGCCGAGCGCGTCCAGCGCGTCCGACCGGATCGCTGCGCAGCGCTCGCCGCGCGCCGCGCTCTCCGCCTCGGCCAGGGCGCTGGCGAGCCCGAGGCCGGCGACGAGCGGCACCGGGACGGTCCCCGGCCGCAGACCCCGCTCCTGCCCGCCCCCGAACATGATCGGCGCGATCGGCGGCCGACCGTCGCCACGGCGGACCACGAGCGCGCCCACGCCCTTGGGCGCATAGATCTTGTGGCCGCTCACGCTGATCAGATCGATGTGCGGGTGACGCAGGTCCTCGTTCAGCCGGCCGAACGTCTGCGCCGCGTCGACGTGGAAGGCCGGCCCGGCGCGAAGGCCGTCGGCGATCGCGACGATCGGCTGGACGGCGCCGGTCTCGTTGTTCGCGTGCATCACCGACACCAGCAGCGTGTCGTCCCGAACCGCCGACAGGACGTCGTCGGCCGACACGTGGCCGCGCCGATCCGGCGCCACGCGGGTCACCTCGTAGCCGTCGCGCTCCAAAGCCGCGATCGGCCCCTCGACGGCGCTGTGCTCGATCGCGGTGGTGACGACGTGGCGCGCAGCACTCTTGTTCGCGCGTGCCAGGCCCAGGATCGCAAGGTTCGACGCCTCGGTTGCGCCGCTGGTGAACACGACCTCCTCGGGTGACGCCGCCAGCGCGCGGGCGATCAGCTCCCTCGCCTTCGACACCTCCCGCGCCGCCTGCACGCCCATCTCGTGGGTGCGGCTACCGGCGTTGGCGAAGTCGTCGCGCATCAGCTGCAACACCAGCTCGGCGACGCGCTCGTCCACCGGGGTCGTCGCGGCGAAGTCTAGATAGGCTACGTCATTTCCGGAATAATTTGCCAAACTACGTCTCTTCGATTGACGCAGTGCGTCTCCATGGACATAGCCTATCACGCGTTCTTCGAGGCGTGAAGCGGGGATAGCGATGCAGACTGCCGGAAGCTACGTCTTTCCCGCCGTGCGAGGGATTCAGGCAGGGCGAGAATACTACGTGTCCATGTGTCCTCTGCGGATGCTGGTGATGCTCTTCCAGTTCGACGACATCGAGCCGCCGGAGCTGCGCGCGCAGCGCCAGCTCAACCGCGGGCGCGTGCCCGAGATCGCCCGCTACATCGTCGACCACGCCGACTCATACGTGTTCTCCGCCATCACCGCGTCGATCGACGCCGACGTGCGGTTCGAGGCCACCGGGGCCAGCGACGTGGGCACCCTGCACATCCCGCTGTCGGCGCGCTTCATCATCAACGACGGCCAGCACCGCCGGGCCGCAATCGAGCAGGCGCTGCGCCAGCGTCCATCCCTGGCGGACGAGACGATCGCCGTCGTCTTCTTCCACGACCGCTCGCTCGCACGCTGCCAACAGATGTTCGCGGACCTCAACCGCTACTCCATCCGGCCGTCCTCCTCGCTGAACGTCCTCTACGACCACCGCGACGAGAAGGCCGGTCTGGCGCGCGCCGTCATCGAACGTATTCCGGAGCTGAAGGAGCTGGTCGACATGGAGCGGTCGAGCTTGTCCAAGGGCTCGAAGAAGCTGTTCACGCTGAGCGCGCTGCACACGGCGACCAAGCAGCTGCTGTCGGCCGCGCCCGAGGTCGATCGGCTCGAGACGTCGGTCGCTTTCTGGCGCGACCTCTACTCCCGCTTCCCGGCTTGGGAGGAGGTCCGCGCTGGCAAGGTGTCCGCCGGGCGGATCCGGTCCGAGTGCATCCACACGCACGGCGTCGCCCTTCACGCTCTAGGCCGGGTCGGGAGCTGCCTCGTCCACAACGGCGGCGGCACTCTCGGCGATGGACTCGCCGGCATCGAGGCGCTCGACTGGCGCCGCGACGCTCCCGGTTGGGAGGGCAGAGCGACCACCGGCGGCAATCTCGCCAAGAACTCCCAGAACGTCATCCTGACGGGCAATCTAATCAAGACGGCGATCGGCCTCGAACTCTCCCCGGAGGAGCAGCGGCTTGAAGACGCCTTCAACAGGAGCCAGAATGTCGACTGACCCAGCGTCCCGGCGGGCCGCCTCGGCCTTCGCGGCAGGTTTCAAGGCCGTCATCGCGCAGATGATGGAGGAGATCGTCGAGCTCTATCGGGCTGACGAAATCCCGTGGATCATCGGATACAGCGGCGGCAAGGACTCGACCGCGACGCTGCAGGCCGTGTGGCTGGCATTGTCCTCGCTGCCAAAGGATCAGCTGCACAAGCCGGTCCACGTCATCTCGACCGACACGCTCGTGGAGAACCCAGTCGTCGCGGCATGGGTGTCGCGCTCGCTCGACCTGATCGGCCAGCGAGCGAAGGCGGCCGGTCTGCCGATCACATCGCACCGGCTGACTCCCGATCCCACCAACACATTCTGGGTCAACCTGATCGGCCGCGGCTACCCGGCGCCGCGCCCGAAGTTTCGGTGGTGCACCGAGCGGCTTAAGATCGATCCGTCCAACCGCTTCATCGGCGAGGTCACCCGCGCGAATGGCGAAAGCATCGTCGTGCTTGGGATGCGCAAGGCCGAGTCCGGCGCGCGAACGAAGGTGATGGAGCGGCTCGAGGGGCAGCGCCTGCGCGACGGCCTCAGTCCCAACGCGTCGCTGCCCAACTCCTACGTCTACACCCCGATCGAGACCTGGACCAACGATGACGTCTGGCTCTTCCTCATGCAGATCCAGAACCCTTGGGGCTTCGACAACCGCGACCTGCTCACGATGTATCAAGGAGCGTCTGCCGACGGCGAGTGTCCGCTGGTGATCGACGCGTCCACGCCATCATGCGGCGACAGCCGCTTCGGCTGCTGGGTCTGCACGCTCGTCGACAAGGACAAGTCGATGCAGGCGATGATCCAGAACGACCAGGAGAAGGAGTGGATGACGCCGCTCCTTGCGCTGCGCGACGAGCTCGACGTGCGGAGCGAGGAGACCGGCAAGCGCGACGATCGCCACCTTCGCGACTTCCGCCGGATGAACGGCTCGGTTCAGCTTCACAACGACCGCCTGATCCATGGACCCTACACGCAGGACGCCCGCGCGATGTGGCTGCGCCGCGTGCTCGAGGCGCAGACGAACATCCGCCGCGAGGGACCGCCCGAGATGGCCGAGATGGAGCTTCTCACCCCGGAGGAGCTGCACGAAATCAGGCGGCTGTGGGTGTTCGAGAAGCACGAGACCGAAGACCTGCTTCCCGGCATCTACGAGACCGCCACCGGCAAGGCGTATGACGGGCCGCCGATCGCTGACGACCTCACGACCGCCGCCGAGGACACGCAGCTACTGAAGGAGATGCTTGCGGACGACGCTCTGTTCGCCCTCACTCGCGAGCTGCTTGACGTCGAACGCAGGCACCGCACGATGACACGCCGCGCCGGTCTCTTCCGCGCGCTGGAGAGTTCGCTGCGGCGCGGCGTCTTCCTCGACGCCGAGGAGGCGACGACGGCCGCACTCGAGCGCCGCGCGGCGTTC
>Ga0182210_1000106_pt1 | contig 16310 bp, 16 predicted proteins | sample G5R1MG_19_FD_129670 | JGI IMG/M metagenome (GOLD analysis project Ga0182210, IMG submission 129670) | Switchgrass phyllosphere microbial communities from Michigan, USA - G5R1_MAIN_03OCT2016_LD1 MG | ecosystem: Host-associated > Plants > Phyllosphere > Phylloplane/Leaf | place: USA: Michigan... | reverse complement strand
TTATCGTGTTGAGTGTGTTGTGCCAACACTACGATAAACGACAAATCGGACTCACTTTTACTTTTTCCTGGAGCAAACACTCGGGAAGACTGGCATAGCTTCTGCAATTCTACCTCGCAAAGACTGATAGCTTTTGATTTTGCAGTGTTTATCTCCGCCGTCTCTGTTCCCGGATATGGCGTTTTTTTATTCCTTCGATGAGATTATGGGTGGCATCCTGTTTGTTTTATTCTGCATGCTCTGGGATTCGTGCTGTAGGAGACATCACGATCTTCTTCCATACGACAGCCTAGAATGAAGTTTCCCCTTGAGTTCTTTGGTTGCAGCACTCTAGCTTTCGTAGCTAGTCATTAATCTATGTCTATCAACCACTTCGGCCCTCACCCATGCTTTGCCGGACGAAGACGTACGGAGAAAACCAATTCGTTATTGAAATGCTGTGCACGTCGGATTCGCTCCTGGAATCCAAGCTGCGCGGACTGGGTACTGGATCTGAGGTACGGATACGAGAAAGGTGAATCTCAAGCGGCTATGCTGGTTTGGAAAGTTGACAAGTTGGAGTGTATTCAGCAAGCGAACATAGATACCAACAACGAACCGGGGGACTTGGGTGAATTCATGGAACTGAGTACGAATAAGCGCGCGAACATGTGGACCCTTTGCTATACCTACACGCTTGGACGCTACTAGCGCGATTACATAATTGTCATATGTTTTCTCCCTCCAAAAAGAGGGCCTCGAATGGGTTCGTTCAATCCAGATATGGATCAAAGCCGTGCCTGTCTCGGGGTCGAAGTCGAGCCCCGCACCACAAGACCAGCGTCTCCTCCAACACCTTTGCGCCCATCTGTGCACTTACTCGCTGGCGCGTAAGAACCACCCAGCAAACATACGTTTCCGCTATCTGACCTTGCTTGTAGAAGTGGAGGTATCGTTACTGCTACCCTCACGTCTCCTCTTGATGTTCTCAGGACACGACTGCAGTCGGACTTCTATCGTGTCCCTCACGCACTTCAACCGTCGCATCCACAATCCCAGCTGACGCTTGCGCGCCTCGCCGCCGGCTCTCTCCAACATGTTCGCGAGACCTTCCAAATCATCCATTCCATCCACAATGTCGAAGGTTGGCGCGGATTCTTCCGAGGCCTTGCACCCAGCATAGCCGGCGTAGTGCCTGCAACTGCCATCAAATTTTACGTCTATGGCAGTTGCAAGTCCTTTGGTACCGCCGTAATCGGTTATCGAGAGGACGCCGTACTCCTTCATGCACAGGCTGCTATTGCTGCCGGAATTGCTACAGCAACGGCTACCAATCCGATCTGGCTGGTCAAAACGCGACTTCAGCTCGATAGATCCCAGAGCAGCAGTGGAGCTGTCACGAAGCGCTACCAAAGTACCATTGACTGCGTACGCAAAGTAGTTAGACAAGAGGGCATCAGGGGACTCTACCGAGGCTTGAGTGCGAGCTATCTTGGAACTGTCGAGACCGCGCTTCATTTGGTTCTCTACGAACAATTAAAGGTCGTGTATCGTAAGATGTTGCAAACTACCGACGGATCCGAAGCGGAGCTGTCGCATTGGATCAGCACGAGCGGAGCATCCGGCTCTGCTAAATTCGCAACGGTCTTGCTCACCTATCCACACGAGGTCATTTGCTTTGGTTCCTCACCTGGATGCTTGCTAACCATGCCCAAGGTAATTCGAACACGACTACGCCAAGCGCCAATGCAAAACGGCTATCCAAAATACACCGGACTCTGGCAGTGTTTCCGCTCGGTTGGACGTCAGGAAGGCTGGGCAGGCCTCTACGGCGGCCTTACACCGCACATGGCTCGTTCCGTGCCCGCAGCAGTGATTACATTAGGCGTGTACGAGTTTGTTTTGAGAATTTTCACATGGTGAAATCACCATGTCGTGGCGTTTTGCATCGCCTCTCCTCGCTTCACGCTTCAGTAACCAAAAACTGCCGATGATCAAAATAGGGGGGGCAAATGGCACTGGTTCAAGGAGAGCTTGGCGGAACACAGAGCGGAGGCTTTCATGGCGCATAAAGACATGGCCTTCGATAAAAGTCTCATCGGGGCAAGTGTATACACACAAAGATGCTCATGTTATTGGCATGAAGACAGTTCATACTTGTCACAGGAGGTCAATACCGCTACATTGATGATTCACCATCAAACATGGTGTAGTCTGATGCGTGACACCAAACGCTTCATCAGGACCAAAGTACACAACATGCCAAAAGTTTACTGGCGATGGAAGACATCTCGTACAATGGTTTTCGGGAGCGTTGGACGACAGCGCTAGAGATCCCATGACAATCGTTGTCGCTCTGCAGCAGTGATATCAAGCATTAGAAAAATTCCCCGAGAAACTCTACACCTGAATTGTATGTACGGTAAGAAGAAAACGCTGAATAGAAAAGGGTATCGTATGACGTGGAGAGGAGGATACCACTGGTACTAAAGCTCATCAAATATACGCAACCGCTCGTCTTCCTCTAGGGCCGACTTTGTGGATGGCGTGGGGACGGGATTGCTGGTCTTCATAGAAGGTCCGATAATGGCATCCTTTGCGATGCCTGGGATTGGTGCGTCTGGGATAGCGGATCTCGAAGCGAAATTCGAGGTAGTATGCGGGTGCTCGAGGGCGTGGATGGGTTTGAAACGATGAAAGAGTACAAGAGCGGCAATGACTGCAAGGGCGAGACAGGAAAGGCCCCAAAGGATGCGCAGTCGATCTGTTGGAATTTAGTCGAGAAGCCATTGCGCTGGGTGAAAGACGAACGTGTGTTGGTAGCCTGCCACTGCGCTTCGGACCTTGCCCTTCTGTACACTCGTTCTCTTGCACGTGCAAGCCTTGCTGTTAGACTATCAGCCTTCTGTTTGCCTAGCTTAATGCGCTCCTCCAACGCATTGACTTGTCGTTGCGACGACTGAAAGTTGTCATAGCCAGCCACTTGTCCAGACACCTGGTTGACCAACTCTTTTGTATCTGACTCGAAGTTGGCTTGCAGTGTCTTTGTCAAACCAGACAAATCTTGTAGCGTTCCGATCGTCTGCTGTAGCGTCGAATTCTTCTCCAGGATGGAATAGTATGTATCGTCGAGGCGGCGGGAGGTCTTTAAGGATTGGTCTGAGAGTGACTGAAAAACAGTATGAAGGTCCCTATCTAACATTTCAGTAATCTGCAAAGGGAATCCGGCACGGGAGTTTTCGTCACGTACCGTTCCATAGCTTGGACCCTTAATCTCTCCTTTTCCACGTCTTCCGGGCGATGCGGTTTTGGAGGTGGAACGAAAATCCCGCCATGGCTATTGTCTTTGTAGCTCCTTCTTTTGTCTTGCTCAGGGGCGACGCTACCTTTGCGACTGTGAGTCGGGCTCGTATCCTTACTGCCTCGTGCTTGCTTCAACAAGTCCCCGAAACTAGTCGGAGGTTGGATTGCGGCCTGTACAGCTTCCTTGGCTGTACGTCTTTTACTGGAGCTGTGTCTGTGACGGTCTTCGTGGTCGCGGTAGTGGTGGTGCGACTTGTGCTTGTGGGCACGCGGCTTTTTCTCTGGATCTGACGTCACACGTGTCGCAGACGTGGTGCGGTGCAGATCTGAACGAATGCCCCTGTGTTCGCCAAGACCTGCATGGAGGTGCAAATGGCCGTCCATATCATGGTGTTGGTGGTGGGTAGTGGTGGTGCTTCAGGGTCAAGCTGGAGACCGCGGTTGGATGCGATTGTCGGCGCTGGCGCTAACTGGATAAGGGCTCGTGCCGAGGGACGTGTGAAAGTATGTTTATGAAGTAAGATCGGGTCTAGCCAATATATTCATTTAACTAGAACCTGCTTTGGTCTCAGGCCATACAAAGCATTCAGTCCTACAGCTATGCTTCGTATATTTGTGTGTGTTTGAAGCTCGGTTGAACACAAAGGTGTGGATGTTGTGGCGAGCCATCAGTGCCTCCAAGCGTGATGCAGGCTTTGACTCTGTTCTGAAGGACGATAGCCAAGCCAACTGTGGGAGTTGAGTGTGCTTACTGTGCAGCCAGCCGGGAAAGCTCCGTTATGACCCCCTTTCGCTTGCTTCGCAAATCCCGCTTTAGGACCCACGATGTCATCGGTTGGAGCGGGAGGCAAACAAAGCACCATCGTACGCCAACGTCCCCGAAGCAGCCTTTCAATCAATAGCCAGGGGCACAGAAGAATAGTCCGTGGACTTAATATCACCCAAAATTGGATCACGACTTGAGCATCTTGTTGCGCTTCTCTCTCCTCTTCAGTCGATCGACGCGTTTCTTGTGCATCTTCTCCTCCATGAGCGCGAACCGCTCTCGCTCTGCCTTTGCAGCACGTTTCGTTTTGATCGCGTCGACTCGCCGCTGACACTTGATCAGTAACAAGCTCCCTGGTACGGTCGAGTCGCCTACTTGTCGCTCAGACTCCTTTTCTTCCTTCAGCTCTTTTTCCTTGGCCTTGACGGCCGCGAGCGCTTTCCGCTCGGCTGTTCGCTTATCCCACGAAGTCTGATGTGTGCGCGGGCGAAAGGCGGACTTGTTGTCGTGCCATTGCTTGCCTGTGGCACAAGGTTAGGATGCGTGCTGTTGCGTACAGACGCCTGGCCTCGCGCACCGTTCTTCTTCATGCCCTTCACGGATGCCGTCCCCTGGGCAGGGGGCGCTCCAATCGCTGTAGATTCCGACATGGCTGGTGTTGCCCTTGTTCGAGGCAATGCTGATGCTGTCGTGTCGGCGCCCAACAAAAGAAAAGTTCGGCCGATATCGATAGCGAGTCACGCTAGATCGCTTCGGGCGCGCGGGGGCGGCAGAGGCATGCACACACATGGCACCAGTACCGGCACCCTCTGATCCATCTGATAAGATTATGCATGGCTTGGGTCAACCAAGAGCCGTGTCCTGTCCCAGTCACACAACTCCCTCCCTCTGCATGGTCCTTCAAGCATAAGCGCCGCGGCCTCGGACTGCCACCCTCTTCCGGTCACGGCACAGCCCTCGAGGATTGACTGACACGGTCGCTGAGAGGCTAGGCTAGGAGAAATTTTCGTCCCTACTTGCATCCCATCGGGCAGCAAGCCCGTCTTCGTACATTATCCACCCCTCCTGGAGTCGTACGCCCCGTGAGGTCCACTGTACGCCTTCTCCCTGCTGTATGCCACATTGTCTCCTTGGTCCTTGAAAGGCGCATTACCTCACCCATTGTCGTTGGCACACCCGGCCCCATGGGTCTTGTTCCATAACAGCCGCCACGCACCTCCTCACCGCCTGCTCGACTCTTCGCATACAATACTATGCGCACTGCTTCATGATACAGAACTGCCGCCAAATACGTACACACACGCCTACAGAGAGCCTCGTCTAGCAGCAGAAGAAGAATGGAAGCGCACAAGGGTTCGGCATCGGTGGTGGGGGGAAGAAGCGGTTTACCAGAGCCAAATGTTAGGAGCGGAGTGCGGGTTCTTCCTATCGAACGCACGGTTGATCATGGTCAGGAAGCATTGAAAGATGTTATTTGTGGCTCGGCTGCTGGAGTGGTCGGAAAGTACATTGAGTATCCGTTTGACACCGTCAAGGTGCGATTGCAGTCCCAGCCTGATACCCTGCCCCTGCGATATACTGGACCATTAGACTGCTTCAAAAAATCACTGCAAAGAGATGGGTTCTTTGGTATATATAGAGGTATTAGCGCGCCTCTGGTGGGCGCCGCAGTGGAGACGAGCTCGTTATTCTTCAGCGTGAGTGACACCCTCGTAGTACGCTGCTCTAAACCGGACTGATGACTATAGTACCGTCTGACTGGAGATGCCATCAAAGCATCAGGCGTCTACCCTGAACTGAAGCGTCAGCCGGACCGAGATCTACCATACGCCGGCATGCTCTTCAGTGGTATGGTTGCGGGGGCCATTACCTCTATATTCCTCACTCCAATCGAACTCGTCAAATGCAAGATGCAGGTCCCTCTTGAGAAGCCGGGCGGTATTGTCGCCGCGCCTACTATTCCTGGTGTGATGGCCTCCATCTACCGGCACCAAGGACTCGCAGGCTTCTGGTACGGACAGTTTGGAACCTTTATTCGTGAGACCGGCGGTGGCGCGGCGTGGTTTGGTGGTTATGAAGGCATGAAGATGTTTTTCAAGGCAAGGGACGCATCGGTCACCACGGACGACGACCTCGCTGTGTGGCAGCGTATGGTGTCGGGATCTGCCGCTGGTGCCGCGTACAACTTCATGTTCTATCCAGCAGACACAATCAAGTCGAGGATGCAGACCGAAGACGTCAAATTACTGACAGGGGGCAAGATGACTTTTAGCTCGGTCGGTGAAGCGCTGTGGAAGCAGCACGGGCTCAAAGGCATGTACCGCGGGTGCGGCATCACGGTTGCCCGGTCGGTGCCCAGTTCGGCTTTCATTTTCACGGTGTATGAAGAGCTGAAGAAACGCTGGCCGGATCGACGAGCGGAGTAGCATGTTCACACTTGTGACGAGCACATGTAGATAAGAGAATCAGCAGATGGGCATGACATGGAGTGAATGTAGCGAAATACCAGGTTGCTCTCTACGACACCAGCCTTGCCAAGCACCGCCAATCCCGACTTTGGAGCATCTTCACATGTAAAGCATCCCTGTTGTGTTGCAGAGGCTACCTAGCGCCACCGGACGGGAATGGGACATCTTATGCCAAATCCTGCGACGCTGCGACGCCTTCATCAACACCCGAAAGCTGCGCTCGAATCCTCGGCCTCATACTATCTGTTCCACATTCATTCGCTCTCTCTACTCGTTGCACAAACCATTCGCCTCTGCGACCCGACGGCCGTATACGGTAGCAGCGAGCGCGACAGCCTTTAACCGAGGCACGTCGAAGCTTGTGCACAACGCAAGCAATACACACACACACACACACACACACCACAACACGCACAGATGGACAGGTTACATGCGCTCGAGGTAAGCAATCTACGACTCTGCGTTTCCTAGCGTACTCATACTTCATAGGCCGCGCTCGAGAAGATTGTCTTGGACCCCAAATACCATGACATCCTGACACTGGTGAAAGGTGTGCGGAATGGCATTGTCTATGGGAGCAAAGTGCGGTTTCCGCATGCGCTCGTGTAAGCTCCTTGGGCACAAACATACCAATGGGAATTTCTAACCTCGACGTACAGGATGATCTTCCTATTTCGCTCGGGAACGTAGGTCGGACTCTCCTTTATCTCTTGACCCTTATACCCAGCCCAGTTCGATCCACTGACCCTCCTTGTTAGTTTCCGCTCAAAAGCCACGCTAGTTTTCAAAGCCACAAGGCAGCATGCTCGCAATCTCGGCCTTTTTGCCCTGGTTTACAAGTCGTCCATGCTCTTCCTCCGCCACACTTCTCCTACGGGGAAGGAGCGTCACTACGATGCATTCTTAGCCGGTCTTCTAGGTGGCTACACTGTCTTTGGCCGCACAATACACAACTCTGTATCCCAGCAAATCGTCATCTACGTTGCTGCCCGCGTGCTACTCGCGTTAGCAAAACTCGCCGTTCAACCGAGGCACGTTGGTAGCGGAGTACAAGGTGGGGCCACGGGGAGAGGAGGCGGCTGGGAACTATTTGGGAATGGAGATATGAGGAGGGTGCTCGCAAGAAATGGATGGCCTGTCTTTGCGAGCTTGAGTTGGGCGATGGTCATGTATATCTTCAGATGGCATCCAGAGAGTGTGCAGAGCAGTTTGAGGAGCAGTATGAGTTATATGTACGTATTGACTTGGCCGTTTATGGGAGAGATGCTAACAAGTATCCAGCTACGTACAATCAGACGATTGGGATTCTTTACGAACGTTACTTTGGCACAACAAATGATCGATTTGAGAGAGCGGAGACGGGTTGGCCACATCTAGGCCGGCTTTGAGGTTCAAGGATTTGACATACCTAGAGTCATCATTCCCGGGGCGTAGCATATTGTAATGCTTCGAATTGAGGTGGATACTGCGATACATGCATGGCTGCAATCTGGATTCAAGACCGAAAACTTACCGTAACTTCGACACTTAAATTCCTATCAAAGCTTATGGTTAAAGTCTCCACATTACGTGCCATTGAACCGAAAAAGTGAAGCTGTCTTTGCGTTATTGACCATATACAGTCAGCGTAATCTCTCTATCGCTATCAAAGTCTTGGGAGCGGCCTCCCCATTTAGTGAGTCATTGTTAGCCTCATCGCATTCCCGCCGATGTATCACCCAGTTCACAAAAACCTATCAGTCACACATCCTACAACCCATGGCTTCCGAAAATCTGTGGCTACTCTAGTTCCGCATCATTCATAGATAGCGTCCTTCTCCAAGACACGTTTCTTGACTACCAGAGCGCTGGAACTGACCAATCATGAATGCGTTGGAGTTGAGCCAGTGTCGATTTTGAGTTAAAGCGTGGGGTTAGAGTTCTTACAATCAGCAAGAAGAGGGGGCCATGAAAAGTGAGGCTCGGGCCTTGGGGTAAGACGTGTTTGGTCGCGGAAGGTTGCACACCGATGAGTAGATACCCCTCTTTTGCTGGAAAGATATTCAAGGAGGCCTTTCATTTCTGCTATCTCTGTCCTCTGTATGACAATCTGAGTTTTCCTCTGACAACTACCATAGCAGGATTCTCTTCTCAACTTTTTGATAGGCCTAGTTGACTAGTCGATACAAAGTAATTTGGAAAGCGCCAGGTAACCGCCTCTGAGGCCTGCCTCCTTGCTTACTGTCCACCATTGAAATGTACGCTTAGGTATTTTGGTCCTTGTCACCGCCTGATACACAACACGAACTTGCTCTGAAAGGAGCACATGTCGTTGGGCAATTAACTGATGAATATATTTAGTTTTTACAGTTGTCCTTCATTTTTTTGCTCCAACATAGCGCCACATTGAGCTAAGCCACACCGAGTACTCAATGAGACCTCGAGCAAGCGTACCGGATAGACCACCTCTACCACTAAGTTTGTGCGGCTACCGGTGCGGATACGGGTGCGAAGAGCCTCTCTATGATGACAGTGACGGTAGCGGTGGCGGTAGCGAGGCCGGAACCGACACAACCTATGTCGATTATGATGTCGAAAGGAACTCAATGACAGACATACACCACGCGCACAATGAAGATGACCAGATTGCAGGAGAGCAAACGAGTGTTGTCTTGCTTGAGGCAGGCCCAGAGGCACAGCATGGTAGCGAGCTGAGCGAGCATTCCAACGAGGATTACACTGGGTACATGGTCAGTCTGGATGTTGGGCCGTGTAGCAGCAGGAGCCTGAGCCGCGCGGCGTCCTCCCGTGGTAGTGTACGAGTGTTGACCCCAGGGCCTGGAATTGGCGTCTGGGCTGAGGATGGCCGTGTGGAGCACGTCAACAGGCTTCCACTCGAATACCACTTTCTGCAGAAACCCCTTCGCCTCAGTCCTCAGTACCAAGATTGCCGCGGAAACTTTCTTTCGCACATGATTGTGCCGGATAGGCCTCTGCGTGCGTATACATGAGAAGAGATTTGGCTTGAGCAAGTGTTTATGCCTGGTTCTTCTACTGCATTACAGACTGGTATGGGGGCGGGTTTGTAGCAAGGGATTCTTTTTCTTTGGCTACTATCCGCCTTCTTTTCCTCGTGATGATTCTTATTCGTTGCCCAGCAGCACGTGTTTGATCCTATAAGAAGTGACCCATCTATCGCTGGCTCCGTCTCAATACTGGTTCCGAACTGGCTGGACAAGCTGCGAGTGTCAAACGATAATACCGATCGGAACATTTCGGAGGTGGACAACATCTGTTAAGTCGTCAGGTGAAGACGCTGAGTCGTGGAGTTACTTGCGCCCCTGGGACGAATCAGAGCACGAGGAGATGAGTCGGTTGCTCACCGCCGGAGCTGATATCGAACTTGGTAGTGGGCACATGCAACCGAGCAGCGAAATAATAAACCATTCACAATAACCATCGCTCGGGACCCATCGTGTACAATCGTGAGTCGTGAGGCAGGTGCTGTAACGGAGCGCATTGACAGAGTAATTTCAAGACTCGCCGCGAAGGGAGGTGCCACGGCCGGGAACTGATCGCTGCGCATCCTGGCCCCCAACAAGAAACACCAACGCATTCTATGTAAACCTGGTGCACTCCCACGCAACGCTGCCTTCGCAACCCGACACCACCACCACCACCCAGCAGATCTCAAGCGGACCTGTGCCATCCTTCCCATTCGACATAGATCCGAATAGCTCCTGGGCTATCGAAGCTGCCTGCCGTGTGCTACGTCATTCTGCACTGCCAGCCATCCAACACACTATCCGACAACTTACCGTCGCGGGGCTTCACATGTGTCCCGAGAACCTCTCCTTCAAACGCTTTCCGCAATTCGATAAACCCCTGGCGGTGTGGGACATGAGATATAGTGCAAGGTGCGTAGCAGCGCACATAGGGCAACTTGCTATGTACCCGCACGCGACTCACAAACATGCAGTTTATATTATTATCCCTGAGCACGGCGAGTCACCTGATTCATTGGTTTACCCGCCATCGCAAGTCAGTCAAATCCACCGGTAGCGAAATACGCCGTGAGAGGACCCATCGTACCTATACTCGCTTCATGCATAAGAGAGTTTCACATGCTCATGCGCATAATCCGCTGTCAGCAGCACGATCGTAGGGAGCACTAGGTTAATCTGCGCATGCACCTACATGCTCCCGGAATTTCCCGATCCGATTCCTTTCATCCGAAAGTACTTCCGCCTAGGCAATTGATAAAGAGGAGCCCACAGAGCCGGTCACGCCAGGTTGCAACTAGTCTCTCACGGTTCCGCAAACGGGCAGCGTAAAGGGTTGTCGCAACATGGTCATGGCAGCGCCCCCCAGGAGGTTCCAGATTGAGCCTCTTGAGACGACCGCAAGGTCTTCCAAGGATCGAAACCTGCAAGGGCATGGAGAGATACATGAGCCGGCGCAAAAATTGGCTCCAGAGCCCATAGAAACCACCACCAACAGCCGTAAAATCAAACCCGAGCCAATCGAAACCTACAGGCGAAGTAGCCGACAGAGGTTCAACAAGGACTGGGACGAGCAGACGTCACCTACCACAGAGAGACGCCAAAGACCCAAGTTGGTGGTAACAGGTTCGCATATGAACCATCAATTGAGGGGCTCATTGAAAAGGCCTAGCAAGAAATTCGTTCCTCAGTTGATTGAGACAGCACAGCGGTCCCGCAAGGTGGGGAACACCGGCCAGACCCTTCTACATTCTGGCAAGACCGAGGCGACCCCTGAGGTCATCAGCACGCGAAAAGCGAGAATTCTTGGTATACCACCAACACCACCAACGAACACTCCGACTACAGATACGCCTCAACACCCCCTATTGCTTGAGATAGTATCTGGAATACAGCACAATATCTGTCCTTTGGCAAGGCGTAGATCATACTTCAGCTCGTCTGAGCACTCATTTCGCGTGCCTGACTTAGATCCTATTGAATCTTCGGAATCAGAAGCATCAAATCCGACCTCGCCGACCACGTCACCGTGGACAACAGACCATTCATTCATGTACAAAGAGCCTACACGCCGGCGCGAAAGTGTAGACGATCGATCTTCCGGCTACCTGCTCCAATTGGCAGCCAAAGAAGCCGAAAAGCAGTTGCAGGAACAAGCTCTGGCTGCATTTGTTAACAGCGATACTCACGAGCATGTTGACCATTTTATAGACAGTGAGGATATAGAAAGATCTGGATCCTCAATCGAACAAATGGACTGCGAACGAGGACCTTCGTCTACAGAGGTAAATTGGGAGCTAGACGCTATGCACAAGTGCCAGGAGCATGAAGAAGCTGAGAAAGGCAAACCAAAGCCAGATGCCTACAGCCATAAGCGAACGGAACACATCAAGGCATCGTTCGAATATCCCGGGGATCTTCTCGACGCTGAAACGTCAAAAGAGCTCTGGCTCCAGAAAAAGGATCCTGAGATGCAGCGCATGCGCAAAGAAGCTCGACCCCCGATGCTTGGGCAAGACATAAAGTTTCCGCGGTGCGACTCACCAGAACCCTCCCGTTTTGACCCGACTCAGGGCTGTGATGCCGTTAGGACTGCCATGTGCTATCTGTCAGAACAATCAAAAGTCGCCTCAGAGAAGGGAGAAAGCTTATGGTGTGGGCAAGGCAACGGTCGTCAGACGAGCACGACACCTTCCTTATGGTCCACTGCCAACAGCCGAGCATCTAGTACGCACGGATTATGGGCGGGTTCTTGTGTCAACAGCGGCGACAAGTCTCCTCGCGGGCCCACCGGCATACTTACACCATGCCATGAAAGGGCACATCCACTGTCGCCCTGCCCAACTCCTGCTATGAGCTTATTACCTCCCACACCTCCCACTTCTACCTACCATGCAGATCCCGCAACAACGGATTTTTCCAGTATAGACGAGAAACTGGCCCTAGAGCAATCAATTACAGAAGACTTTAGTGATGACTTCGTTACCCAAGTGTACAATTACTTGTCGCTAGGGTACCCATCAATGGCACGTCCATTCGACGAAGAATTGTCGAAGATATCGAAAATCTCTGTATATGAATTAAGACAGGATGATCACCTTGCCGAAACAAGAGGGTACATTCGGCTTGGTAAAGACGGCAACCTCAAAGACAGCGAGATCACGGAGGAAACATGTATGCGGTGGCGGGCCCTACGGATATATATTCAGGAGTGGGCAAGACAGCATCCCAACATGTCAGAAGAAGAGTTGGGAATGGGTGGATCTGCTGTTAGGAAGGGCAGTTGGGCCCTTTAGTTTGAGTTTGTTCCGCATCTGTTTAACCAGTTTAGCAGTGTCTTCTTTAGTAGTAACGTTCGATCTGCAATCAACACCCGCCATCTTCATTCCGGTCAAACTTTTTATACTGAATAACTGGTCGAAATTCCTGCCTCAAGTGTGCCGAGAATCACGCGTCGTCGCTATAGCCAGGAAGCTGAATGTACCCATATTAGGGCTAGCGCTCCCGTGACATCGCGATTTTGTGAAGGTCCGGGCACGTTTGTCATGCACTATTGCATCATCATCAAAGGGCCAAATCTCGCCCTCCTCCATGTTTCTCCTCCCACCATGGTGCTTGATCCCCAGACGCCATCCAAGCATAACCAGATGAGCCCTTTTTCGCGATTCATCAAACACCCCAAATCCACAAACAGTGACGGTGATCAAGATAGACCAGTCAAGCGTCAGAAGACAAATGACATCCATAGAGAGCTACCAACGACATCCCGGTGGACCTTCAAGCGCGAAAATGTTGATTCTGATGGAGATGATGGAGATAATTTGCCGGTGAGAGAAGATGAGCAGGAAGAGCATAAAACGGACTTGGAGAGTGCTTTGCCACCGGTCAAGATGGGCGAGGAGGCGGTCATGGAATATGAAGCTTTCAAAGCTTCACAGGAGGACAGAGTAGAGAAGACAGGCACTCGCCTAGATGAGAGAAATTGGGTAAGAGGAAAGAGCTCCTTATATGTGGATGCGTTCAATCTTGCTTTGGATACGGTGCTGGAGGAGGAGAGTCATCTATTCGACGAGGCAGAAGCACATTTATTCCGTATATGGAGAGAGATTGGCTACGAAGCACAGTACTTATACGTGCGGCTGTTTCTCCGTAAGACATCTGTGTGGCACCGCATAAAGAACCTTGGGTATTATAGCGACGTGGCAGACCTCAACGCAGCAGCCGAAGCATTACAACGCCCGTATAGTCTACCGCAGTCTTCTTCTAGGATTGAGTCGCATCCTGGTGAGATGGAACCTCCGGTAGGTACTACTCTGGGCACCTCATTCACCTGTCCGCGAAGGTGAAATTACCACGCTAGAAGAAGCTTCATCGCTATTGAAGCTTGACGAACTGAGGTCACTTGCAAAAGATGCTAAAGTACAGGGGAAGAACAAGAAAGACCTTTTGAAAGCGCTGCGACGGACGAGTCAAAGACAAGCTGGCTTGGGAGGATATATTGGATTGAGGCGCTCCGATTCAGACATGTCGCGGCTATCTTCGAATTCAGGGTCAAGGCCGGAGACACCAGAAGTTGAGACGCCGCCGTTGGATTATCTCTCCGCCGAAGCAAACCGCGATGCACATTTCACTCGTAAGATTATGAACCAGACAGGCCCTTGCATACGATTGTCGCTTGCGACGTTGAAGCTATTCGAACGCGTCCATCTTGTCTTCTATCGTTCGACCGAGTGGACCGAAAAGTCCCTCACGACCATTATACTTGCGAAGATTGCTCGCCGGAATTTTCCAGACTATATTGTCTCGAGATCTGCCAACATCTTCGCTTCACGTTCGTTACTGCTAGAGTATGAGGCTTCAGTACGCACACAATTCCGAATAGATACTATCCTCGAATTCAATGGGCGCCCAACAGAGAAAGGACATCAGGAAGTGATTGATACATTTGAAGCAGTCTATCCTCGCTGGCAGGCTCTCGTTCGGGATGAGCAACGAAAGGAGGACAGCATATATCACAGCGGCGAAGGATCATACCTGCGGCGGTTATCACCAGCCTGGGTTTATACGCGCATAATACACAAGGCGCTTGAGATACTTAGGCGTCGCAAGGAGCATAGAATCGAGTATGATTTACTCACAGAGCTATTGAAACAGCGATTATTTCACCATTCACGCCGAGGAGCCTGGTACCAGCGCAAGGCTCTGTTAGAGGAGCATTACATGGCTGCGCTTACTGATCCCGAACAGAGAGGCGAGGCACAACAAAAAAAGTATTGGAAGGGCAAAGCCTTGCAGACCTGTGAGGACGGCTTGCAAGATAACTTGGTACATATAATTCACCACTATGATCTTCAAAAGCGCATCACAAAGCTCGAGAAGTCACTCAATATTCCAAAACGATTACAGCATGACTTTACGCACGTCCGCCTCACCAGACCTGCCGAAGTCGCATTCGAAGGTACGCGCATTGAACGCAAGACTCCACCACTACTACGACAGAGCAGTTCAACACATCCTGGGGGAAGTAAACGCGGTGGTAAAACAGTATGGATTGACCCTCGTGAGGATGGCGAATGCTCCGTCGAAGCAATGTGTCTTTCACACTACCGGAATGAAGGCTGGAAAGGATTCCACAGCGAAGGTGGTATCCTACGCACACTCTTCGCCTATCTCTTCTTTGACGTGCTCTTTACATACGTTCCCAATGTCTTCCAGACCCCATATCAAACATGCCCGCTAGATCTGCACACAGATGCCTTCTATCCCTCGCGCATATCGGAAATCAACGCCCGGCTAAATGAGATCTCAAACGGTGACGGACCATTAATCATCCAACGCATCTATGATGCTCATCACGAGCGCCGCACCTGTGTCATTGGCCTTGACTGGACGTACGATATCACTGACTTGATTGAAATTACGCATTGCTTTGACGGCGAGGCCTTGGCCACCATTTGTAAAGTCATGGCGCAGGAGTACGGGCAACGAGGCGGCGGTGTGCCAGATTTATTGTTGTGGAAAGCAGCAGAGGGGGAGAGGAAGAAAGGTGAGGTCAAGTTTGCTGAAGTCAAGAGTGAAAACGATCGCCTGAGTGACACGCAGAGGCTTTGGATACATGTCTTGTCTGGTGCGGGAGTGCGGGTTGAGCTCTGTGCAGCGGTGGCGAAAGAGGTAATTGCAAGGTAGGAGGTTGCACTTGGTCACGATAGCCTTGGCGTGTGAATTCATTGTTCCTTATTTGCATCTCCTGTGGAGTTCTGTGCGTCTTCTGATCTTACGCTCGACGCTCTGCCCTCGAATCTATCTCTTCTAGTCTTGCACTAATATCCTTCGTACCACCACCAATAGCCTCAGAATGAAGGGTTTTTCTTGCGTCCTCCAGATAAATAGGTAATAGGGCAATGCTCTTGCGCCCAGTAATGTCGTCTCTGCATCGCACGAGTTTCAGTGAGATAACAACCTTTTTATTGCGGGCAACTCTATCTCATTGCCTTGTACGTAAGTATACAAGAGAACAATTGTCACCGTTGCTATCAATCATCAGGTAAATGCACGAGGGTAATAGGTGTAAGATACAAATCGTAATGCGGCCAGTTCTTATAGTTCTTATCTCGGTACCAGAACGAGTTGGCAGTCTGCGGGATCAATTATGGTCACAGCGATTGGATGTCGTCAGCAGCTACTATCATGTCTCACAGGAAGGCTTGGCTCGGTATTTTCTTGACGTGGATAGGTTTTTTTTATCCAAGTCTATGATGCATGAGCAAGTTAGTCAGAGACGAATGAATACAGTAGTTAGGGTGATTGCACAAC
>Ga0182210_1000105_pt1 | contig 16344 bp, 13 predicted proteins | sample G5R1MG_19_FD_129670 | JGI IMG/M metagenome (GOLD analysis project Ga0182210, IMG submission 129670) | Switchgrass phyllosphere microbial communities from Michigan, USA - G5R1_MAIN_03OCT2016_LD1 MG | ecosystem: Host-associated > Plants > Phyllosphere > Phylloplane/Leaf | place: USA: Michigan... | reverse complement strand
CTATACCCAGTGCTGATGTGACAGTATACCCGACAACCACCCTAGTCGTAACAAAACCATCGTCCTACGCTCCGTCCTTGTATCAATGTTTATGTCTAAGTTTATTCAACGCGTCCGATAGCTTGCTTAGCCTTTTACTGGGAGCTGAGCGGCCGCAGAATAGTCATGCCAGTCACGTACTCCCTGGACGATTCTATCGCGACGTTTCTATCAACTCAAACGGACACCACTAGAGAAGAATGCGATATCCTCGCCCGATCACTCCTCTCAGCTCAGGTCTCGGCGGTCCCAATTCAGGGGGCCTTTAGCTACACTGTCGCAGATCACTCACGCGTCGTGCAATTCCGAGGGTCTAATTCTCCACTTGACATCGGAGTCCTCCGCCGAGCTCGCTCTATCCACGGCCCTCTTGTTGCCGAAACCAATTATCATGGGCAGATAGGGCAGGACCGACCGCTCCTGGTCTATATAATCGAGAAGCTTCCGGGTATCACGTACTTAGAGTACCAGCTCAGGAGCGGGCTCCGCCAGAGCCTAAGCGAACAGCAATACAACAGACAGCGGACATTGGTTAAAGACTTTGCACGGTACTTTTGACCCGCCGTTTACAATAGACAGGTGTTAATTTGCGTGAAGATTCTTCGCAGCGTCGTGGGAGACGCCACAGGCGTCAGACACGGCCGCGAAACGCCAATCCTTCGAAAATGACCTCCATCTTCTCGCTGAGACTCTGCCCTCGCGCTTCTCACGGGCGATTCTGAAGCTATTAAACGCCCTTGACTTAATATTCGAAAAACTCCCTGTTGTTCTTTCACATGGTGACCTTTGCGAGATGAACTTCCTCGTTGATGAGAACAGCGGACATCTCACTGGCATAATTGACTGGGCTGAGGCAGATGTTCTGCCGTTTGGCCTCAATCTCTGGGGCCTTGAAAATATTCTAGGGTATACGGATACTCATGGCTGGCATTATTTCGATCGGCAAGCTGATTTAAGAGCGTTATTCTGGAACGCGTTTCATGGCACTGTCGCCGAGTCCAGATTGCCATTTGAACATCAGGATGCCATTGATTTGGCGACACGGATAGGCGTTCTTTTCCGCTACGCTTTCCGTTGGGACGAAAATATGCAGCGGAAAGTGGTTCAAGACGGTGAATCTGGCACAAAATACTTAGATGCGCTCTTTCTTCGAGTAAGCAATTTATAAAGGCACATCATATAAAGCGGGCGTTCAATACATCATTTCTGCCCCGGACACTGAAGGGGTTGGCTATCATGTAGAACCAGACCTGCTCCATTCGTCTCAAGAGATGCTTAGAGCATTCAGGACACCATCTATTCTCCCAGAAGTACGTGAGCAATGCTCAGGTCACAATCTCCTCTTCTTTAGGGGCTTCTGTAAGTTTATGAAAATTCCTCAACCGCTTGGAGTCCTGAAACACCTTGTGAGTGCCTATTACCTTGCAGGTTTAATCTCATTAGGATTATTAACGAGGAGAAGCCTATAGTTGCTTTTGTGCTGCGTTAGGGTTATAAAATGCGATATATAACGTGATCCAATCAAGAGTATTAGCCGTAAGTGCGTAGGATCTTACCGGTTATATACAACTTAGTGTTATAACCTTGCAGGGAGCTTATAGATGTAACGTGGATATAGGTCTCGCCCATAACTCTTAAGATATAATAAGTGTCCCGCTAAGAGATAAGATCCAGGCAGCCTAGAGGATCATAGGACCTCTAAGAATAATAGGAGCTTAGGAAGCTTGTTAAACAGTAGGTGCTTAGCTTTAAACAGGAGTTATATCGGTTAGGTATGCAACAGGGCAGTATTGTATCAGTGCTGCTGTGCGGACTATTTGTATAACGACTCGACGTTAATCCCACTACGCCTATAAAACCAAATTATCTGCGAAGTTAGAAGATTCGCCGTGAAAGATAGCGAGGCAGAAGTATAGGAACACCAAGACAACATATCAACGGCGCTTCTACGCAAAGGTACAGAGCAAGAACACTACTAGCATAGAGGTAGGAAACATCTTCTCACGGGCTGTGGGTAGGCAGATGAAGCACGCGTCGAGTGACTTTACGCTGGCTATCCAGCATCACAACGAGCATATCAGCGCTTTTACAACAGAGCCAATATGGTACCATTTCGGCCACCCGTTTCAATGCCATGCCCATGATAATGGAAAGGGAAAAAATAACAGCATGCTATTGGTGTGCGGAGAGACAAAATCAAAAAAATCAAAACACATCTATCCATGGCGGCCTGCCCAGCTGGAGCACTAAGCACTGGTCTGTCCAGCGAAACTGCCTGCCTAAGATGATAATAAGGTGAGGTCAAAAAGAGACATCTTCCACAACGTATTGGGTCTCGCTAGCGTATATGTACAGGTTGGCCAGACCCGCGTGTGCCAGCAATCCCGACGCTGTTTCTTGAACCGCGGTCTATGGAATGTCTCTCTCACAATCCTCTCCAGGGTGCGACAAAAGAACTTGTCTACTCCTTCTTGATGGTATCAGGGTCAACGAGAATGCCTTCCGCTTCGAGTCTTCGTCGCGCCTCTTCCAGGGCCCATGTTTGGATGCTAGAAATACAATTCGTCAGTGTTCCGTACAATGATCAAATCATTATCTCCACCAATGAACCCCCTCCCTTCTCCACTCTTCTTCCCTTGGTCCCTTGCCTTCTCCGCACAACCCCCAGAACAAGAAATCGCAAAACAAAGTAGCAAAACAGAACATACCTAGTATCCGGCTTGAAAGCATAAGCCACCACGGCCGCCGCAATCGAGCCTCCAAACCCCCAGAACATTAGACCCTCCCATCCCTCCTTCTCATACTGCTCTCCGGGCTTGACACCAAATAGCCAGCCTCCAGGTGCATCATAGCTGTGCTCGTGGCCGCCGCCACCGCTTGCGATGGCCGTTTGTGAGAAGGGGCGGCGGAGGGCGTGCAGGGACTGTGTGCGGGGTGTGAGGGTGCGCGAGGCGCGGGTGGCGGCGCGTAGGAATTGCATGGATGAAATTCGAGCGGGTGTAGCTTGACGGGCGTGAGCGTGCGTATGACAACTTTTTTTTATTTTGTCTCGAGGGCGCCTGGTGTGGAGGGGGCGAGAGGGTGGCCTGGGGTGGGATGGCGGTGGAGGGTTTGGAGGTGAGGTGCGTGACGGCAAGGGCTTGGCGGGGAGCGGGAGGCTGGATGGGGTTTAGTGTGGCGCCAGCTTGTGAGATACCTAGGTATGTGCGAAGCCAACGTGATGCCTTTGCTTGGAATGAGATTTGCTGGAAAAGGAATTGCAGGTCGAGAAAAAAGGTGTAGCAATACAACCACGAATCAACTGAGAATCGCGGTAGTGAAGATAGCCCAGTGTTGTGAACCACAGTCTCTGAATGTAACCAACTAGCTCTGCACAAACCGACACGTTCAACATGAACCACTGCGGCAGCGCATTATCTCTGATGATAACTACCAGTATGCAATTATGCGTCTCGTTGTCGATGCATCCAAAGTCCTGTGAAGGAACGCGGTCGTCCTGAATATGCCCAACAACTCCTAACCCAAACGCCATTGCTATGCAAAAACAGGAGTATTGAGAAATACTGGAAACACAACTCATGCGTGCATGGAACGGCGCCCCTCGCACTCATGCTCCTCCAGATCCGAATCCTCTTGGTCAAAAGACAGATTCGAGAGGCTAGCCGATGCGTCGTCCAGGTTCCGCACCGCCGTCTCTTTCTCTTCACGCTGTGCTCGTTCTCGTGTACGTGCAGCCTGCCACGCTATGCGTCGCTTCTTCTCTGTAGCTTCCTGTTCAGAGCGCTGCTTCTCTAACGCATCTAGTTCTGACAATCTTGCGGCAGTCCGCTTTGCCATGTCCTGCTCTTTCTTGTCCATGTCGGCCTTTTCGAGTACCGCCAACTCATCGTCAATATCCATCTCATCAAGCGGCTGGCCACCCACACTGATGATACTCGTAATCTCCTCGGTAGCCGCCATGTGCTCATTGACGGCATCGACCACGCCCTGGACGCCCTCCGCACCGCCGACTTTCTCATTCAGTCCCTTGAGTGCAGCAGCACCAGCACGCATTGCCTCCACGATTTCGACTTGGTCGGCTGCTTGCTGCAAGTCTGTGGAGACGGTCTCGAGCTGATGGGCAATCTCGGTACGTTGATCGAGCGCTATCTCGGCCAGCTTCTTGGTACGGAGAGCGGCTTTGGCGCGGATCATCTGTTTAGCGGACACAGCTTCGCGGGCTGCAGCGTTGGCATCGGCAACTTTTTCCATCAGAAGCAGAATCTGGGCGTTGACGTTGGCCAGCGTGTCGCGGAGAGTAGCAATCGCAGTGTCTTCCTTGGTAATGGGGAGCGGCGCGGCCTCATGCTCAAGCTTGAATTTGACCGTCTGCGCGTTATACGATACGGCCTGTCTGTCGCGTCCTAGATAGACCAGCAGCGTATCCACGTCATTCGTACTGAGGCAGGCGCCTGGATTGAGTATCTTGGACAAGCGCTTCTGGAAATCAGCCCGGGAGAGAACTCGGTCGGCAGTCGAGGACTGCCCCTGCATTTCCCGCAAGATCTTGTCCGCAGCTAGCTCGACATTCTTGACGACCACCACCTTGGTGGATCCCAGGCCCTGCAGCTGGGCCGGTCCTATGACGCCAACTTGCCGCAGGCTCCACGTGAGCACTTTCCATGGCGAGGGCAGCCACCTCGTCTTGTAAATGCTCTCCTTGGCGTTGACAAAGTCTTTGAGCGGTATCATCTCCCTCTTCTGGGCTGCTTCGTGGAACACTGCGGGCAGACATGTTGGCTTGCCGTGCTGTGGGTGCTGCAGGGCGCGCGCGAGCTCATCTGTGGCGCGAATGTGGAACAAGTCGTGCGCACTGCTTTGCATACAAAGGACCCCGGCACGCGAGGCGTCGGCGAGGGCCTTGATCCACGCGGCGACATTGGCCTGGTAGCCGTCGGGGTTGGCCTCGAGTTGCTGGCCAAAGTCGGCGTAGAGTGAGGCCAGACGATGCTCGCTGCGAGCGATCCGTTAGCCTGTGCAACGCCCTGCACGACAAGACCGACGTACTTGTTGAATGCTTCTTCATGCTGCAGGATGAACTCGAGGAGTGGGCTCATGGCGCGTTCTTTGGTTGGTGTCCAGCGCGGGGCTTTCTCCTTCTTGGGGCGAAAGAGAGGTCGCCGGCGCTTGCCATGGCGGGCGGGGTCGTTGTCGTAGAGGGACGCGCGGGGGCCGCTCACGTCAAAGGAGAGTCTACGCTTCAACATGTGCGCGGTGTGTTGCGGACGCGAACATGCCGAGCCCAGTAGTAACCCAGTAAGCGGCCGAGACTGTGCTGCTGCGAGTGCTTGCGATGGCTTTCATTAGATGCTGCTGCAGCCCGGGCGCGGCAATCGCCCCTCTAGTTACCTATTTAACTACTCCACGCGACGCGTTGTTTGGCACCAAGTAGAACTTCACCAAACAAGCTTCTGTCGTCGTCACCCGCAGGTCGTTCGCCCACCGCCTCTCGTTATCCACCGGGATACGGCACACTTCGACTCGAGACATGTCTCTCCAGCGCCGTAATGGCAAACACGGGCAAACAGCCCTTGTCTCCATTCGCTACTTTCGGACAATATGGATGCCGCCCTCTCTCTTCTTCTCCATAAACTGCCGCATCTCCTCCAGATCATCCATCTCATCGTCGTCATCGCCGTCCTTGGCTTTCTCAGGTGGCTGCGGTCGGGGCAGTATGTCCTCGGGCCACCGGCGGGGTTCTTGTGGAGGTGGGTCGCGCATATCTTTGGTCTCTTCTTCCCATGCCTTCCTCTCCTCCTCGTCCAACTCGTCTCGCCTGTCTAGCCACCTCTCCTGCACATCGCGGGCATCTATGGTGACGCCATTCTCGCGCATTGCCATCTGCCATACCGTATCATTGGCGCCCTCGATTCCGCCCAGCGCGAAGCCGCCAGCTCGGTCGATGGCGCGCAAGAGAGTCATCATGCTCTTCTTGTCCTCCACGGCAAGTGTCTCGAACCCCACGAGCGCAAAATCCTCGACAAGCTCGACAATCGCTTGGTTCAAGGCCGAGAACTTGGAGGTTGGTGCGTCGTCGCGATTCGTGTCCCGGTCGCTGTGCACATGGGCTGCTGTGGGGCCGGGGATGCCCGATGTCTGCTCGCGGTCCAGGTGGGGCAACAGGTACTGCAGATCCTGCACCTCAGTGTAGAAATCGAGGTTGAAGGGCAGGCTCGGATAGTTGCGCAGGTTGTCAATCTTGGTGAGGACATTGAGGTGGGGCAGGTCCATCTGCAACATGCTGCGCAGGGCTAGCAGCAACGAAGATACGTAGAGCGAGGGCCGTGAAAGCACCATGGAGTCGGTAAGGTGCACTACGACGAGCTGGGCCGGATTAGCTCGACGTTGCCGGGCACGGGTGGTGGGCGAATACTCGATACCCCAGTTTTTGAAGTCGCAGGAAGATGTTGCGCAGCGAGCCGTGGTGGGTGAAGAGCTCGACCTGGCCGGGGCAATCGAAGAGCACGTACGCATCTGGATTATGGTCAGTTATTCTGTACTATGCGCCGCCATGGACTCTGGTGGGCGGCGCAAACCTCCGAGTTGCGCAAGGCTCTCGGCCAGCCAGTCGAAGTGGTGCTCGAGCTCTTCCAGCGCATACAGCACGCCGCCGTTGGGGCCGAGCGCCTCATTTTCCATGATTTCGTCCATGGTGACGAGGTCGCGCACGTCTACAGCCGGCGTATATGACGTGTGATCGTTGGCGGGGTCGAGGTTGACGACGGAGCATGGGCGCTGCACGGCGCCCATGAACTGCTGCATGCCGTCGCAGTAGGTCGACTTGCCCGACCCGGGTGGGCCGATCACCAGCTGTGCGAACGGCATGTGGTAGTGGTGGTAGCGGCGGTGGTCGTGTCGTTTCTATTTGCTGTGTGAGTGGTGGATGTATAGACAGACTACTATTATGTACATCGTATAGTAGTTGTGCATGTGGTCCGCGCAGAGCTCCACCTCGCCAGCATCAGCGTCATCAGCACCAACATCATCATCATCACCCATGTTACGTAGGCACATACCTGGTGACCAGTAGTAGATTCTACTGCCACAACCTCTGCACGCCAGTCAAACCCCCCGGAAGGCACACCGCCCACATGTCCAGTAGGTCCTGCAACCCGGCGCCCGTTCACTGCCTTGCGCCTGAGAAAAAACCATTACCGCGTACTGCACTACCCAAAAGCAAAGGAAGCTCACCGCCACAGGCCAATTCGAACTCGCCCAAAACCCCACCGAGCCCATCTCGGCGGTCAAGTTCGCGCGCGACAACCCGACGCGCCTGCTTGTCTCGTCGTGGGACCGCCATGTCTACCTATACGACACCCACGCCGAGCCCGGCGGCCGGCTCCTGCGCAAGTTCGAGCACCGCGCGCCCGTGCTAGACGTCTGCTTTGGACGCGATGGTAATGAAGCCTTCACCTGCGGCCTCGACTGGGAGGTTCGTCGCATCGACCTCGAGACCGGCGCCCAGACGGTTATGTCAACCCACACCCAAGGCGTGCGCAACGTCCTCTTCGCCCCCGCACACGACCTCCTCATCTCCGCCTCCTGGGACGCAACCCTGCACCTCCACGACCTCTCACGGCCAGGCGACTTCGCCATCGTCCGCCTGCCCTCCAAGCCATTCTCCCTTTCCGCCTCGCCCACCCGCCTGGTTGTCGCCATGGCGAGCCGGGCCGTCAACATCTACGAGCTGGCCAAGCTCTCCGATGCCTCCAAGCGGGGTGGTGGTGGCGGCGACGTAGCCGTAGAGCCATGGCAACAACGCGAGAGTTCGATGAAGTACATGACGCGCGCCGTCGCCTGCATGCCCAACGATGCCGGCTACTCCAGCTCGAGCATTGAAGGGCGCGTCGCAGTCGAGTGGTTCGATCCGTCAGAAGAGTCGCAGTCACGAAAGTACGCCTTCAAGTGCCACCGACAAGCCGTCGACGGCCAAGACATCGTCTACCCTGTCCATGCCCTGGCCTACCACCCCATCCACGGTACCTTCGCCACAGGGGGCGGAGACGGCGTCGTAGCGCTCTGGGACGCAGTAGCCAAGAGGAGGATAAGACAGTACCAAAAATTTCCGGCAAGCGTCCAGACCATCGATTTCTCGAGCGATGGCAAGTACGTTGCCGTGGGTGCCAGTCCGGGCTTCGAAGACGCTGTCGATGATGTGCCTGATGGCGTTACCAAGGTCTTTATCCGTGAGCTGAGCTCGACCGAGGCGCAGGGAAAGAAAAAGTGATGCGCTTGGCTCGCATGGAGTACGGCGTTCGTATGCATTGCAAGGAGAGACTACACAGGAGCCATGAAATTTCCTTTATAGGATGTCATGCTATAGAATCTCGGAACCTGGCCCAATGTTCAGAATCCCGTCTCAGTCATGACGTCTTTCTCTCCCTTCCTAACCCTCATTAACCCCATTTTTCACTCGCGCCTGGTTTTTTTTGGATTCCTCCACCTCACTATCCAAGCTCTTGATCCATTCTCGATATACGTCTCACTGGGTTTTCATAAGATCCATGCCAGCCGGTATCTATGGTTCAGTTTGAGCTTTTCCAACTGCAGTTCCTTGAACTGAACCTGCAAATTCTGTCGATCGTCACGCAGGCCCCGATTTTCATCCCGCAACGCTTCGAGCTCCGCCATCACGCGGCCCAACTCTATACAACAGGTAGCCAGCTTTTGTTGAGACTCCTGTTGGACCGTGACAATCATTTGTCGAGCTTCGGCAAGCTCGAGTGACAGCATCGCCTGGTCTTTCTCCAAATCCTCATTACGCCTTCTCAAGCTTTCGTGTCCCGTCTCCAGCTCTCTGTAATTGTCGATAAAAGCGGCAAAATCCTCGACAGTCTGCGCCGTGGCCAGTCAGAACATATCAATTCACAGTACCCAAACCCCTGTACATCATCACACTCACTGGTTTGCTCTTCCTCACTTTCTTTGCCGTCGGCGCACATATATCTATTACCCCAACCCCACGATTATCAGCCAGTCAATGCGAATGTTGGGGTTTCCACCGTCCTCGCTTACCTACCTTTGTCCTCTGTATTCTCAGTTTTCATTCGGCGCTTCTTGCCGTCGTGGCCCAGGGATCCGGTTCGGGATACTGAAGCCATTTCTCTTAGATGGTGTTGGGATATATATTGCAAGGTAGAGACGTGTGGTATAGAGGGGGATGAGAATAGGAAGGATAACGTCAGGATGGGGGAGGGAAAACGTAAGCTATTTAATCGGTATGGCATACACGTAGTACTCAGGTAAAGGTAGAGACTTGATTCAATCGTGATCGACCATCTTCCGCTCGACAACCCCTCCAGCAGTCCAACCTACTCCAGCAAAATCGTGCTCTAGCCTCCACTCATTGCCTTATCCTAGAAGCCACACAGAACGTCCCCAATCTGATCCTTGAGGTCTTTGAGCTTCCTCTTGGCGTTGTTGGTGTCTTTCTTGCAAAGCGTCAACTCCTCTTCTAGTTCTGCGCTCTCCGTCTCCACAGTTTCCAACTTCAACGCCAGTGAGTTCTTGCACTTTTCCATCCCCTTCAAGGCCTTGTCGAGCTTTTCGGCCTTTTTCTTGTTCTTGTTGTTGTCTTTCTGGACCACGTCGAGTTGTGCTTCGAGCTCGTTCACTTTGGCTTGAAGATGGTCATTGTCGTTCTTGAGGGTCTTGAACGAGTCGACAATGGATGTGAGAGTTTCGATGTTCTGCGTAAACTATGAGTATTAGAGTTTGACGGGGGGCAGTAGCTTTTGCACATACCGGTTCGGTGGTGATCTTGACTGGTTGACTGGGTTAGCATTAAAGGGCACCAAGTGCAGTAGTTTCGCTAACCTTGTTGCGCCTCTCCTCCGCTCTTGATCTCTATCTCATCTCTATGGTTCTTATGAACTCCAGATTGTGTAGACGAGTTGATGTCGTTGTACTGTCTCTTAAGAGAACTGTGAGTCGAGGACATGTCGCACAAATCTAGGTCTTGCTGGGAGGTATGGTGATCCAGGCACTACACCTTGACGACTTCTTCAGCAAGGATAATAGATCGGGATATTGTGTTGTTTCAAATTGCGTAAGGAAAAGTGATAAAGAGAACGGGTAAGAGATAGGAGGAAATCACGTGTTGAGGCAAGGTGAAGGTGACAATGAAGATGAGGCTCAAGTGGATATATTTCTGAATTGCTAAGGAACAGAGTGATTCTCTGAAACACATTGTAGGCACATCATTACTACCAATGATGAGTAAGCGTAGTCCGGAGTTCTTGGCTCTACATTAACATAGCATCTCCATACAAGCTAGAGGCTCATTCCATTACCGCTTTGGGTCTTACTCCAGGTATTTCTAATAATTCCGAATAACATTTTCATACCGCTTGATCATATTCTCAATTCGAGAGCTGCTTTAACTACTCGTCCAAGTGTATAATACGTGCGCGATCAGAATCAGATCGAATGTCCGAACTGATGTTTTGTCTTCCGAAATTAGTATCTTCCGCATTGAGAAATTGGTATAGGGCGCAACCTGGGGCACGTGGTAATGCAAGGCCTACAGGATCCCGAGTAGGCTTAAGTCTCAAATATATCGCTTGGTCATCATCGACTTACAAAATATGTACCTGGAAGATTAGTAAGATGATACGGGAAGATCGATAGAAGTGTATATCTTACACCTCTCTTCATAATTCTTCTCGTTGGGCAAGTCTGTACCAGGTAGAGCCCCCAGAGACTCTACATGCAATTTCATATTTTACCTGAATTAAGAATGCGTTAGAGATTAATTGTATAGTAAGTAGATGCACTGGCTTGTTGTGTCAGGGGAAAGACTGTAGTACAATGGCAACTGCAAATTCTAAACTCGAACATGAATTTGTCTAGAAAAGGAAGTCGCTAGGATTTAGCAAGTACCATGGATCATGCTCCAATTTCGTGGGTCGGATGCCGCAGGCCGACACGTATCTTCGTTTCCGAACTGGGGCATTCGCTAGTTGGGAGGTACAGAGGCAGTACAGCAAACTGTAGAATGTGATTTGCATCGTCATCAGGAATCTGTTTCAAGATCCAAGTAATGTGACAGGCTGCTCTAGAAGCAAACAGATATAACCAGGCTAACATAATGTAGTTGCACGCTGTTGTGTTGTGTTCTACGCACGTATCTCAGGACTCTCCAGTGTCTAACTCAGGATCCCATGCACGGACCATCTGCTCAACATAGTAAACCCTGATTGACGTAGGATGAACATGTCTACTACCGTCTCCTTCTCCTCATGTTAGAAGCTTCAAGGGCTGCGAATCATTTCCAAGATGTCTGGCCGTCGATTGAGGTCGCGTTTCACCACGCCACCGCGCGATCTTATTCCACCCGAGGGCCAAACCACCCCGCAGCTCACTACCCCAATGCGCAGCGCCATCTTTGCCGTTACGTACTATTGCGAACAGCGCAGGATTCCTTGCAGCCTCAAAGACGTCCATGAAGTGTTTGGATATTCATCTTCTACAGCATCCGACGTACTGAAATCCAAGCGCTGCCGTAGACTACAGCATACAGATATACTTGATCCCCGCGGGAGACGAAAACCTCCTGTGAATGCAGCTGGCAATTTGAATGGCGCACCAGTTGACAATCAAAATATCACGCCACACGAGGAAAACTTTAGTTCCCAGTCCAATACGGTCGACCTACCACGAGTGTTTTCGCAATCAGATGGAGTCTGTCCCCCACAAGTGCTTTCCCAGTCCGACACAGTCGGCCCTCCAACTGCTTCAAGAGTCATCACTACTCATTCTGTGCCACAAAGAAACCAACAATCAACCATTACTCCACGTAAACCTAGCAGAAATTCAAAGGTTGTTAAAGCAGTCAACTCCAGGAAGCCTACGACCGCAATCTTCACATCAGAACAGCAACGTTTCAGTGAGCTCGAAGCTCCAGCAGGGTCACCTGGTAATGAGGGAAAGACGAAAATTCGAGAAAGAAACACTTCTGGAATTGAAAATCTCGATAAGCCCTGTAAATTCGACGAGCATTATCCTATTAACAATGAACGAGACAATGGAAGTAACCAATAGTGGCGACTCAGCAGATACAGAGATTGGCTACCCATTTGAGAGACCAGAGAAGCAACAATTGACCTAAGATTGAGCGGCCAGAGGACGCATTCGCGCCGAAAGGACAATGATAGCAAGCGTTAGTCACGAAATGTCCGACTTATCCGTGACGGCTGACCAGGAGAGCAGGACTGGTAATCCAGTATGCGTTTGCACTTTCTGGGTGCCCCTTCCCTTCTGTCCGAAGCTTAGCAAGTAAGCTACTCGAGCTGCTGGAAGGACACCACATAAAGACTGTGGAAGTATATGATATCTCTAGGAATATGTCGAGATACTGTATACAAGTACAAAGGCTTCTAGATCTTATTGATCGAAGATGTAGATTTCCAAAGTCACTAAATACCCATGGCAACTACTTTATTTCTACCGGCGTGCTCTATCTTTGTTTTTTACAAAAAAAAAACGCCGGTTATGTATCTCTGAAGTTGAATTTAGCAGCCGGACTTATCTTAACTTCGGGCGTTTACATTTGGCTGAAACTGAAACCGGAAGAGCACCAAACTATTTTACAGCTTCGTCAGCTGTTGAACGTGGTGCGGGGCATGCTGTGATTTAGCGAGATTGATCCGCGTTCGAGATGCTCAAAATGTTGAATAGTGGTAGTTAGCACACTGAGCATGTTTTAATTTGTTGACATAAAAAGCAGGCTGATATACTGGGCAAATATGTCCTGGTCAAAAGTCAATATAAGCGAGACGGACGGAATGAAAGTACTCTGCAAAGCTTCCAAGCATAACGAGCGAGCTTCAAGAACAGCACAACCAACCAACCACTTTGGAATCTAGGTCCTTCGGATTTTGGGATTTCTGTCTGGATATCTGATTTTCTTTTCGGAGGATATCTATCGGCACTCGTACTAATAGCAGATCTCAGAACCAGTTCTTCACCAGAGGGCGACATACAGTCAGCCCACTCATTGCCTTTGGAAATGCATGCCAACAACAAGCAGATACGTATGCTCATCAACTCGCTCGCCCTTGATTCTGTTAAAAAGCAGATCTATTGCAATATTATGGCTGCAGCCTAGATCTCCACCAGACAGTGACGACTTTCTACCGTTGTGTAACCCAAGAGCTAGAAATAGCTATAGTCTTGCATCATATACAGTACATGGCCCATACGAGCCTCTCTTCTTTCCACGTATCACCCGCTGCATAACCCATGTCTATTTTCAGAAGAACATCTCATCTCAGCGCATGTACCAGCACCGCTGTACCCCATCGGCACCTCCGGGATTCTCAAATCGCCGTAGCAAACTTACGTGGTTTGGTCGCCAACGAGTCTATAGCCCTGCTCTGTAGGTTAGCCGTTATTAATTCAATACAAAGACGAGGATATTCCAGATGGAAATGTATTCGCGCTGGGTTACAGTATATACGAGCGTATCCGACGACCGATGCGGCATAGTAGAGTATTCAGGTCTTGGAACCTGTACGTCAGGGTTAACCTGCACGTCAGGGATTAAACGATTGACCCTCCGAGCATGCCTCACTCATTTCCACCAACCTCCCTTAACACTTGGATATGAAATCTCCGCAATACCCCGGACTTTAGCCTAGGGGTGTGTACAAGGATACATGAAACTCCATTATATGGGGCTCCCAATGCCCCTTGTATATTCCCGATTACCCGTCACTGTGCCGGCATTGGTGCCCATGACCTCCGTTGGAAAGACTGATGTAGAATGGGCGTTGAAAAGCTCATATAAAAGATGAGAACTCCACGGTTAAAAGTGCTTTTATATTCTCTCTACACGATATATTCCCCTATCAACCAATATGCACTGGAGAACCGCCCTCAAATTGTTGTCGCTATGTGGAACCACCAGCGCTCAGCAGGTTGGAACCTACAAAACTGAGACCCAGCCCAAACTGTCGTGGAAGACGTGCACCGGCAGCGGTGGCAATAACTGTACGAGCCAGTCTGGATCCATCGTTCTCGACTCTAACTGGCGATGGACCCACGTCACTGAGGGGTACACAAATTGTTTCGAGGGTAACTCCTGGAACACGAAAGCATGCCCCGATGGTCTAACGTGCACCAAAAACTGTGCTATTGAGGGCGCAGACTATGCGGGTAGGGTTGGAGAGTAAGGTTTTGCAATTGGAACTTCGACTAACAGGCTACAGGGACCTACGGAATCACCACCAGCAACGATGCTCTGAGCCTCAAGTTTGTCACCAAGGGCCAGTCGAACAACATCGGCTCTCGTACCTACCTCATGGAAAACGACACCAATTACCAACTGTTCAATGTCATCGGCAAGGAATTCACCTTTGACGTTGACGTGTCCAAGCTTCCCTGCGGACTCAACGGTGCCCTGTACTTTGTAGAAATGGCCGCGGACGGTGGGCTCGGCAAAGGCAACAATCAAGCCGGCGCCAAATACGGGACTGGATACTGCGACTCCCAATGTCCCCACGACATCAAGTTCATTAACGGCAAAGCCAATGTCGGCGGCTGGAACTCGTCTGCCGCGGACGCCAACGCCGGGGCCGGCGAAATCGGGGCGTGCTGCCCTGAAATGGACGTTTGGGAAGCCAACTCCGTCTCCACTGCCTACACGGCGCATCCGTGCAAGGGCACCGGGCTTCAAGAATGCACGGGCACGGCGTGCGGCGATAGCGGTAACAGCTACGGCGGAGTGTGCGACAAGGACGGCTGCGACTTCAATAGCTACCGCATGGGTGTGCGCGACTTCTACGGGCCCGGCGCAACGCTCGACACGAACAAGATGATGACGGTGGTAACGCAGTTCGTGGGCTCGGGCTCCCAGCTCAGCGAGATTAAGCGCTTCTACGTGCAGGACGGTAAGGTGTTTCCAAACTCGGACTCGGCCGTTGCCGGCGCGACTGGAAACTCCATCACGGATGGGTTTTGTGAGCAGCAGAAGAGCATTTTTGGCGACAAGTCTCCGTTCAAGACGCTGGGTGGGCTTGGTGCGCTGGGTGCGTCGCTTGCTCGCGGCCACGTCTTGGTCATGTCGCTCTGGGACGACCATGCGGCCAACATGCTCTGGCTCGACTCGACGTATCCTGCCGACGCGGGCGCGGAGAAGCCTGGCAGTGTGCGTGGCAAGTGCCCTACTACGTCTGGTAAGCCCGAGGATGTGGAGGCCCATTCGCCGGATGCTACTGTTGTGTTCTCCAACATCAGGTTTGGCCCTATTGGCTCTACTTTTTCTCAGCCCGCCTAGACGCGAGGCGTAGTGGAGGTGGGGAAGTGCCGTGTATATAGAAGTCTCAGGTTGTTCGTCTGCGCCTTGAAGTCGTCTGCGCATGATGCCTCTGGCAAGGTAGATCAACCCAAGGAATGAGAGTCTTCCAGTACGTGAAGATGCCGTGGAGTGGCCAGGCAGACAGAAAGCCTTGGATTCAAATCAAGTCGTGCGCACGTGACAGCATAACCAAAAGGGGCCTAGGCAAGATGAGCAAATCTCCCGCCGCTTCCGCATCGCCAGCGATCACCGTCGCCGTCCTCGAGCCGCCTCCTCCGCCAGCATTACCGCCGCCATCAGCACCACTATCACCTACAGTCCTACCATCGCATCGTTATTATTCACAGACCACGTTTTGCGTCACGCGAGCAGCCCCAGCGACGGTAGCCGCGACCATGGCGCTTGCCCATCTGCTTGAGATTCCGCGCCCCCGGGTACGTCTGAGGCGAGGGGGGATGAATGTACACCCCGGCTAACATGGACGCGCCAGACATTCCTCCAAACCATGTCACTGCGCACCGGCGCCGAGCTCATCACGTACCTGCAAATCATTAACAAAGCTTCGGGCTTCTTCGGCCTGCTCGCCCTCTTCACTGGCGCCCGTATCGACGGCTGGCAGCTGTCCATGTACATCTACTCGGCCCTCGCCCTCGTCGCCACCGTCGTGCTCTCCAGGCACATCCGTCTGCAAAGTCATTTTGAGGCGCTGCTGCTCGCCCACCTCTACGCCCTCGACTCGGTTATCAACGCCCTGTATACCGCCTTCTTTGGCCTCGCCTGGTTCCTCACCCTGACCCATCACCCCGCCAGCCCCAGCGCCGCCCTATCCCCCTGCCTCACTGAGAATGCCGGGTTTACTAGTCCCGCACACAATGTCTCACGTGTCGACGTCGTTGCCGAGCCCGTCTCCGGTAGCCTGCGCCCCGGCCAAAACGCCATTGCCGTCGGCCAGCCCGGCCAGCCCGCCG
>Ga0182210_1000104_pt1 | contig 16547 bp, 20 predicted proteins | sample G5R1MG_19_FD_129670 | JGI IMG/M metagenome (GOLD analysis project Ga0182210, IMG submission 129670) | Switchgrass phyllosphere microbial communities from Michigan, USA - G5R1_MAIN_03OCT2016_LD1 MG | ecosystem: Host-associated > Plants > Phyllosphere > Phylloplane/Leaf | place: USA: Michigan... | reverse complement strand
ATGTATATCGGCATGAAGGTTGAAACGAAGTGTAACGTTCGGGAGAAATACCTAGCCCACCCAAGAAAGCGCGCAGGTGCAGCTATTACCGTCGGCAGACTTCGGGCCTTTTCTCCACTCGTTTGAGTGGCGCTCTATTCCCTAGGTGGCTCGCAATATCTTGGTTGCCTATCTCGAATACAAGCTGGCTCAAGGCCACACTCTCTGGAGGAATCTTGTAAATGGTCCTAAATATGTCAGATCTGTCTTCTCAATAGACCCCGAGCAGCACTTCTCTAGGACTGAAAAAACAAACACAAAGCTTTGTCATATATCATATATACAGACACACTCACACACGCCTACCATCCTTGAACCCACCACACCACGCCCCCCAGCCCCAGCGTAACCCCCCAATGTGCCGCAACGCCCCACGCCATTGCATAAAGAAACTTGGGACTAAATACCGTCCAGATAAAAAGATGCTGTCTCAGCAACATACAAGCCGCCATGACGCTCGCCAGCATCGCGCCCGTCCAAAACGTCATGAGCACTACATGCGGTGCCCAGCCTGGTCTGGCGGCCCTGGGCGCCCTCCCACGCTCCTCCTTCCTCGCGAGTTCATTCAGATACTCGCGCTCGCGCAAGACCCAGTCCGCAACGTACGACTCGCTCGTGGCGGTGTGGTGTTGGAGCCGGATGTGGTTCCCAAGGAGGAGTAGGCCGGCGAGAGACCAGTATATGGGGCCAGCCCAGTTTGAGAGGAAGACGAGGAGGGAGACGAGGGGGATGGAATAACTGGATATGCCGTTGTAGGCGTTGGATAGGTCGATGGAGGATATGGCGTTTGTGTTACCGAGGGCGAAGAAGGAGGTTTGAGAGAGGAGGAGCGTGGTGAGGGTTGTGGCGGTGGGGGAGAGGGGAAGGGTGGCTATGAGTGTTTGTCAGTGAGATGATGTGGAAAGAGGGGCATGGAGGACGTACAGAGGAAGAAGAATTGCAGCCTAAAAAGTAAGAAGAGCGGGATATTGTGTGCCTTTGTTTGCGTGAGCAGGAAAAGCGTCATCAGATCGAATAGCGTAACCGCAAAATCTGTGTCTCGTTAGTGTAAATCCCTGACCATCTCTTCTCTGATCACCGAAACACATGAGAAGATGATAAACCTACCACTTTTACCCTTCCCACTCATCCTGTTCTTTGTTTTCGCCCTCTGCCACTCTGCCCACCCAATCCACAGCCCACTCAACATGATCCCCCCAAACACCATTTGCGCCAACCCCACCAAATTTGCAGTCTCCACCCAATTTAATAGCGATCCTGAAAGCCCCTGCGTAAGCTCGGGCGCATCCTTTGCTGTAAAGGCCAGTTTGAATATGAATGCCGTGCCGCAGAGTGGCAGCACTGCGATGGTGCCCACCAGTCGATTCTGATCGACCGCCTCACCACCACCGGCGGGGTTTCTACGTTGCTGACACTTCTCTTTGTCGAAGGCATCGATGGAGCGCGCAACGTGTTGCGCGAGGCGGTTGACAGTATGCATGTATGTTGCGCCAATCAGCGCCCAGAGGATAAACGAGTTGTTACCGTGAAATATGCCACTATTTGCTATATCGTCCGCACCCGCGTACTTCTGCCCCGTTTGGTTCCATCTCCGGACTATTCTGTGCACGGCTAACGACATGAGTGCGGGGTGAAACATCCATGCGCTGTACCAGTCTTTGCGCATGCTGGAGATGAAGAGTAGCCCGAACCAGCCCGATGTTGCCCAGTACCAGAAGTTGTGCTCTTCTTCTACGTACGAGGATGCGAACATGAGGATGCCGTACAGAATAATTGTGCCGGTGGTGTAGAGGCCTGCGGAGGTTAGAGGAAGGAATGCGGGAAGGCTAAAAAAACTGAGAATGCAGATCAGTAGCGAGAGGAGGGTGCCGAGGAAGAGGCGCGATATGTCGTAGTTGGAAGCGGCGCCAGACATGACTTCTTGGGCTTTACGCATGAACTGGGAGGGGAATTTAGTTCGGCTGCCATGTGGATTAAATTTACGTACCTTATATGTGCAGTCAACAGCATCCTGCTCATCTGCTATTGAAGCAACGACATGCTGCCAGAGACAGGCCAACTCTTCGCCGTCTGTAGCGCTTGGATCCTACGAAATCAGCACCGAAGACCTACAATGTAAGCATACTTCACTCACATGTTTTCCAAAGCAATCCACCCCCATCTCCTCCACACTCAGGATCCTATCATCGAATTTGGACCCCGTATACGTAGCTTCGACGATATTTTTCATTTGCACAGCGTTCTGATAGAGCAACCGCGTACGATCCTTCCCTGCATTTTATTAGCACATTCTTTATCCTCCTGCATGCTTTTACCACATTCGAAACTTACGTTTGTCCCATAGCCCAAGAAAGGCCTCCAGAAACACCCCTAAATTGTTCTTTGGTACAGGAAAGCCTAGAAGCCCTGCCAATGTCGGCGCGATATCGCTCTGTTCCACCATTTTGTAGTACTCAAAGTCGCCCTCCTTCTTGGGTTTTGTTGGACTTTGACGTTTCATGTGATGCGTGACTTTATCGAGTTTTGGGCTCATAAAGACAAGGGCGGGGGATGTCTCGCCTGGCGATGAGCCTCCATGATTTCCACCATCGTTCATGCCGTGGTCACCGCATAGGACGAAGAGGGTGTTCGACAAGTGGTCTTCGTTTTGTATAGCCTTGTATATGGTGCGTACCATTTGGTCCATCTCTACTTGTTTTGGTATCATGTTTGGACTAACTCGCAGCATCAGCATTTGTTCGTGTCACAGAAGTGAGAAGGGGATAAGAGTGACCTTCTCGGACCGGCCTTGTGTCCAATATGATCTAGGCCCAGATAATGCAAGACCATCGCATTCCAATCGCTCTCGAGCAACTCCCCAGGAACATGCCTTGTCACGTTGTTATCCACTTCTGTAAAGTCCTGCGCCGATATTCACATCAACATTTCGTTCGTATTGCCAGTCTACATGAAACTCCAGGAATAGATTGCTACTAACCGAGACGAAAAAACTGCTCGTGCCATCCGCCCTTGCAAAGAAATCTGGAAATAGCTTCAACCACGTGTCGTCGCCGTACATAACCAGCTTGCCCGTCTCGCCGCTGGGGCCGAAGCGCTTGGCTTTGAGCTGTGCGAGCCACGTGTCTTGCGTCGCGAGTGTAGAGCTCGTATCTGACTCGGCAAAGTTGAGAATTACGTCGACAAAGGAGGGGATCGAGCCGGTGGTTATGGCCTTGACGCGGGGCATGGTGATGGTAGGAGACGTGGCGTGGGCGGTAAAAGGGAGGGCGGTGCCGGCGCGTATGAGACTGGATGTGTAGTTTAGCATGTGTGCGGACTGGGTACGAGCCTGTGGGCGATAGGAACCTTTGCACAAATGTCATGCCGCTCTCGGAACTGTATACAAAGTCGCTACGCAGGGCATCGACGACCATGAAGACCAGCTTGTCAAATGGGGCCCCGGGCTGTTCCTGCATCGTATTATCTTGCGTGTATTGCTGTATATCCTGATACTGCGCAAGTCCTGGCATAAACGGTTTATATGGGAAAAAGCCCGTCGCGAAGACCAGAATCGCGACTGGGATCAGGAGGTTTGCGAGTGCGAGGAAAACATTGCGCTGCCCCATTGTGGCCTCTTTTCGGCAAGTATCGGACCCTAGACGCAATCTGTTACGCGGAAAGCAGTATCAGACACCATCAAGGGAGCCCAGAGGAGTGGTGAGCAGTAGCAATGGCCATCACGGTGTCCTAACAACGACGCGACACGTTCTGCGAGGTCGAAGCTTCCCTCATGTCGGATTCACGCTATCCCGCATTTGAATTAGCAAAAAAACTCTCGAACAGACCAATGACATCACCGTGCGCGACCTCTTCTCCCATTGCCAGCCCCAGCTCCTGGATCAACGCATCAACATCCATGTATAAAGGACTTGCCACTTGCCTGCGGAAAAAGACACCTATACGGCCTGTCATCCAGACTGTTCGGACAGCAACAGCGAGGCCCGTGAGAAGTGAACGGAGCCTAGAAAAAGAGCTGAGCGGGTACCTCCGGTACCAACAACAACATCGCCACCTATTCTTCTCCGCCCCCCAAGAAAAAGCCATGGCTTTTATCCTCCCCGGTCTTCGCCGCGGTCTCATGGCCAGCACACCACTTATCCTCGCTTCCCCTCTCCTCGTTTACCAGTCCCGGCACGCGCAACGCATACGTTGTGATGGCCCAGACCCTTTGACCAAAATCACACAGGACTTGACCAATGGTTATACGTCTGAGGCTCAAACGCCCATCATTACGCAATCGGGTTCTATCAATCCAAGGGCGATACGACAAGTCAGTATGGGAAGCATTCTGGGGGTAGTAGGCGGGCTGGGAATCAGCGTCTTCAGTAGGCCTTTAGCGATCCTGATTGGGCTTGGCATCTTTTTTTTGCAGGTAAGTTCTGAATGTGGGCATAGGGGAATGATTTAATGTGATATTGGACCTTGTCTTGCAGGCTATGCAAAACCTGCATATTGCCATTATTGTCGGGGATGCGAAGAGGGAAGATGCAAGTCGGGCTAACGTATGAGCAGTTTATTGAGTCGCGTGGAATCCACATCATACCCTACTCGTATTTCCAGCGCCGCTTCCGATCGACCAACGTCAAGTCGTTGGTGAGGGATAACGTTGCGTTCAAGTTGTCTTTTGGGTTGACCTTTGCGTTGGCTGCATTCGCTGAGTTCTAGATACTCACTCCAGTGCTAATAGATGGCAGCGCTTTGAGTAGCAAGTGTCCAGCCATCAATTATTCATGAACTGCCTTGAGCAAAGCTGCCTCCACCGTGTATTGTCTGTGGTTGAAGCTGCATCTGTAACTGCTTGCAGCTCTGCCAGAATGTTTTCACAGTTTCCTTGAAGGTATTCGAATTTTTTGCGTTCCTGTACATGCAGTTAGTCGCCATGCCGCCATGTGAAATCATCACACATCCTACCTTGATAGGCTCTCAATAAACTTCCTAACCATGTCCTGCACTGCCTGATCTTGCTGGAAACGATGCAAAAGTGGCTGTCCCGAAATCGAGTTTGAGATGTATGTCCTGGCGTTCTTATCCGACTTGACCATGGCCCGCAGTGGTGCTACAATGAATTCCAAGCTAGTGAAGTCCACCTCTCCGCATATATTTGTCATAAGAGAAAATGTGACTGTTTGTCCGAAATGGGCGACAATGTCTTGAGCCGTACTTTGATGCGGATTATGCGTGTTGCCCACCAGCTCGAACACATCTTTCCAGAGCTTGGCTGAGGCGCGTTTCGGTAGCACCTCTGGCGAGTCAATTGATTCAATCGTGAAGTTGAACATGCCTGCCAGATGGTCCGGAGCAACTTGCGCCAGGATCTTGGGATCCGTATTAAAGAAGTGCTGGATGAGCTCAATGCAGCCAACCGAGATTTCCGGGTCATTTCTTGGATGTTGTAGTGCCTGCATAATACTTAAAACGTGTTGAAGTAGACGATGTGACTGAGCTGTGAAGTCTTCTGGCGGATGGTGTTTGTTAGAAGAAACCCAACAACAAGCGGTCTCCAGTACGAAGGGTAACCTCGGCGTCTGAAGAGCTGTTTTCAAAATGAAATCAATTGTAGTGCCAGGAGGAAGAACAAAGGGTCCCGCCGTCGACTCTCTGAAGCCGGCACGCAAGACATTGCAAGCTGCCTCAATGATTTCGTCATTGGCCGGGAACACTTGAGTGAGATAGTTGATGAGGTTGATAATCTGGTTCTGGATTTCCTTGCCTGGGCCCTGAAGCCAGAACGTAGATGTCTTTGCGTCAGACTCCAGATCAATAACTTCCTCGTCTGTGGCTTGCAGCGCTTTTCCAACACTTGCTAGACACCTGAGGGTAGTGAGCGCGAATACTTGCCCCTTTTCCGGGTCTTTGCCCTCTTTGGTGAGATTGATCGCCTGCATGGCATCTTGCGTGATGTACCGGAAGATCTGGCGGACGCCTTCTAGCCGTTTTTCTTCACTGTCCAGGGTCTGAACTATGGCAGCAATACCCTTAAGTACCATACTCTTTGTGAACTCCTCCGCAGTTTGATAGGTCAAGAATTGCTCATACATTTGGAAGAATGATGCAAGCTCTTCAGTCAACGACTTTCGGCACTCGGAGCAGAGCGAAGCGAACGACTTCGCAGCACTATGTGCAGTTGCAGGCTGAGCTAGGGCTGTGAGAAGGAATGGCAGGACCTGTGGGAGGAAGCGAGGATTTCGAAGGAAGAATTGATCCAACGCTGCGACGACCTCTACCGCACTTCTTCGTGTGATACCGGGAATGCTATTGTTTGTGGATATCGTGGAGAAGAGCGGCTGTTCGAATAAACGGGTCAGACGAGTGTCGTCCTGTAGTGTGAAAGTCTCCGAAATTGCAATGGTCCCGAATAGCCCAGCCTCGAGCTCCAGCCATCTGTTCTGCTCCAGTCCGCGGAGAGTAAGATCAATGAACTGATCAGTCAGCACCTCGCGCAAAGAGTCAAATGCCTCGAGTAAGATGTCTTGTACATCAACACGAAACACCTTAAATGTCCTTTTAGAGTCGGAGTCCCAGGTACTTGTAACTTCGGAAGCAGGATAAATAATTTTCTGCACCAGCTCCGAAACAGCTTGGAAGACGTGGGCTTTTGCATTGTGCATCCAAGTTGGTAACTCTTGTCCGGAGACAAATTCGAAAGACTCTTCGGCGATAGCGCTGATATAGCCGCTCCAGAAGTCCAGCACAACAGGTGCGACTTCATCCTCGCCACCAACAGGTTCGGGGTATTTCAGGAGATCGTGCAGAAAGGCTACCCATGTTATCAGCAGGCTCCATTAATTTGATAGTGTGATCATTTATATTGACTTACAAAGTACCTGTTGATGATGTGCGTTGTCTGGCTCTTTGTATATAGCTTTTGTGTCCAGCAGAAGTTGCGCATACGCGACGATGATCCTAGCTAAGGAGACTGTCTCGGCATCAGAGCTCTTCAAAACCTCCAGCCCCCAAGGGCCCGAAATGACTGCCCACAGCATATCTCGGTGTTCTGACTCGAAGAAGGCCGGGTAGTTCTCCAAAACCTCCGCAATTAGCACCATGGTATCTTCAACATGGTATTCCAAGCAAGTCAAAGCAAGCTCGCTAACGGAACGGAGGTTTTGCAGCTTGCCAGAGGATTCTGAGAATTCAGTTTGAGCATAGAAGATCCAACCCTGGACGGTTAGCGTTGCAGGGTAGCAAATGAAATTATGCATACCATGAAACATTGTAGAGCAGCGATACATAACTTCTCTCCGAGCTGTACGGATTCCGAGTAGTCAGAATCGGTGGTTGGCTTTGACAGGTACTTGATGCCTCTGCCAAATGAAACGTGCAGTACTATCTCTACGCTCTCAACGTTGGCTATTATGCGTTCATGTGGGTTTCCTCTTTTCAGCCGTTAGCAATGATACCATGTCAACAAGATGGGCACACTACTCAGGGAGTTTAGGCAGCTTTTTGCCCTCCTCGGCCAGATTTCGGGTAAAATCCAACAGAATAAGCAGTTGCGCATCCGCAAGGTGAGGAAGGATGTCCAACATGGATGGGAAACTGTGCAGGCTATCATCTAAGACTGGATGCTGGACAGTGAACGAGGCTGCCAGGCTATGGAGACATTGTGTCCAGCAACATATGGGTTTAGTGAAGTACTGTGCTAGTGTCGAGTTCACTTTGCGTGTCGCTGAAGATGATGTGGGTCGTGAGACCAGATGATGCTGCATTTCGATGTTAGCTGAATTCGACGGCAGATTTGCAGAGGGACCTACGATGAGCGTTGTTAGTAGCTGCTGAGAATTTTCTTCCGTCAGTTCTGCCCTGTGCCCTGATTAAACGGATGCCCAGCACCGTCAATGAAAGGGCAGCTCACGAATCGGCGTTTAGCTTGACGGTCAGCGTGAGCGCTCCGAAGAACCGAACTTGCTCATCGCCACTCTTGAGTAATGCATCGGCAATCTCCCATCCCTGCGGAGAGCGTTGCAGGACACGAAGCGTGGCTTCTGTTTGCGAAATCTTCTTGGCTTGGCCTGGCTCGTAGAGTGACTTGACCAGGCGTTCGATGTCGCCAAAATCCAGAGGAAATGTCTGAGGCGGTTGCGCTACGGTAGCAGCCATGGAGAACAGTAGACTGTACGAATGAGCCTGCGATCAATGCAGAGAGGTAGACACCCGTCGTAGTTTGACATAAGTGAGCGCTGAGTCTAGTGCAAAACGGGTGTGATTTGTAGTACTGTGACCGACCCTACATCACTTTGGAGCCTAGAAATCAAAGTGGCAGCCGACGGCGGGAGGGGAACGTTGGAGCAAACGAATTGAAAGAAAAACAGAAACACCACTCACATTGAAGATTGCCTTCCAGATTCAATGAGGCTGTAGCTAGGTGCTTGACATGGTCGTTGGCGAAACGTGCGAGTCGAGGGTGTTCGATTGGCTGGCCAGGGTAGTTATTGCGTGCGTGGTGGTGGTGGTGGTGGTGGTGGTGTTGTTGTTGTTGTTGTTGTTGTTGGCGTCATAAGATGCTCTTGAGCGTGTTTGCTGACAACGATTGCGCTTTGCCACGACGCGATTGCATCGTCCTGGACACTCGAATGGAACGTGGATGGCGCTTGGCAGGGCGGTGGTGGGCACTGGGACATGGGGCTGTCGCTGTTGGCGGGGTGTGTGAAGTACCGACCGCACTACCTACTATGGTTGGTTTAGGGACTGCTACTCCAATAGGCGCGATTGCAACCCAAAAGGACCCCCCCCCCCACCTCATGTTGGTTGCGCGCTGTCTGCGGCGCCCACACGCGATAGTGACAGCCTATGCAGCCGCCCAAGCTAGCATTCCCGTTGCTAGAGCCTTGCATTCGTCGCCCTTGCTGCGTGCTCTTGACATGGCCAAAGTGGACACAACCGAGCGGCTTGCGGCCCTCCGCACGCTCATGAGGGAGCGCAATGTCGACATCTACAGTACGGTTGCTGCCGACCGGGAACGGGCACCCAATTCGCTGACCAGACGCAGTGGTCCCGTCCGAAGACAGCCATCAGAGCGAGTACATTGCGCCCTGTGATGGCCGCCGAGGTCAGTGTCCCTCCAAGTGTCCCTCCAACCCCACCATCCGCTACTAACCTTCAAGTGTTGTAGAATACATCAGCGGCTTCACGGGCTCTGCGGGATACGCCGTCATCACACTCGACAAGGCTGCCCTCGCCACCGACGGGCGCTATTTCAACCAGGCCGAGAAGCAGCTCGATGGCAACTGGGAGCTGCTCAAGCAAGGCATCCAGGACGTCCCCACCATACAAGAATGGACGGTAGACCAGGTCAGCGAGGCCAAGGTCGTGGCCGTAGACCCACGCGTGGTCACGGCAGCCGATGCTCGCAAGCTCGGTGACAAGATCAAGAAGAAGGGGGGCGAGTACCGAGCTGTCGACGACAACCTGATTGATAAGATTTGGAAGGACCGGCCGTCTCGTCCACACGAAAAGGTCATGGTACAGCCTATCGAGTTCTCGGGTAAGAGCTTCGAGGATAAGATTGAGGATTTGCGAAAGGAGCTGGAGAAGAAAAAGAGTCTTGGCTTCGTCGTGTCTATGCTGGACGAGATAGCATGGCTATTCAACCTCCGTGGCAACGAGTCTGTACTGTCTTCTAGTGTTGGAGAGGGAGACTAACAGCGCAAAGCATCCCGTACAATCCCGTCTTCTTTTCGTACGCTGTGGTGACGCCATCGACCGCCACTCTCTACGTCGACGATCACAAGCTTCCCGAGGATGTTCAAAAGCACCTCAGCGACAAAGTTACTATTCGCCCATACGACGCCATTTTTGAAGAGCTCACAACCCTGAGCAAAGAAGCGTTCGCGGCAACCGAGACGACGGAGGCAGCCAACAAGTTTTTGACATCGACGCGAGCATCATGGGCTCTGAACAAGGCCCTTGGTGGCGAGGGCAAGGTTGAGGAAGTGCGCAGTCCTGTTGGCGATGCCAAAGCTGTCAAGAACGATGTCGAACTCGAAGGCATGCGACAGTGTCATATCCGTGATGGCGCCGCCTTGACTGAATATTTTGCCTGGCTAGAGGACCAGCTACTCCACCAAAAGGCTGAGCTAGACGAAGTTGATGGCGCAGATAAGCTCGAGGCAATTCGCAAGAAGCACGACAAGTTCATGGGCCTATCCTTCGACACCATCTCGTCTACCGGTCCCAATGCGGCCGTGATTCACTACAAGCCCGAGAAGGGTGGGTGTGCCGTGATCGATCCCAAGGCAATCTATCTTTGTGACTCGGGCGCCCAGTACCGAGACGGCACCACAGACACGACGCGCACCTGGCACTTTACCGAACCGACAGACATGGAGCGAAAAGCTTACACGCTGGTCTTGAAGGGCAACATGGCTTTGGAGCGTGTCAAATTCCCAAAGGGCACCACGGGCTTCGCACTCGACGCGTTGGCTCGCCAGTTTCTCTGGGCTGAAGGTCTCGACTACCGACACGGTACGGGGCACGGCGTTGGGTCCTTCTTGAATGTGCACGAAGGCCCCATAGGCATCGGTACCCGAGTACAGTACTCTGAGGTCCCAATGGCTGTCGGTCATGTTGTCTCCGACGAGCCTGGCTACTATGAAGACGGCACGTTCGGCATCAGGATCGAGAATATGATCATGGTCAAGGAAGTAGAAACCAAACACAAGTTTGGCGACAAGCCCTTTCTTGGGTTTGAGCATGTAACGATGACGCCTCACTGCCGGAACCTGGTCGACATGAGCCTCCTCACGGAGGAAGAGAAGCACTTCCTCAACGAGTACCACCAAGAGGTCTTTGACAAGACAAGCAGCTTCTTCGAAAACGACCCGCTTACCCTGGCATGGCTGAAGCGCGAAACAGCACCCTACTGAGCTTTGGCACAGCGGTGGATGGGCGGCATGCCTGTAGGACGGTGTGCTTGAGCATTTGTTACGCATGGCATTTACAGGAGACTTGGTATCGGCATCGCATACGTCACTGCATTTGTAATTGATTGTACAGGAGCAAAGCGCTCGAGTTGTCTTGCGTTTGGCGTCTAGCGTTTACTACCGTGAGCATCAGCAACGACCTAGGTACCTAGTTATCACCTCGCATCGCAGGGAAGACCAGGACCCTGCATTCAGGTACACGTCCTCGCCCTGCACGCCGGCAATTCACGGCTCTTACCTGCATCCATTGTGCGCGTGATTGGCAGGCTTACGAATACCGCTACTATTCCTATGAGTGTGTCCAAGGGCGCGCAGCTGGGGTGGGGGTCCAGAACGCTGCGGAATAAGGCGGGGCAAATAGAGCGGCAGCCCCTCTAGAGCTAAGCAGTACCAGCGGCGGAATAATGATAGAGAACTCTGCGACGGACAAAAAAAATTATTTCCCAGCGCGATGCTGCCGGCACATCAAGAGACAATTCAGGGCTTGACTCACGCTCGTGATCGATCGATCCCCGGTTTCACTATCTGCGTACCCACTTCTCTTACCTCTGACTACCGACCCTCTTCTCCACACCCGAGTTAGCTGCCTGGCCGTGCTGTTACTCATTGCTCTTGGGACTTCTGGTCTGGAACTATATATTGTCCTGGGTCCTCGTCAACGCACCTCACCTCCCTTCATCTCCCTCTACACCGCACAGCAGCATGGCCACCGAACTCCCCACCACCAATGGCCACGGCGCACAAGATGGCGAGAACAACTTCGCCGTCAAGGCCGGACTGGCACGAATGTTGAAGGGAGGCGTCATCATGGATGTTGTCAACGCTGAGCAGGTACGACAACCCACCTACCCACCCTCCAATGCATCATCACCAACCGCCATCACCAGGCACGCATAGCAGAAGAAGCCGGCGCGTCGGCCGTCATGGCCCTCGAGCGTGTGCCTGCCGACATCCGCGCCCAAGGCGGCGTGGCCCGCATGAGCGACCCCAAGATGATCCGAGACATCATGGACACCGTCACCATCCCCGTCATGGCCAAGGCGAGAATCGGCCACTTTGTCGAATGCCAGGTACGCAGAGGAGATACCCCCTACCTAGCGCCACTTCCAACTCCCTTCCCTTCTCTACATACACCCAGATTTATACATGGCGATTCCTTTAACCAACATGAGCAACCCTTGGTTCGCGGGCCAAACAGATCCTCGAAGCCCTGGGCGTAGACTACATTGACGAATCCGAAGTGCTCACGCCGGCCGACGCAACGCACCACGTCGCCAAGCACGGGTTCCGCATCCCCTTTGTGTGCGGGTGCCGCGGCCTGGGCGAGGCCCTGCGCCGCATCAGCGAAGGCGCCGCCATGATCCGCACCAAGGGCGAAGCCGGCACCGGCGACGTCATCGAAGCGGTGCGCCACATGCGCACCGTCAACGCGGAAATCGCGCGCGCAAAGGGCATGAGCGAGCCGGAGCTACGCGTCTACGCCAAGGAGCTGCAGGTCGATTTCGCCCTGCTGCGCCGCACCGCCGAGCTGGGCCGTCTGCCCGTCGTCAATTTTGCCGCCGGCGGCGTCGCGACGCCCGCTGATGCGGCGCTGATGATGCAGCTGGGCTGTGATGGCGTGTTTGTCGGCAGTGGCATCTTTAAGAGCGGCGATGCGGCCAAGCGGGCCAAGGCGATTGTTCAGGCAGTTACGCATTATCAGGATCCCAAGGTGCTGATGGAGGTGAGCATGGATCTTGGCGAGGCCATGGTGGGCATCAATTGTGGGACCATGGGCGAGGAGGAGAAGCTTGCGAAGAGAGGGTGGTAGATAGATGGGAAGAGAGAAATATGCGTTTCTAGTACCTAATGCATGGACGTGGGCTGGATTTGTAAGCATGGAAAACAGACCGTGGTTGAATGTGAGGCATTGTTTTACGCTTATCATTCATCAAAGGCAATCCACAGACATGACAATGGACTGACTTTTTGGAGTTCGTGTCATGTAGTTTGCAACGAGACCGAGTGTCTATTGCACGCTAGGGAGTATCATCCTTCGTGACGATGGCGGGCCGTATGCAACCTTGTTATTTCCATCATATCCACCGTAATGGCCATAACCGCCTCATCAACCAAGGAAAAAAAGCAGACTCCACGACGCCGGTGAAGGGGCCCATGGGCCATGTGAAGAAAATCCGCTCGAGGCTGGTACCTGCACAAACAAGAATTGTGTGGACTAGAGGAAGAGAGAGAGAGAGAGTAGCCGTGTCAATGCTGCGAGAGGGCGTCGCTTAGCGGTCCTCGGCCCACTCGTTCTCACGGCGAATCTGCTCCTCCTCCTCGGGGGTGAAGTCGTTCTGGATGTTGAAGGTCTTGCGGATCTCGTCGGGGGACTTGCCCTTGATCATGTTGGCGACCGTCTTGCAGCCGACGTCGAGGAGGGCCTTGATATCGAGGTAGTTGGCAGCCTGACACGATGTTAGTTCTGGTCTAGGGCCATGAGATGATGACATACAAGGATGATCTCGAAGAGCATTTCCTGGTCAACCTGCATGAACTTCTGGTCCCACTCCTCAATGTCGGTAGACTTCTTGCGCGAGTCCGAGTCATCGTCCTGCGAGGCGGGCGGGTCGTTCTTATGATGCTCGCACCACTCGAGGACTTTCTTCATGACGGCCTCGTTGACCTGGGATTTGTCAGCTATTTCTTGGGCGCCCATAGTTGGCCGAGGCACGGCACGAAGGGAGACGCACGTTGGGGATGGGAATGGCCTCCTCGTTGTCGCCGCCCAAGTCCTCAAGCAAGTTCTTGATGAGAATGGAGCGTTCGGCAACAGGGCGGGCAACCGACATGGTGGCGCCATCCGAGGTGGTGATCTTGACCATACCGGGAGCGGTGGCGTCGGCAGTGGAAGCCATGGTGTGGATAGCGTATGAGGTGAGGATACGATGGGGTGAGCAGTTGCGACGGCAACAGCTGTCGGCCGCGGCGAACGAGGAGGTAGGGCTGGGTGGTGTGAGCTTTAGAAGAAGAGGATACAAGCGGCGGCGGCGGCACACGGGGTGTTTGTAGAGGCGTGGGCGGTGAATGCACGTTTGCGTGTGGGCGGATGGGTGGGGTGAGTGAGAGAGGTACCAGCAGGCTGCAGCTCGCAGAGGCAAAGCGCAGGCCACGCCCCGCCCAACGGCTATCCTTGGGCATGGACCTGGGTCACGTGGACACTAGACTCCGAATCGCCGACTCTCCGAATCCGACACGTCGACGTCGACCAGTCGCTTGCAGCCATGGACTGGCGACGAACGAAAGCAGCGAGTATCGTATCGCCAAGTACATACACTATCCGTATTACATAGACACTGATTGAATAAATAGCACCCTGTCTTCTCTTTTTATCGATCCGACCCGGTCCTCCCTCTGCGTGGCACAGCCATCTGTGACGTCGGCCAGCACTAGCAACTGCACCGTGTTTGCGAGACAGCATACCACAGCCCTGCACGACAACAATGCGCCTGCGTGGCCCCTCCACCCCCGTCAACGCAGCATCTCGCCGGCTGCCGCCATGTGGAGGAGAGGCTACTTCCTGCTGATTCTCGTGCGCGTCTACTTTGCCCTGTCGCCCAGCTACCTGCACCCCGACGAGAACTTCCAGGGCCCCGAGGTCATCGCAGGTACGGCCCGCCACACATGACCTGCTTCGCCCGACCCCATCACTGATGCTGTTCCCATAGGCCGCGTCTTCTCCTACCCCGTCCACGAGACATGGGAGTTCACCTCGGCCTCCCCCATCCGCAGCACCTTCCCGCTCTGGCTCGTCTACGGCTGGCCCATGTACATCCTGCGCTGGCTATGGGAGGGCTTTGGCTACGATGTCTCGCCCTCAGTCGTCTACTGGACCCTGCGCCTGCTGATGCTCACGCTGAGCGTCGTCATGGAGGACTGGGCCATCCACGAGCTGGTCGCCTCACCGCGCGCCCGACGCGTTGCCGTCCTCCTCGTCGCCTCTTCGTACGTTACCTGGACTTTCCAGACTCACACCTTCTCCAACAGCATCGAGACGCTGCTGGTGCTGTGGAGTTTGGTCTTGATTCAGCGCATCGTCGAAGACAAGGTACCTGCCTCTGCTTTGGAATTGCCTTCCAACCCAACCCGCCCCCTGCAGCTAACAGGCCGTGCAGAAACGTACCAGCCTTCTCGCCTCGTCTATTCTCGGCTTTATGGCTATCGTGGGAGTCTTCAATCGCATTACATTCCCAGCCTTCCTCCTGCTGCCTGCCTTCAGCCTCCTGCCGCACTTTCAGCGCAAGCAAGTGCCTCATGCCGCTCCTCGACGACCAGACTTGGCTGACATAGGCAGACCATTCTCCTTGATCTTCCTCGCCCTCACCGCCTTCTTCACTGCCTTGATTGCTGTTAGCGTTGACACTGCATTTTACACCCAAGGCGAATTCACCTTGACAAAAGTCTTTCACGGCGCCGTCGTCACTCCGTACAACAACTTCCGATACAACTCGGTTTCAGCAAACCTTGCCCAACATGGCATACATCCGCGATACCAACACGTCGTGGCAAATCTTCCGCAGTTACTTGGACCTGCGTTCCCACTCCTGTTCTTCTTGCGCCGAGCGCACCTCAACCAGATCCTAAGTTCAGCACTCTCAGGAATCACCCTGTTGAGCGTCTTCCCCCATCAGGAGGCCCGATTTCTCTTACCAGCCATACCCCTCATACTATCATCACTTCGGCTACCAAGTCCGCGCTTCACCAAGGCTTGGATGGCATTATGGCTTATATTCAACCTCGCACTCGGTGTGCTCATGGGAGTCTACCATCAAGGTGGCATTGTTCCTGTACAGATGCACATTGCAAAGACGAGGGAGAACGTCTCTCACGCGTTTTGGTGGAAAACATACAGTCCTCCGACATGGCTGCTCAACGGGAAAAACGAGAACCTTACCACGGTCGATCTCATGGGCATGCCCGGTGAACACATGCTTGAGAAAGTGAAGAATATTCTTCCCCCGTGTCGAACACGGAATCCTCCGCAGGGCGATCAAGGCGCCGTATACCTGATTTCGCCACGGTCGGCATACTTTCTCAATCGGTATCAGAGAGCCGGCCAGAAGGAAGAGCTTTTTTTGGAAGAAGTCTGGAGCTATAAACGCCATCTCAATCTGGACGATATGGACTTTGCAGATGATGGCTTCTGGAAAACCATGGGTCGGGTAGTGGGCGATCGCGGACTCGTCGTCTGGCGTGCGTCCAGGAATTGTTGGGCCGAATCTTGACAGTCAGCTGAAATAAGGCAAATCAGATTTTTTTTAACGGGTATTCGTTCAGATAGCTGAAGCTTGTGGCGAATTTCCGAGGCTATCTTTCGAAATCAAACAGGGTAATTGAGGGGGGAGCAAAACATGGCGCGAGCTGGTGACCTGGTTTTCGGATCTTTCTGGGTCTGTTTTGACCATATTTCCACTTTTTGCTTTTAATTTCTTTTTTTTAATTTAAGGATTCTGATATCTAGATACCCCCCTCTCTCTTATTAAGCCAATGGTCTTATAGTTTGGCACT
>Ga0182210_1000103_pt1 | contig 16605 bp, 8 predicted proteins | sample G5R1MG_19_FD_129670 | JGI IMG/M metagenome (GOLD analysis project Ga0182210, IMG submission 129670) | Switchgrass phyllosphere microbial communities from Michigan, USA - G5R1_MAIN_03OCT2016_LD1 MG | ecosystem: Host-associated > Plants > Phyllosphere > Phylloplane/Leaf | place: USA: Michigan... | reverse complement strand
CCCGGGCAATCATAGCCTGCTTCATCAGCATCATGGGCAACAACACCCGGGCAATCACAGCCTGCTTCATCAGCATCATGGGCAACAACACCCGGGCAATCACAGCCTGCTTCATCAGCATCCCCAAGCCATCCGTAAACCCAGCCCCCTGGACATCCTTCGCTATCGGTATCATCATGGCACGAATCTCGGCTCTGTCTATGTCCTCGAACGGTGGCTCCAGCCGTCTCGATTCCCCCATGGTGCCCAAGGCACAAGTGAGCTAGCAGCCGTAAAGGCCTGGGTGGACAAGATCGGAGTCGAAGCCACGAAGCAGAAATTCGAAGAACAATGGGCCAACGCATTGACCGACAAAGCCATTGCTTGGTTCGTCGACCATGCAAAGGCTACTACAGTTCGCCTGCCCATCGGCTACTATGACCTTCCTGGCGAGGAGTTCACGCAGGGTACGCCGTTCGAGCCCTACGCTTATGTCTATAGCGGAGCATGGCAGAGTATCTATAAACTAATAACCAGACTACGAGCTCACTCTATTGGTGTTCTCGTCGATCTTCATGCCCTGCCAGGAGGAGCCAATGACAAAGAGCACTCTGGGACCAACAGCGGACGTGCTAAGTTCTGGGACAGCGCCTCGAACCGTGCCCTTGGTATCCGTTGCGCCCAATTCATTGCCTATGAAGCGCGAAGTGGACTGGACCTCGCGGGTATTCAGCTTGTCAATGAGGCGAATGCGGAAGCAAAAGACATGTACCAGTGGTATGATGAGGCCATTACTCAAATTTCTGCGATAGACTCCACGATTCCTGTAATCATCTCAGACGGCTGGGACTTCGAGAAGGCCATGAACTACGCCCTGACGAAGAATAGCGTCGATTATTATCAAAGTCCGATAGTGATAGATACGCATTACTACTGGGCTTATACAGACGACGATAAGCGCAAGACCCCGCAACGCATTATCGGGGAGGTTGGTGCAAAACTCGCCCAGTTAGACAATAAGGAAGGGTCCGTACACGACCGGGGTGCGATTCAAGCTATTGTCGGTGAATACTCATGTGTACTAACAGAGGAATCCTGGGCAAAATCGGATGGTGTCCCAAAAAAAGAGCTTGTGCGAAAGTTCGGGCTAGCACAAACACACAGATACCAACACAGGGCCGGTGGAAGCTTTTTCTGGACCTGGAAGATGGACTGGATGCCTGGCGGAGAGTGGGGCTTCGTAGCGCAGACGAATGCTGGAAACATTGTACCCCCCAAGCTTGCGACACTATCTGCGCAAGACAGACAGAGCCTGAGCGAGAAAGCCAGACACGCACAAAACGGGCGCATGCGCGAAGCAGTACAACAACACGTCGCCTATTGGTCTCGTAAGGATCCCTATGGGCACTATGAGCATGCGAAGTTTGAATATGGCTGGCGGGTGGGGTATCAAGATGCTCTTGCGTTCTTCGATGGCTTCCCCACGCAAGGTGACAAGATTGGAATGCTGGAGTTATGGGTCCTAAAGCGTATCAGGGAAAGTGGATACAAGGGTGACTTCACCTGGCTATTTGAACAAGGCTTGAGGAAGGGTATCCAGGACTTCTACGTAATGGCTGCTGTTTAGTTGGAGCGGATCAAGGCATAATAACACCAATGCACCACCTCTACCGCATTTCAGTTCGAGACACAGTTTGCAGATGGCATCACCGTAACAGCCGTATGCCAGACCTGGTATGAAGCGGGAGTGGCAATGCGCTGATATTGAAGGCAAACAAAATCGCAATGACCACGGGGTGTACAACAACGTTCACTTGCTCTAACTACAGACCCGACCCTCCCGTCTCGCAAACCGACTATCCTCGCAGACCAACCCAACGCCTCTTAGTATCAACCTCGTTCACCAAGATGGATTGTGAGGGCCCGTTTCCTCCGGCCGACGCATCTGACGTATTTGCGACATTGCACCAAGGCAGCGCGAATCTTCGATCGTATCAGCCTTATTGCGTGACGGAGGCCTCGTCGCGTCCCCAGAGCCCGGATGTACTTGCTCCTATCCCTCTATTTATCGTTGACTCTCGTAAACGGGCAGTAAAAACCAACGCACAAGATCTAGCACCTCTACAGGTTAACGCCAACACAGTACCCATCCCAACTACGACAACAACGAAAACAACAACACCACCCAGAATACACCATCAAGGGATGGTAGTGGAGACGGGAAGCAGGAGCGAGATACGGTGTCGAGCGACCAATCGAAAGATGCTGGCTCGTATTACAGAGTCGGTAGATTCTCATCACATGGCACGAGCTGTCACTCCACGCGGCAGCCACTTGCTAGCTTCAGTTAATAAGAGATTGTGCGACGGGTCACTGTCACCGCAGATACAACAGACGGAAGGCTATAATTTATCTGCATGGAGATTGCTACAATGCAACTCTCTTGGGCCATCATCTTGTCGCGAAGTAGAAGAGGAGAAGTCACCCCTCTTTCCTACCTTGATTGACGAGCCACCCGAATATCGTGGAGATCTCGAGGAAGAAACGGCGTCAGATGATGACAAGACGTCTGCTATGAGAGTTGAGCCGGCCGGCGGTCTACGCAGCGCAGTGTACGCAGATGAAGAGAAACTCTCGTTAATACTGGGTTCCGGCATCGATTCTCATCTCCTAATGATGTCTGCTGATGAATTTTACGATCCACAGAGCTCTGTAACACTACAGAACAGCTCCATTCGGAAGAAGACAATTATGCCCCCTGCTCTCGATCATCCCCACACCAGCGCCTCCCAGAGATGCCGAGATCAGAACCATGCGAAAACACCATCCTCACAAACGGATACTACTCCATACGGCCTACCTCCTCCTCCTCTTCCTCCTCCTCGAATACCACCACCACCACCTCTGCATCGTTCAATCAACCGAAAATCTGCTAGATACTTTTCCACCGCCACCAAAGTAACCCCGAGGCCATTCCGCTTGTGTCACCGCCCGCAAAGTGAATCATTCGGAAAGGCTTTCTACGCAGACGGCTTCCTACAACCTCTACCTCTGCGGCCGCTGCCGCTGCCGCCACCAATACCCCCTCACCGCTCGTTAGTCCATCGGAGCCTTACAAACCACGACGAGCCCACGCCCACCACCAGGCTTTTTCACTCCTCTCCAAGCTCAAAACGTGGACCGCGCCCACCACCATGGATTTCTATAGACAATCTCGACGTAGTGCGGCGTCAGCGTGGCGACGCGCGCAAACGTGCGGATGCCGCTTTGCTGCGTAGCCAGGAAAGCAGTGTGTCAAGTTTGCACCCGAAGTACATGTTGGGGGATGGCCCTGGAACGAAGACCATCCGTCAGGAGATTGAAGCGTACAGGGAGCAGGTGCTGCAAGTGTATCCTGATATGAATTTCGACGGGAAGGCAGGAAAGGACGGGAGGGAGTGTTGGTGTGTTGTTATGTGACGGAGGTGTGTGCCCTGTAGCTTCATAGGCGATATGATTACATAATCCGATCTGCGCGCAATCACCGGGAAGGCAAAGGCACCCGGACCGACCGAACGAACCCCACTCGCGGCCCCAATCTACACCTAGCTTTCGTCCTAACAACACCTGGCCTGAGTTTCGCGTTGCGCCTGTCTTGTTGTTTGGATAGCCTCGCATTGATCGCACTGAAATTCTAAACTCCAAAATGGTTGCCACACGACAACATCCGCGCGGCGACTTCCCCGCCACGGAATCGTCCCCGACGAAGCGACCAGCTCGGTCGCGCACCTCGACGGAATCGCCGGCACCATCATCGCCTGACCTCAGTGTCTCGGCGCCACAGCTGCTTGCCCGCCGCGTTGTGTCCAGCACAGTCGCTGCTGTGACGCCTCCATCCTCATCCGAGATCCATGAGCCAGGATGGTGTCACACCGTCTCAAACATCACGATCGCGTGGCTTAGTGTGTCGATGCCTCTCGTTTTCTGGGACACGCTGTACATTCTCTTGCGCCCCCACACCATGAAAGGTGGCGCGCTCCAATGGCCTATCTGGAAGCCATATGAGATCTATGCTGCGATCGACCTTGTCTACGGACAGCCGGGCTGGGACAACAAGGATGGGTTTGGCGGCGCTCAGGGCGTATTGAATGCAGTCGAATTGGTCTTGTACGCTCTTTACGCCCTGACTATCTACAATCACAGCTTGCCCGCGCCCGCCGGAACGGGAATTCAGGTCAGGAAAGGTGTGAGCGCGTGGCTTTCTGGTGGAAGAAAGGTGCGCGGAAACTCGGGGAATCGCGCGCTCATCATCGGCTTCGCGGCTGCTGTCATGACGTTAAGCAAAACGGTCTTGTACTGTCAGTATAACCTGACCGCGTCGGCGCGAGAGGAAAGCTAATTCAACCAGATTTCAACGAGTACTTCTCTGGGTTTGCAAACGTGGGTCACAATGACTGGGCTACCCTACTTTGGTTCTACGGCATCATGAAGTAAGTTGGTGGTTTGTTTTATGCTTGACCACGCACTGATTGGTTCGACAGCGGCCTCTGGATCGCCTTCCCTGCCTATATGACGGTTGTTTTTGGATCCGATATCCTGAAGGCGCTTGACATTGCCTCGGAACCAACCTCCAAGAAAGCTTACTAACCCAAAGTCGCTACATCAGTTGCTCCGCCTGTGTGTGCCCTTGATCTATCCTTTCGAAACTATCTGCCGTGGAGCCGATCCTTGTGCTGCCCCATTTTCCAAGCGGAAACAGGGTGCATTCTCTGGGTCTTCTTTTCATTGTTTGTATCGTATTATTCCCCCTGTCCAAGTATACTCCAGGTCAAGTTCCTCAATGATCACCACTTCTCATCTTTCTCTCTCCGCGTCGTGTTCAAGCAAGTTCCAACCTCTTCCACTGCACAATGTCTTTGCCCAGTGCTCACATGACACAGCATCTACCACCGAGGCCACAGCCTTTCATCCACCTTTTCTTGTCCCTCTTGCCATACTGTCGCTCCTCGTTGAGTGGGTTGATCTGTCGCCGCCTCGCATCCAAATCCTGCACACTTACTGCCCTAGCAAATGGCCCCTCATCAATCTCTACGAGCGCCTTCTTTCGTTCCAACTCATCCCTACCCGGCGTACTGAATACACTATGCCTAGACGCCACCGTACCACCCGAGATATTGGATCGTGCCGAGGACGACGTGTGGCGCGTTGGGTCCAGCGTGGATGGTGACTTCAAGGGAGGCGTAGTCTGCCCTTCACTGCGAATGCCAGGTACATTCTCCCGGATACGCGCTGCAGAACCCGGTTCGCGGGCGTGGAGTCTGAAGTCTTGCTCGAAAGGGGTGGGCTGACATAGCGCATGCTTGGGGTGGAGGGCATGGCCAGGTGTTTCGCGTACGTCGTCGACACTGTGCTTCCTCTTCATTTTGTGCACAGTCGCAAACAGAGGGGACGGTACGCAGAGCGGTGTGTATGCCTGGCTTCTCTGCTCGCGCGACATGGGCGTGGGCGTCTCGGGACCATCCTGGTCATAGCGATCTGCCTCCTCTTTGAAATCGTGTTCCGTTGTACTGTAGCACGACGACGACGACACCTCTGAATTCTGCTCTTGAGGTACTGTGCGTGTTCGCAGCGCAGGCAAAGAAAAAGGTTGTTTCTGAGGCGAGTGCGAGCGTGCGCGCTTCTTCACCGGCGACGAGCACCTGGAAGTTGCAATACCGCGCCGCAGTGCTGCACCCGAGGGGTTGACAGAGGCGCCCATGGAACCAAAGCCGTCTTGCGTGTTGCTGACATGCTTGGCTGAAGACCCGCCGCACATGTCCATCGACCTGGCGTCATCTCGTTCGGCCATCTGGGAACCTGGGGGAAGATCTTTATAAGCCAATGAAGGTGGTGCTGTACGCTGCAAGGGCTGCGCATCGTCAAAACTACCTGGAGGTGAGGGCGTGATGGCACGGATGGTGGAGCGTGCCGTTGACGGGCGGGCAGGACTCATGGCGCCTGCTGCCGCTGGCTGCGGATAGAAATGGGTCGACCTACTCATGCTGAGCTCGTACGTGGTGGACCTGCCTGGGTAGACAAGGATAGCGGTGGAGTCTCAAGGCGTCATGTGAGTCGTTGGTTGACAAAGACTCAAACCCCCTCCTCCTCCTCCTCCTCCTCCTCCCTCCCCCCGGCCGACGGCGAGCCCGAGTCCCGAATCGTCCAATGTGAGTCAAATTCGAGTGGCGTGGCGTCAAAGAAGGCGAAGGCGGACGAGGATGCCGCAAGGCTTCTGGTTGGCTGGTTGGTGGGTTAGGAAGTATATGCCTACCTATACTTCACCATGGGTGACGTACGGGAGGTGTGGGACCGACTGACTTGGCCGCTTCTTGGTGATGTTCCGCCCGGGGTGATTCACATTTGCAACCCAGTGCGACGTGGGCAATGGTTCATGTCTCGCGCCGGCGCATGCACTGGCGTAGCGGGTGGTTTGGTCGCAATCGAGACCCGTCTTGGGAAATTTTGACAAAGGTGGGTGATACGATGGGAGGCAGGTAGTACAAGTACGTCATCGTGCAGCTCTCTTACTCACCACTCGCTTGACATGCCTCCCAGACAACTTGGATGAAGCGGCCTTGGGGGATGTTGAGGGTTGAGGTTTATGTCTACGGTGCTGTAGAGTAAGCATTTAGAAACTCGCCGTCTTCCTCGGTCATGGTGTTGAATACATCCATCCGTCCATCCATCCATCCATCCATCCACCACCACTTCTACTCCTTCATCGCATCATGGCAGCAGAGGAGATTCTTGCCCGTATGTGATTCCAAGACCATGTCCCCCACAATCCCACCGTTACCACCACCACGATGGCCAACGCCATCGTCCATGCTGGCCCCTTCGGGCCCACGTCCACCACTACTACTGCCGCGGGCGACAGGCTGGCAGTCCTACCTACCGGACAGGCCGACAACCGCCAGTTTATGCGGAGCCTCTGTATCACCGTATGGCGTATACGCGCAGTTACTTCTGTATCGCTGCTGACTCGTTGCAGGACGAGGAAAACCGGCTGGCGGCACGCCCGTCGCATGACATCGTCGTGTCGTTGCCTGCAGGCACGAATTCACAATACTGGGCTGTAAATGTCATTCGACGCGACGATTACTTCCGCGCGCTGCTACCCGAGAGCCGTGGGCGGGTGCAGGCAACTCCATCTATTTGCCCCCCGGCTTTGAAGTCGATTGGATTTGAAGAATGCATCAACGTTGCCCGCAAAACGGGATGGCCAGCGCCGGACGGATTTGAACACGGTAGCATAAATGGATGATAACCCTGGAATTTTCCCACCGTGGGTCTCTTTGAGGTAGCTAAAAGTCTGTATCTACTAAGAGAGCGTCCACAGCATGGCAAAGTACTCAGCCACTTCCCTCCGCCTTTCTGCAACTCTCCCCTCCTCTCCTTGCAGGTCTTCTTTTCGATGACGCTTTGCAGTCCCGTCTTGTGAGTGCAAGTTTGCCACGGCTCCCTGATCTTGGGGAGAAGGTATGGCTTGTGTCATCGTTGTATCGCCCGTGGTGGTGGAATTTGTGCATTCGTTGGTAGTTGGAGAATCTGACATACTGGTACTTCAGTATCTGAGAGACTGGCTTAGTAGATAGGTATGTTGTCGGCTTTGATCGTTGTTACTTCCGGTAATAAGGTGTTGGTGAGAGAGAGCAGGTTGTCGATTGGGGGGATCTTATAGCGGCCACAAACCGGGAACTTCACACGACATTCTTGTGATTGTTATCTGTCACATGTACCTACATGCTGATAGCCGAAGCGCTGTCCAACAAATGAAGATACAAAAGGTAATGACCGACACAACCCAAAGATGAAGATTGCGCATGGCTGGACGTAGAGCGGTCTCTGCTTCTTCAACGCCCATAACAAGATTGCAACCTTCATGCGTGTGATATTGACCTCTAGCCTCTACGCTCATTTTCTAAGCAGCAAAATTTCTTCTAAACAGAGTATATACTTCGCCTCGGCTTGGGTTTGGGTGCCACTTCCTGCTACTTCTGGATAGAAATGGTCAAGTATAAACTAGATAGGCTGGCTGCTGTGGCTACTTGGTATCACGATACGTGGCATGACGGACCTGACGAAACTTCATGTATCATTTCGGAGATTTTATAACGGTTCCCAACATTCCAGTACAGGCGAGCTCATTCTTCCCTCTGGAAGTACAGACACCACAAACCATGCGTTGATGATCCAAATTGCCTCGCCTTTGCCCTCGAATATAGTGAAGTCTCTGAATTGGCTTAATTGCGGTTGTGAATGCAACGCCAGCAGTTGACCACATTGCAAATGCGACAGCGCATGACGAAAGCGAGACGGCCGTTACAACCCTCACATCGACTCAAACAACCGCTTGTTGATTCACGGGTCCAGACATGGTCATGTACCACCCGGTCAGCAGGTAGTGTAGAGGTAAATCCTCAGGCGCAGTTAGCTTCAGCAGCCGCTCGACAAGCCTTCGGCTTATTAAGTTATTATTATATTTAGGTAGGTTAAAATAGATAGTATATTGTCTATTTATACGTATATAGGTATTAACTTTCTATCTATCTATCTACTAATTAAGCTTTAGTAAGCTTTTAATTATATATAATAGGTTATATGTATAACTACTAGTATATAACCTTTAGTTACGTGTCCTCTAGCGATTGTGCTTCGGGCTATATTCAAGCCTTAATACTATGTATTTCTACCACAGTAGCGTAGGCACTGCAGTTACGGCTGGTCCTGCAACGGCTGGCGCAGTCTGAATAGGGCGTGTAAGATAGTCTTCCTGCCATTGAGGGCACTTGCAAGTCTTCCACTGCGCGCCGCACAGATAACAGAAGTTGTGTTTGCATCGACATCTGAAACGATTAGCGAGATGAACCCACGTGCATTTGCGACTTACGTCATGTGGAAGCATCCCTGGGTCAGCTCGACCATGTTGTTGCACCGTGTGCACTGTTGCCATCTGCCTCGTTTTGCTGCATCCATGAGGAGTTGAACATGCGGGTCGTTTGGGCACAAGCCTTGATGCTCAGGACCTTTGCACGCAACACAGGTTTTGTCCTCGCAGTACACACAATGGCCAACTTGAGCCTTGACGTCTTTTGGGCGAATAAACCTGGAACAATTTGCATTGGAGCAGTAGGTTGGATTGGGGGTCGCAAGCTCTTCAACTTTGAGGTCGAAATCCTTTATGAGGTCCTTTGGAAGCATGGCACGACAAATATCGAGCGGAATGGGAAGCTTACAGCATCTTGGTGGAAACAGCGTGGTGTTGATCAGGGAGCTCCGGAAAAGATCTCCAAGACACTCGCGACAGTACGTATGCGCTTCAGGCTTGCATGCGAGGGTAACAGTATCCTTACTTGGTACGACTTCCATGCATACGACGCATTTGGTCAAAGCCGGGGAATCCAATACATCGGCCGATGAGGCGGCGCGGATAGCGTCAAGCGTTCCTCGATTTGCAACCTCAGGCTCCAAAGTAGACGCGTGAAGATCCTTCGCCGGGTCCCATTGCACATCGCTGCTGCAATCATACTCACTACAAAGACTGGCTTCATGATCGTTGCAGCGGGCGACTTCGGGGTCTGTGAGCGTTACACCCTTGAGCCGCATGGCAAGTCGGTGGTCATCAATCGCCTGTCTCTCTTCCCGCAAGAGCTTCGAAAGCGCGATGCGATTGTCGTGTTCATTCTTGAGAAGCGTAAGCGCGAGAACTTGACTTTCTAGTACTTGAAGTTGTTGCTGCAGATCTGATCGCATCACCTGAAAACTGGTGCGAGAGTCGCCATCTGGAAGCTCAGTGTTATCGTAGAGGTCGTCAAGGAGATCGTCAGTGTCGGCAAGCAGTATCTGTATTGCGACCTTCGCCGTGGCGGGATCCATACATGTGGTATCCATACTGACAGTCGGAAGACGTTGGAGTAGGTCAGTATCAGCAAATTTCCGAATACAAAGTGAAATTGCGATACTCCGCGCCTGTGGTCGCAGTGAAGGTGAGCAACGCGAGCTATTGCTATCACCTGGACCAGAAGCTTCTACGTGATTTTCGAATTTTAGAATAGATACTCTCGCTCACTGAGGAAATATGATACCAGTTATCTATCACATGATAAAACCTACCGGGGCTCACACTGGGCATATATCGTTCAACTCAATCATACGCCTTACAGTCACCGCTACAGGATCAGGGTAAACGCAACGCGATCGTCCCAGCATGAATCTATGTCCCGAACGAGAGCAAGACTGGCGATGGAAGTGGAACTATGGTAAAGGCGATTGAGTGTATTATTGGCAATACATTTGTCACTGGACAGGGCATGGTAGCGGATGAGGGTGTGGCGTGAAGGGTAGTGGATCAGGAATCATAGTCGTCAAACCTGACATTCAAAAATGAAAACGTATGCAACAGTCAGAACCATTTCACCTGCTGGACTATTGGGTTAGATTGATTGTACAGACAAACATCTGAAAATTGCCAGGAGGAACTAAATGAGAAAAAAAACAAAAACATACAACAGCGGGGATTCGCTAGTGGTCACCCACCTAACTACTAATCCGCCGGTATCCTGCTTATATATGGCTGAGCGGACGGGAAGCCTAGTTTTCAAGATCCTATGGTCGTATGTGCTGGTTATCCCATATTATGAAAAATATAGTGTAAGTTTTGCTCGATTTCTCGCTCTTTTTTGGTTCTCATTAAATGCATTGCAGAGAATTGGATGAAATGCACAGCCAGCATACCAACAAAATACATGATCACGTAGCAATACTACTAACAAGGCAAAACAAAACACGCTGACATGAAAATAACCATTAATATTATCGATCCAGCTACAGTTGCTGACTGCGGTGTCGGGACTCTCGATAAAAGTTAAAAAGAAACCCATATCACGCAAAGATGATTCGTTCTCCCAAACGCCTGAAACATAGCGCGGCGGAATCTTACACACCAACCTCTGACAATCTCATCCTTTTGTCTTCACCACCGCCACCGCCACTTTCCCCTGCTTTGCGCCCTGCAATAGTCCATTCGGCCGACTCGCTCTCGACCCTTGTATCCTCCGAATTAGCATCGACAGAGGCTTGCTCCAGGTCGCTTGGGATGTTTACGCAAAGGTGCGCAGAATTGTAATTGCCCGCTGGGCTGCCGAAAAATTCAACATCTGATTCGTTCTTTGCGTCATCGATGAGATGCGCAGTGCCCGGTGTTTGTGCATCACCTTTCATGGGTTTCGTAGAGTTGGCAGCTTCGTGACGGGGCGACATGGGCATGGGCTCGAGGGCGTTTCCGTCACCATGCTCGTCTATTTCTAGTGTCGTGATGGGCGTGGTGGTACTCCGGTGCATAGCAGAACGTGTAGCAAAATTATCCATGTTCTGGCGTGTGCTGCTGTGTTTGATAGCGTCTTGATTCTTGTTTGCCATACTGTCCGTCGGCTTGACCTTCTTGTCAGTTTCGTCCACGAGTGTAGTCCGCGCCTTGGAATGCGAGCGTCGCCCTTCTTTGGGCGCCCCTGTGCTCTTTCGGCCGACACGTGTACCTTCCTTCTTCTCGCCATGACCCATGAGAGTAGCGACAAGGCCACTCTTGTGATTCTTCTTCTCTTCTGTTATCGTCATTTGAAGAGCTTGCCAACGTGCACTGACGTTCTGTTCAATCTGATCTCTCTTCATAGTACTCTCCTCCTCGGTTCGTGATGCACGAGACTTTCTCTCGAGACTCGCAAGTTCTAGCTGTCCCTGCGTGATACGAGCCCGTCTGATATAAGCCGTGGGTTGGTAGCGTTTCATATACTCTGCGTTAAGCCCCTTCATACCATAAGCCAAAGGCCCTATTAGCGCTGCGATATCTTTGAGAATGAAGCCGCCGATGCCGTAGCCCACACCCTTTACGGCGCCAATAAAGCCGTGATTCTTTCCGCCCCGAATAGGCTGCGTGACAACACCAGTAACACCATCCATAACTCCGTAGATCAGCTCGTCACGGCCTGCACGGAGCCCGGAATGAATGCCTGTGACCCGCGGTGGACGACGTACTGTCTCATCGCCATACAGACGAGGTGCGTTGTGAAAGCCCTGCGTGAGCGCAAGTGTAAGGTTCATGGGGAATCGTGCAAGGGCGCCTCCAGTCTTCCTAAACCCATGAGCAGCTTCATGGCCAAATTCGTCGGCAAGGGCCTCGTCTGGCTCAGAAATTTTTGAAAGAATCGACACCTCGCGACTGGGCTGCGGTCTCTTGCTGCCGTTTGGTTTACCCCCCTCTTTCTCTTTGGAGGCACTTCCTTCGATGTTATCCTTGGCAAGGTCGGCGTTCGCTCGCGCAAGTGTCGCCTTCTTATGCTCATGCCTTTCCCGGGCCTTGCATTTCTTCTCACGTATCTTTTCCCTCTTGCGGATGCTCCTACCCATCTCAACTGGTACGCCTCCAACGCCTGTAGCTGCATCAGTCACGGATGCCATCAATGTGCCCCACACTCCCGTGATGGGTTCACCGGGTCCTCCAAAATCGTTCCACTCGAAGTGTCTGATTAAACGAAGTTCACTCCACTTGAGCTTCTTCTTTTCCACCAGGATCTCTGCTGCGAGTGCTGAAAGCTTAAGGTTGGTGTTCTTGATTCTCCAAGCCGCTGCCCGATCTTCAAGGAAATCGCAACGCATGCTATCGTCGCCTCGTAGTGGCAATGACCTGTGGAACGAGCGTACAGCGTTGAGGGCGCCGTCGCCTTCCTTATCAATACTTTCTGCGATCTTCTTGACATTTTCCTTTGCATCTTCTGTAAGACATTGCTTAATGCCCTCCGCTAACCTTTCAGAATCTAGCTTCTTGTAGGGAATGCACTCGTGGGCACCCGCTTTTGCTTTACTGACCATGCTCCCCCAAAATGGCTGATCGCCAAAGAATGGCACGATCATCGTGGGTATGGCGCATTTGAGACCTATCGCGGTCGTTCCAGCACCACCGTGATGTACGACAGCAGCGCAGCGTGGAAAGAGCCAGTCGTGAGGGCAATTGTCGATCATGAAGACGTTCTCAGGACAATCTGCATTTGATCCAAAACCACCCCAGCCCTTTGAGACGAGGGCGCGACAACCAGCTATCTTTACTGCGTCAAATATGAGATTGGTAAATTCATCAGGATCGTCCACGACGATGGAACCAAACCCAATGTATACTGGCGGCTCGCCGTTATCGAGGAACTTCTCCAAGTCGGCCGGCGGTGTGAATGACGAGGCCAGGTCCAAAAACACGAAGCCGGAAACGTCAATCTCCGGACCCCAATCTTCTGGCTTTGGTATGAGGCCTGGCGACCACATATACGTATATGGCACTTTCATGCGATAAAGCTGTCCAGGTGCCCACAGCGTGCTGACTTCTTCGAGATGTAAGATGTGTGTTCGGAACCGATTGATGAGATCACCAAGACCTTGCCACATCATCATTTCGACAAGCGGGTACGACATGAAATTACCGTAGCTGGCCTCGACGTTGGTACTCTTGATATTTGCCAGAGGATGGGGGAAGTAGGCTGTTGGGGTGTAAGGAAATCTATACAGGTCAGGCATGAGTTTGTCGGCTTGGCCTGAGTTGTGGATAATACGCACGTGAACATCATGTGGAGGGGGATCCCCAATTTCTCAGCGATATGCTGCGGTGCAAAGCTCGGAGGATTGGCAATGATGGCGTCGGCCACGAATGGATCCTTGTCGCCCACTGGACTGTATTAGCCAACAACGCACCATCCCTTAAAAAACATATCCCACATACTCATCTTTGCATTGTGCTCATCAGTCTCGTCATCGGAGGCGTTGATGCAAGCACGCCACATGCCCTGAAACATCTCATACATCTGCGCCCTGCGGCGACCGATTTCGCCTCCCTTGATTGTGTCAATATTTGGGATGAGTCCGGGATTCTTGACCTAAGACGTCGGAATCAGCAAACGTCTCAACCGTGCCCCGTCTCGTGGCTGCTTACCATGAAGGCCATGAGTTCCGCAGGGTTGCCGCCAACCGAAAAGAACTCCAAACCCGAGTCCTTTTCCACAAATTCTTTGAATGCTGGATGCGTGGCAAGACGAACGCGGTGGCCGTAGTCGTCTTTCAAGATCTTTGCGATTCGAACGAATGGCTGGATATCTCCTCGAGATCCAATGATAATTATGACAATGTTGAGCTTCACTCGTCTCGAAGGATTATTCTCCATCTCATCCTCTTCAGGCGCAATCTTGCTGCCTTTGATGCCTCGCGCGTCATAGCTCTCCACGCCTGCCTCGCTGTTTTTTGTATGCTTGTGCAGGACGGCACCCAGAGCTTTTGCAATGTAGCCGCTGCCCAAGTCTCTCTCCAGGATATTGAGCTTCAGCCGTCCATCGGCTTTGGAAACCTTTGCCGATGTACGAAAGTGGTCGTTTGTGATTTTGAGGCGCGAGAAGGGGCCGGCATGACTGGGGCGTCGCTTTTGGCTCTCTTGCTGTATCAAGTCGCCGTCATGGCTGAGGCTCTTCTGCAGATAGGGCGTCTCGTCTTCAGAAGATGAAGGGTCGCTTTCGGATGAGTAGGGATCAAACGTGACCGTGGTGCCCCTCTGCACTGCCGCCGGCCGTTTTGGCTGCTGGCTATGTTGGCCATGCTGCCTTTTCCCGAGCAGCGAATGCCTAACCGAGGGCTTTGGCCGCTCCGTCGCATATCTTCGTTTTATCGGACGGGCGGGCTCGGGCTTCTTCTGCGGCTCGGTGGCAGGTGGTGAGCCAATACCGGCCATGTCCGGAAAGTTTGGCTCGTGAAGGACCACGCCGGTCGGCGCAACGCCATGATTGTCTCGTGCGTGATCCGTCATGGTGCCGAGCGTGGGAATGTTGGTGGAAGAAGAGCCCAGCAGCCAATGGCGACGACTGCGGCGAGCACGATTGCCTGCGCGGAATTCACTGTTGTGTGCAGCCGCGTCACGGTAGTTATTGTGACACGACATGCCCGGTTCCCAGGGGAGATGATGTCATGGCGCCTCACTCGACAGGGGCCCAAAGTCCATGTTGGCAACATGGCATTTGCAATTGACCATGACTATCGCCGGTCTGATGATGCACGCACGGATCAAGCCATGGAATTTCTGTCTAGCAACGGACACAAGCCCTCAGCGGCCGATGCCGATGGTGTAGAGAGCAGCCTTGACAATATCCTGCGCCCATCCCGCCCAGCCTCTGCCCATCTGCACCATATTCAATAGCCGCACCAAGTTGCGATTCCACGCATCCTGGTCCTCCCAGTCGTCCGCATACGGCTCGAAGATGGCCTCTTCAGAGCTGCCTGGTGTCCCTGGGGCAACCAGCTCCCACTCGCCGCTCTCTCGTTGAACGACATGCATCCTCGGCCCAATGCAAAGCGCTCGGCCCAAAATGCTTGCGTCTGCCACAAATCGTGTTGCTGCGTCAACGACATCTTCGACCTTGCCCATGGCCCCTCCGGCAAGCACAAAGCGAGCGCCTGCTGTCACAATGGGCGTGTCGATGAAGTATGGGCACAGTAGATTGACGCGAACGCCTTGCAGTGCACTGGTAGACCGGAGACTGCGAAACAGGCCAAGCACAGCGTGCTTTGCGGCACAGTATTGTGGCTGGATCGCCACGGGACTCAGCGAGGCAACCGACCCCAGCAGCAGAAGATGGCGGTCTCGCGGAGAAGCCGATGGCGTTGAGGTGATGCTGCTGTCCGATGAGCCAGGATTCTTGGGCAGCCAGAAGTAGGCCAGATGGGTTGTAAAGAACACGCCCGTGACATTGACATCCATGATGGTGAAGGCCGGTGGCGGCGGTGCCGCAGCATCGAGATTGGCAGGCTCCTGTAGGACATCTCGGCCTGCGATGCCCGCATTGGCCACGACGACGTCCAATCCACCGTGTGGACTCAGTGTAACGGCTTTTTTGAACAGGTCGACTTGGGACTGCCAGTTAGTCACGTCGCAGTAGACAAAATGCACCTTGTTACCGCCCGTATTCTGCTTGTTGATGTCGCGGCAGATGGCGTCTCCTTTCGCGACGTTGATGTCTCCAACGATGACGGTGGCGCCATGCTTTGCCCAGTGTCTCACAAAGGCGGCGCCGAAGCCACTCGCTCCTCCCGTGATGAGGATTACCTTGCCCTTGACCCAGGCAGCATCGTACGGCTTCTTGACGTCGATAGGCGGCGATTGGAGTATCGCGGCACCCTGGCGTTGGTAAGTGTCCATCTCGTCAATGGGAACCAGGGCCAGGCGGAGAAGAAGGACAGCAGGAGAAGAAAGGCGAAGCAGGAGTACCTTCGGCTGGCGTACGATGAGCCTGATGAGGCGAGTTGGGGAGCGAGAACCGAGGTTTGTGGCAAGCGAGCTTGTCCATCTTGTCCTGGTGCATTATAGTGTACCATGCATACCCTGGAGGCCTGCATGGAAGTGGATTGACGCTAGAATGCGCCCAACCTGCATACACAGCACGCTCGTAACCAGCAGAAGCCGGCGAGGAAAGGGAGGCAAACACCAAGCGCCCAGCGTAGTCAGGGAAGAACCATGGCAAAGAAGAGGGTCAAAGTAGGGTTAGCGCGCAGAGGGACCCTGACCCTGACCCCGCCGCTGCTTCAGCGATT
>Ga0182210_1000102_pt1 | contig 16610 bp, 10 predicted proteins | sample G5R1MG_19_FD_129670 | JGI IMG/M metagenome (GOLD analysis project Ga0182210, IMG submission 129670) | Switchgrass phyllosphere microbial communities from Michigan, USA - G5R1_MAIN_03OCT2016_LD1 MG | ecosystem: Host-associated > Plants > Phyllosphere > Phylloplane/Leaf | place: USA: Michigan... | reverse complement strand
TTTAGCTAACCTATAGTATTAATATAGTACCTTCTTTTTAAGCTTCTATATATTACTTGCTTAAATTAATATTAAGTAGAAGGTAGTAGAAGGAAGGGAAGATAAGGGCTTGTATCTAGGGTTGCAATAGAGAGTAGATAACACTGCTGGTAGCCTGTATACTCTGCGTTAAACTTCTACGCGAGAATTTACGCCCTTTCGCGGATTCTGCATTGCAGATTTTGCCAGACAAACCACGCTGTACTATTCGTCCACGGCGCCCCGGTTGCCGCATCAGGGACTACTTCGAAATCAAAGTTTCGTACAATCTGCGGTAGAACCTTGTACATTTCCATTAAACTGATATTCTTTCCGATACATGTGCGCGGCCCCGAGCCGAAAGCGATCAAATTTCTGTCCATTGCGGCACGCTCTTCAGCAGTCCTGCCAATCCATCGGTCGGGGCGGAATTCGGACGCATCAGGACCGAAGATAGAGGTGTCGTAGTGGACGACCCATGAATTAATGCCGACCTCGGTACCAGCTGGAAAGTATCGGCCGGCTAGGTGAGCGCCGCCTGGTCCTACGACTCGTGTTATGGGGAATCCAACAGCAGGGTGAAGGCGCAGCGCTTCATTGATAACTCCTTGAAGGTATGGTAGACTCTGCGCTTCCTTCAATGTAGCAGGGTGTGAGAGTGACTTGGCAGCCGTGGCGTCGTCGATCTCACGCCGAAGAGTTGTCAGAGCGGAGGGGTTAGTAGCAAGGTGGGCAATTAAACTTGTAAGTGAAATCGCCGTTGTATCACTCCCGGCTATGATATTCTGCCCGCATGCTGTCATAGTATGTCTTCTTGTTGCTTTGCCCTCCTCTTCCAATAGTAGCAATTTGTCAAGAAAATCGGATCGATCTTCGGGCAATTTTGTCTTTCCTGCGATGCGATTGTCTAAATGTTTCTTTGTGAAATCTCTCACGGTTGCAATACTGGTCTTCCGTCCCAGCATTGTCTTGATCCTGCAGATCCAGGGATGAAGGCCTGGCAACAACCCTACGTAGGCGCCGTAGTACACTGATGCGATAATCTCCTCAATAATGCTATCGTGGTCTCCCTTCTCTTCCATCAGTCCAAATCTTGATCCAACGGTTATTTCTCCAATCACATCAAAAGCGTAGTATTGCATCAAACACCTAACATCAAAGGTTTTCTCTGATACTGCGAGCTCACGGAGACGTCTAAGCAATATACTATTACAGGTATCGACAGCTGGCTCATATGCTAGCAGGTTAGTGAGCGAGTAAAGCTGCGCTACTGGCCGTCGCATCGTAGCGTGGACCGTATTATCCCTCTCGGTAAACAAGTTCGACTCATGGGGATCTGCGAAGCTATTATAGAAATCAGTTTTACGCATGCTGGTCTTGTGTCCCAGAATGGTTTTCGTAGCTTCGGCATCTAGGATACTATAGCGGTTCGGGGCTAAGCGTACAACAGGTCCTTTGTCTGTTGGTAAGCGAATAACCAGGAGCATCGGGGTCAGCCTGGAGGGGTACGGTACCATATTGCTTGTGCAGTTCGATATTAAATTGCGTGTAGTCAGTCTTAATAGCGATATATAGCTCCCAAAGTCGTGTAAAGCGAGCAAGAAACGGTCCAGGAATATCTCGAAGTGGTGACCGAATCATATGGACCGTGGCTTTCATCACGATCAAGATCAGGAAGAAGCCTAGGAGGAATAAATAACGACTGGAGTCGTACATCTCCATGGTGAAGGAGGAAATAGCTGAATGGCGCATTACAACAGCAAGTCGCAAAGCCGGGTGTTCGTTCAGGATCCCTCCGTCGTAACGAGACAGCTTCTTATACCACGAGGCATATGGTACGCGGCACCTAATTGACTCCGGTATCCCGATCATTTCCAAATGCGGATTGCTCGGGATCCGGTATAGGATTTGAATTAGCCTGCCCCGCTCCACGTGATAGTATAATAAGGGGATGTAGGTAAGGTAGGTATATACATAGTACTATTATGCCGTTATACCTCGGGTGGAGAGCAAGTCACAAATCTAGCTGCATTCAAATACATTAGCGCCCAACGCCGCTATTAGAAACGCCCAACACCATCACGTCCGCAGCAAACATACAGTTGCTTTCAAATCTTGGCTCTTTCTCCACTGTCGACATTGACGAGCACAAAGCGATATCTCGCATCGCCGTTTTCCATATCCACGACAGCTTTGTTCGCATCTTTCATACTTCTTTTCTGGACCCATGGCTTGACCCGTTTCTTTGCTGCGAACATGAGCATCTCTTCAATTTCTTTGGGGCTCCCAATCTGGCTACCACCAATCTTACAACCCTTTCCAATAAGACCGAATGCCGTTATAGGCGGCAGCTTGTCCTCTGGGGCACCCACTTGTATGAACTGCCCGCCGGTACGGAGGAGGCGGAGGTATGATTCGAGAGGCATGTCAGGTGAGCTGACGGTGCTGATGATGAGGTCGAGGCTGCGACTATGCTTCCGAGCCCACTTTTCGTCTTCCGATGTTGCAATGTAGTCCGTTGCACCCATGGCTTTTGCGTCATCGACCTTGTTCCGTCGCCTACTTATTGCGACAACCTTTTCGCACCCCAGTGCTTTCGCGAAGAGCACGCCAAAGTGGCCGAGTCCGCCCATACCTACGATACCAACTCTTTTTCCAGGACCTGCGCCATTTTTCTTGAGGGGTGAATACATAGTAATACCACCACACATCATCGGTGCTGCGTCTTCAGACAGTAGTCCAGCGGGAATTTCAATAGCAAAGTGCGCAGGTACACGTACGTAGTCCGCATACCCTCCCATGCTCCAGCTCCCATCCGGATACTTGCTATTGTATGTGCCCACCATCCTGCTGCAATGCTGTTCCATACCAGTACTGCACTCCTCGCAATCATTCCTCAGGCAAGAGAACGCTTGCGCGCCAACGCCAACTCTGTCTCCCAGCTGAAGATTCTTAACATGAGCTCCAACGCGCACAATGATCCCGATAATCTCGTGGCCGACGCAAATCGGGTAGTGCGTTGCGCCCCAGCCAGATCGCAGTGTGTGGATGTCGCTGCCGCATATTCCGCAGCAGGAAATTTTGATTTCGACATCGATCTCGGTGAAAGGCTTGGGCTGGAAGGATGACCAGGTCATATAGCCTTCAGCGGCCTTCTTGTCGCGGCCAATCCATCCGTAGAATTCAGCGGGTGATGTCATGGTAGAGTCGAGACGGGACAGCTTGTGAAGACCGACGTTAGTTGAGGGAATCGCGGCAAGTAATCGGAGAGGATGCTGCTTGGGGGAGAGCAGCGGCGACGGCGACGACAATGGTAGTAATTCACCGGCGTTGTCGACATTGGTGCTGCTGTTCGTATTGGACTGAAGTTATCCGAGGCATCTTCCATCGTGTCCCAGTTAGTGCGGTCCAGAACGTCACGTGCTAAACTTGACCGTGTCCATGTACTAGGTAGGTGCCTATGCTACTATTTAGGTGTTATTCGGACCTTCTCATGGACTTCCCAATACTCGATATTACTTTTCTACGGGATATTGATGACTGAGTCTCCGACGGATTGATTCGGGCCGAACTTGGGTGGTTTCCCGCCATCGTCAACAGTTCTGCTCGCATCCGAACGACATCGCGATTACTCTCTTGGATTCTAAGGACTTGCAGGACATATTGTATCACAACCGATTCTTCCCAAGTCAGCGCAAAGGATACATTGATCATGTCTTTCGTGCCAGGTAAGGACATTCCGGATCTATCCGGAAAGGTCCTTCTCGTTACTGGCGGTAACAGCGGTCTGGGCCGAGAATCCATCCTCCAGCTGGCTCAACACAATCCGCACCAGATCATCATGGCATCCCGTTCCCAAGTCAAGGCAGAGGCTGCTATCAGCGAAATTGAAGCTGCAGTTCCTGGCGCAAAGATTGCTTTCCTGCCGGTTGATCTGGCTTCCTTCGACTCCATCAAGAAAGCTGCACAAGCAGTTACTCAACAGTACGACCGTTTAGACGTGCTCATCAACAATGCCGGATTGATGGGTGTACCTCCAGGATTGACGCAAGACGGTTATGAAGCGCATTTCGGATCAAACCACATGGGCCCAGCGCTCCTGACCAAGCTCCTCCTTCCCCTCATGGTGAAGACATCGCAAGAGCCAAACAGCGACGTTCGGATTGTCCAGCTTAGTTCCGGGGGCTACCAGTGGTCACCTGCGGGAGGATTCCTCTTCGATCAACTTAAGACGCCCATGGAGAAGCTATCGGCGCGGGCTCGATACGGGCAATCCAAGTTGGCAAACATCTACTTCAGCAAGACGTTGGCGAAACAGTACCCGGGTATCAAGTGCGTCTCGCTCCACCCCGGGGTCGTGAATACTGGAATCGTCGCGAATACGAGGAATAGCTACTGGTATTTCTCGTGGATAATCGACATGATCGTGCAGCTCTTCTTCACAGACGTATCCAAGGGTGCGCTTGGACAGCTGTGGGCTGCAGTAGGGAAATCGGACGAAGTGAAGAGCGGCGCTTACTATGAGCCGCTCAAGAAGGAGGTAAGCAACAAAGTACTAGAGGATGAAGAACTCGCCAAGAAACTATGGGATTGGCAGGAAAATGAGTTTACCGGACAGGAAATCTAGTGTCAAGAAGCGGCAACGCGCCGGCAGGCAAGGGAGATTCTTGGGTACAAGGTGGAATGCAGCAAGACTCCGCTGTCTTGATTGGGCTTGGCAGTCTCCTTTTTCTTCTTCTCATAAAAACCTGTGTATGAAGGTCTCTACTCGAGTACCCTACCGTGAACGGGACTGAGGCTCAGTTGTCCCGAAGATAAACAATCACTGGAGCGTATACACCAGTAAGCACTAAACCTGTAGAGCAGGTTTAAGCCCCTATTAATTCAGGAAAAACTGTACTTGTACCGTAACACTACTCTGTTCTATACTCAATAGGCGACTTGGCGTAGGACATGCCGTGGTCGGACTCCGCATCCGACAAGGCGCCGAAAAGACTCGACGCGTCAATGGTACGCGATCTTTTCCTCTTTTCCGCTCCACGACCGCGCAAGGGATAGGCCCAGTTACCGTCGTGCTCAGACAAGTTCGCGTCGCACAACCCAGGTGTAAGTAACCTTCCGAAGACGTTCGTATCCCTATTACCTAGCACGGCCTGTTTGCGGCCATTTCGATGCAATGCATTCCCATTCGCCACTCTAGCGTTCCGTCTACGCCCCCTAAAACGCCATGAACCCCGACCCTACCTTTTCGGCTTGAATCGCGGCTTACAGCATCGTCCTGGGATGCCTTAAGGAAGCCCCCGTTACGGACCCCGGCTTCGTTGAAGCACTTCCTCGGCGGACACTACAATCCTTCTCTCGGACCACCACCACCACCACCCTGGGTTGCGGTCACTGTCTCGCTATGCTTTCGATATCGCTGCTTCCCAAGGTCCTCGTCGTCATTCTTGTCCTTGCGATCATCCACGATGTCTCGACGTTTAGGAAGAATTCGCTGCTGATGAAGAGCAGCGGCCCATCCTCGTTGACCGACGAACCCAGCGCAACATGGTTCCTGGACGCAGTCAAAACACCCCAGGCCGACGACCAAAGCGACGGCGAAGACACCACGTCGTCAGCGACAAAAGCCACATCTAGCACGTCGAAGAGCGCACAACGCGATTATCGTCGAATCCACGTCGCACATGGCTACACGCAGTGCATGCCACACTTTGACAGTGACTGGAAACAGGCCGTCATCGAACGCAATGCCTCGTGCTCTCGCAGCGCGCCCTTCCCCATCGAAGAAACCCGCCGTGTAGGCTTTGCCTCCATCACAACCGGAAAACCCATCGATGCCTACCAGAATGCAATCTTGACGCAAATGTTCCACGCCGCCCTCCACGATAACCCGATCCATGTCCTGTGCAATGAGCTGTCCGAGGGAGCCTGGAATAAGATTGCCTTCCTGCTCAATCTGGTGATGGAGGAGATGCTCAAGCCAGCCAACACGCGGCTGGAGTGGATCATGTGGATAGACCGCGACGCCATCATTCTCGACGCCTGCCGCCCGCTGTCGTCGTTTGTGCCGCCCAACGACCCCGCCTTCGACAAGATCCAGCTCATCATCAATCAAGATGCGTACATGTTCAACGCGGGCGTTTTCATGTTCAAAGTCAGCCAGTGGATGATCGACTTCCTCAACACCGTCCTGGCAATTCGCTACTACGAGCCCGACACACAACTCCCCTTGGGCGAACAAAGCGCCCTGGACATCATCATGAAGAAAGATGATCGCAAGGACAACTTCGTCCGCGTACCCTGGTACTGGTTCAATGCATACCCGGACGAAACGGACAGTGTGACCAAATACAAGGATGGCTTGGAGCCCGAAGACCTCGAGTGGTTTCGCGCACGCAAGGGCGACTTTGCTGTGCATTTTGCGGGCGACAACGGCCGCAGTGGGCGCATGGTCGAGTGGGAGGACATGATCAAGGAGCTGGGGAACGTGTGGGACGGCAAGACGCAGAGGGATGTCTCGACTGAAATTGCAGAGTACTGGACTAGTTGGAAGGAGGGTCGCTTGACAAACAAGCAGATCACGGGGGAACCGGGGACAGAAGAGAAGCCACAGGAGGAGAAGCAAGACACGATTGAGACAAAAACTGAGCCACAATAGCAGGTAAACGAGCATCTTACCGAGCCTGCTTCAGACGGGTAAGATTTTGGTTGCTTACAAGAGGATACCATATTGAAGATTTTGGGACTCGTTTCCTTTTTCCCGTTGACTTTGACTTACGGTGGCCCCCCCATCTATGCTTGGTATTCTTTTAGTACGTGACTACACCACCTTCATCCACTACAATCGAGCTGCCGCATGATCAGACTTTCGTACACATATTCCCCGCCATAAAGGGCTATTAATCCCCTGAACGGCACGCCTCGCGTGGCTGGCTGAAAGCTCTTCCTCCGTCTCTAGCGCGACTAGAACCTGCTTGCCCCGAAGCCACCAATTGATTGTGGCGTCGAAATAGAGCAAAGCGGCACAAATCAGTGCCCACGCGGCCCGCTATCGGTCGTCGATACTATGTGAAGGGGGGGACAGGGGAACAGACTAGATCAGGTGATTGAGAAAGGACGACCATTGCTTGCATACCGTGTGCTCAACCCGTAGTAACCTTCCCTTTACTTTTTGCCGATACTATTGTAAATGCTATATTTGCAAGATCTACTCCCACTGAACGCACACAGATCCATCTTATACATAATTATCCCACATGTTTCCCACGGCTCGTAGCACAAGCCCAAGGGCCTGTTTCCCAGTAGACAAAACCTGCTTCTGTGCCTGTGGTTCACTCAGTCGCAGTATTCCTAGCGTGCATCATCTTTACACCCCCCCGTTCCACATGCACAAAACCCATGTAATCGCACCATGTACTGCACCTTTTGCAATTTGCAGGTTGGTGAGGTCGTGCTATGGTCGCAGTGGGACAGGACAGCCTTTACTGTCATGGCTGTACAGGACGCAAGGCCTCAACGCAGGCAAGCATGTCTGCTCCAGCCTCGGATATAAAGCGTGACAGTAGCAGGCTATGGTGAACCTACGTTATTACCAAGCCAAGTCGTGAATATTGCACGCTCTGTGGTTTGAGTGACGATAGTGAGTAGCTGAGTACGATGTGTTGCAGACGGCTACGAAAAGGGCCTTGAAAGGGTCCAGAAGCGTAGCGAATGTATTCGTGCTTGCCGTATCATCCATCGAATTCCTGCACTCCACGTCGCCCTGTAACATGCTCGAATGCCTCGTTCCATGCTATGCAGATATGCTCATAATCTCGTGATATGTTAGCTGCTACTACACGCTCAGAGTGACGGGCGCTGTGGTCTCGCGCATTGAAGGCACCACATCCTGCGTCAAAGGGACACTAGGTGTCTCGACTACCGCCTCGGATCCTTTGACACGTTTGGCTTCTGGCTCATCATCAGCCTGCTTCCTCTTTTCCTTGTGCTTGTTGTCCTCTTCCACGTTCTTCGTCGCCTCCTTCACCCTTGCGCGCTTCGATGCGCGGCTCTCCTGCATGGGAATACCCAGACGGTCATCTACCGCCGTCGCTTGGTCCATCAGGTCGTCGACTTGCTGCAGTCCCAACGCGGTGACCACATCACGATAGCATTTTGACTGGTTCATGGCAGCATAGGCCTTCTCTTTGCCCGGTATCATCTGGCCGAGCAGATACTTTGTATTGCCCCAGCGGTTCTCGACCATAAGCGCGAGCCGCAGGTACTCCGTGACAACTGTCTTCCATTGCGAGCGCCACTCATGGGGTCCGCCCTCGGCGTCGGGGCGAAAGCAGCTCGGGTTCTTTTCGGCCTCAGTGGCGATCATGGCGCCATCAACGTTGAACTCTTCCATGAGCTGGAGGGCTTCGGCGCGCGAGGTGATGTCGCCGTTCATGACGCATGCGACGCCGGCTTCGCGACAGATGTCGCCGATCATTCGAAGTTGGTCGCGGATAGCCCTTTCTCTGGGTCGCATGGGTGTGGTGCGGCAATGCACTGTGAGTCCCGTGATGCCCGTACGGACGAGGCGCTTAACCAGCACTGCAGTCTCCTCTGGCGTGTCGAGAATGCGGATCTTGACGCTGATGCCAATCTCGTAGGGCTTGCCGACCTGCTCGACGAGGCTGGTGAGGATGTTGCAGAGCAAATCGGGTGTTTTGAGCAGTGCGGCGCCCATGCCGCCGGCCGTCGAGAAGGGCTTGGGACAGCCCGAGTTGACGTCGATACCGGCCACGTCGGCTGCCACCATCTTAGCCGCTTGCACGGCCAGCTCGGGATTCGCTGTGCCCATCTGATAGATGAGTTTGCCCTTTTCCAGCTCTGGGTGAATCCGATACAGGACGCTCTCGCGCTGTTCTGGGTCGAGCGTGGGGTTCTTAAGTTTTGACGTGGGCAAGCGCGACCACTCCAGCGTCGACGTGTGTGTGTTCAGCCGCCTCGTGGTGCCGATGATGGCGCGATCAATCGTCTCTGGGCCCCAGACTAAGTCGGCACCGTACTGCAGCGCGAGCAGGCGTGAGGGCAATTCCCCAGACCGCACCATGGGCGCAAGCACCACAGCGCCTCGGTAATCAACGCCATTTTTGGGAATGGGGACACGGGTAGGCGTATTGTTGACCATGGCTCGTGCTATCGTGCGTAGGAGGTTGCGTAGCATAACATGCCTTGCGGGTGGAGGGGTGAATAGTGAGTGTACCAGGCATGAGCGGTTGTGAGGAGTGAAGGCAAAGTCACGGCACGAACACAATGGGAAATCCACTAACCACAATAGGTCCTAGCGCGGGGCTTCACTTGCATCCATCGCTCTCCCAACGCTGCACTCAGGGCGAGCGCAATCGGCGCTTCATTACCATCACGATGCATATACTTTCTTCTCCCTGGATACGCAAATCCTAACAGCCTCGTCGGGGTGGTGGAATCACGGGCCTTGACATGGACGCAGTCTACAGGCTCCTCAGGGGACATAGGACCTTTCACTGAGGTCTTACGAGTGCTGCTAGCTTGTGGAGGGTGGTACTACTACATGTAGTGGTTCTAATTGTTGACACGCTATGTAGTGTGAATATCGAATAGGTCTCATGCGTTTGCTTCGAGTATTCTCCTCTCATGCAGGCACCATCGTTCACTGGAAGTTTTGATAATACGGCATAGCAAGCACACAAAACATCTCGTCTACAACTTGGCCTTTACAGCCTCCGGATCCGCCACCTGCACCATGATCTTGCCTGCCATGCATTAGCTGCGCTCGTTTCTTACAAAAACGTGACAACTCACCTGTATTTCTCCCCTCAAACAACCCAACAAGCGCCTCCTCCGCCTTCCCAATACCGCCCTGTACAATCGTCTCTTTCCGCTTCAACTTGCCCTCTGATAGCCACTGCGCCAACTCTTTCCTCGCCTCAGCGTACCTGGACTCAAAGTCAAAGACAACAAAGCCTTGCATGCGTATCCGCATTGAGATAATCATCATGTAGTTCTAGACTCCCACATCAGTAGGCATGCCCATCTTCGATCACATACACACATAACGTACCTTTGGCCCCTGGGGCTTACTCTTGTTGTATTCACTAATCGCACCACACATGACAAACCGTGCAAACGGCTTGGCCCGGCTCAGCGCAAGATCGAGAATCTCACCACCGACGTTGTCGAAATACACGTCGATGAGATCCGGCGTCGCGGCACGGAACTTGTTCTTGAAATCCGGATCCTTGTAGTTGAGGGCATTGTCAAATCCCAGCTCTTCCTTGAGCCAGTGCACCTTACTGTCCTCGCCCGCCAGTCCCAGCACAGTCGCCCCTTTGAGTTTGGCGATCTGGCCGACTACCGACCCTGTCGCGCCCGCTGCTCCACTGACGACGACAAAATCACCCTTCTTGACCTGCCCAATGTCCAAAATGCCAAAGTAGGCCGTCAACCCCGTCATGCCCAGCACACCCAGCGCGTCCGTCGGCACCGCACCGTGTGGCAAATCCAGCTTCTCCACTTGCTTCTCTTTGAGCACGACGTACTCACTCCATCCACATAGGCCCGTGGCATACGTGCCTACAGGAAATGCCGCTGACTTTGACGCTACAATAAGGCCAATCCCGGTGCCGCGCATGACAGCACCGACCTCAACGGGAGGAATATAGGAGCGTGTTGGGTTAAGCCAGCCGCGCATGGCGGGGTCAAGCGACAGGTACAGCGTTTGGAAGACGACCTCGCCATCTTTCAGGGAAGAGGCAGATGGGATCGGGGACTGGCGCGGTTTGAAAGTTTTGCCGGCGACGACGGCGTCCGTGGGGCGCTCGGCGAGGTGAATGGACGTGTATGATGGCATGGTGGTGGTGGATCTGATGGAGAATGATATGACAGTCAGTCTTCTGAAAACAAGGTATGTGCCACGGACAGTGATGAACGTGAGGAGTATGGACGTGTTTGTCTATCGGCCGTTGCTCTCCTCTAATCGCGATGTGGTGACCGAAGCGGAGAGATACCTCGGCACGGGCGGAGGTTTCCTTTTTGGGACAACTGCGACGACCTATGGACGCGATCACGATGACATAATAAGCCGTGGTTTGGTCATTGGACGAAATCAGGCCGGGTTTGGATTGCTTGCACTGCATAAGATAATTGGTTCCATCCATACAAAGATCAAATTAACGTATGGGCTGGGGCGAGGCAGTGAGGCACTCACTCCTCTTCACCATCCATGTCAACATCCCCTTCTTCCCCCTCTTCCTCTTCTTGCTCTCCCCACCATAATGTTGGCCCCAGGCCGGCTTGGTTCATGGAACCCTGAAAATGGTTAGCACACCACTCGAATTGCGGTAGACGTCGCCTATAGCTTACAATAACTCGCCAAGCAGTCCCCCGCTCTTCAACAACCTCCCCCAGCTCATCCTTTTGCACAATTGTAGGCTGCTGATCGATCCATTCCTCCTGCTCGACGCGAAATAGCACCGGCTCACCCTTGTCCAGAAAAAGCTCTGTACCATCCGAGTTCCAGACCCAGACGCTTTCAGCTTGGTTAAATGATGAGTTTTCAAAGAGATTTTGATACGGGACAAAGACTTCCGAGGTGAAGTCGAGGTCGATGATGATTCCCTCTGGGGAAGAAGACTTGATGCGGCCGTAGATAATCTCCCCGCGAAATGGGCGGAAAACTGCCATGCGGAACTCGACTAAAATAGGTTTAGACGCGTGCCATGGTGCATGGGGAGGAGACAATACTGTTCACGTTGACAAGGCCAGTCCGGTGACCGATCAGACCTTCTGTGGCAGAAAGAAGATCCCACATGCATATGCAGAGGCCGATACCAGGAACGATTTTGTTGCTGTATTTGTCATTGACGACATCTTTGATGGCTTGGTCGCTAGGCTTGCAGAAATCTTGGGGCGTGATTTGTATCAGGTCTTGAATCGTAGTCTATCATGAGGTTAGCCACCATGCGGTCGAGTTCGGCTGTTTATGATTGATGTATATTTCCAGTGTCATCAACCTCTCTGCATGCGCCTGGTATTTTGAAAATTTGTGGTATATGTGTGATAGAGGAGAACCACAACGGCGAGTACTGAAGCGGAAAGACCTACAAGTATGAACATGATGGCAGCTTCGGGGGCTTCATGGGTTTGTACAGCGAGGACTTGTCACCGCGACATGGTAAGGCGATGGAGATAGTTCATGTGAAGAAGCGCAACGGGTGCAGGACTAGCGCCGCGCTAGTGCTCCTTATCGATAGCGTTTTGCTTGAGCGAGTAGGACCTGCGCGTCCCATGCCATCTCTTTCACGGTTGCCAATCGACTGCGCAATAACTAGATTTCGCCGACGCCCCAGGCTCACTATGTAAATCAATTCGACACGCGAAGCTACAAATCCCAAATTTGGAAATGACGTTCAATTTTCCTCCTCCGCCGCCGCCGCCACCCAAGGCGTCAGCCAACGACAGTCCACTAGCATATGGAAGCCAGCGAAATGGATACGGTAGAGGCGGCAGTGATAGGGGGCGTGGGAGAGGCCGAGGCCAATCAAGTGGCCCTATGAAGCACGGCTCGGGAAGCAACTCGAGAGGTAATAGGGGAGGCTCGAGAGGAGGCTTTCAATACCACCGAGGCGGTGGACATCAGCGTGGCGCCTCTACCGCCATTTACGACCAACAGCAGTATCAGCCACCATCTCTAACGAACACGCCGCCAGCTCAAGCCTACATCAATCCTGCTTTTGTCACTCCATCGCACGCCCAACCACGTCACTCGCACGTCGATCCCAACGCCCTCGCCCAAGTCATGTCTTACATGTCAACACCCGCTGGGGTACAGTCAATGGCTACCTTTGCAAGTCACATGTCGAACACAGAGAATGCTCACGCACAAGCCTCGCAAGCCTCGCAAGCCTCGCCACCCCGACAGTCTCTACTAGGACCGCGCTACTCGCCGTCACGGCAAGCAGGACAGAAGAGGAAGCTTGGTGATCGCAACAACAATATGCAGGGACCAGCTCTAGCAAGCTCGAAACCGCAAAGCTCGAAACCGCCGCGAGCAAAGGCAGCCGTAGCGCCGCCAGTACCCAACTTCGGCTTTTCCCTGCCTATACCCTCAACCTCGCAAAACAGAACATCGGCAAACACAAACATCAAAAAGGATCAAAAGAAGCCCAAGCTTAACCTAGGCCTCACGGAGAACGCCCTCCTAGCAGGCCCGCCTAGCGATACCGAGGATAAAGATGGTGAAGAAGACGTCGACGAAGAAGCCGCCTATGCGCAGAAGCTTAAAGGCGGCGGCTTTGCCTTTGAGCACAACGGTGAGCAAATCATCATCCAAACAGCCGCCGAAGTAGCAGCCTGGATTAAGGATCGACGCAAGAATTTCCCCACGCAAAAGAGGATTGTAGAAAAGGCGCAAGAGACTGCCAGGAAACGAGCGCGTGAGCTGGACTTTCTGCGGAAGGTCAGGGGCGTGCCGCGGGAGCAGAAGCAAGAGAATATGACTCGGACAGACAAGCCCTCCAGGACGCAAAACTCTCAGCCGGGACGGGAAGACTTGCAGAAGTCGCCAGCCAAGGTCGAGCAAGATCAAGAAAATCTAGCGGCGCTTCGGAAGAAACTACATGACAGCATGATGAACAAGCACGAGCGAGCCCCCACGGTCAATCTCAACGTAGGCTACGAGTCCGATTCGTCGCTTGCAACCGACGCCGAGAGCTCCGTCGTCTCTTCCTCCTCGGACGATTCTTCTACAGAAGAAGACTCGGAGGGCTCGGAAGACGTCGCCTCAGAAGACGAGGCACCAACCTCGCTCTCGTCTAAAATACAGCCACCCCCAATCCGCGTACCTCCCCCTGCACCGCTACCACCACCGCCCACGCACGAAGCAGACGGAGGTCAAGGGAATAAGAAGCCATGCGATACGTGGCAGCGAACAGGGCGGTGCAAATTTAGCCACAAATGCAGATACGCACATCCGCCGCGGTCCCAGGACACGTCGCGCCTCAGTCTGTACGACAGGCTTGTGGAGCAGGAGTGCGTGGAGAGCGATGGGCGGGCATTAGAGGCGATCAAGTGGCTGGGAAGCAATGGGCTACTAGGGTAGACAAATTCTCGTTTTCTGACTCCCATAGTTTTTTTCGCGAAGATGAATACATGCGTGCTCCCCTATAACGATTCACAGAGAAGTTGGTTGGGCCACGGGAGATGAAGTAGCTCCTGTTCGGAAGGGGGATAGCGTACTCAATTGTACGGTGCACTCGGTACAGTCTAGTATGGACCCTGCATGACGTCGCTGTCTTGGCGAGGCGGCCTAAGACCCCAACCAGCCATGTGCATCTCGAAAAAAAATCAATATTCCTGCTACCCTCCTCTTGATTGAACCATAAAGCGACAGCGCGGCAGCCAAGCGAGCCGCGGTAGGGAGGCTGCTCCGCATTTCATTTGAAGCAGGCGGGCCGCGCTTTGGTCACTAGGGGCCGCTACTACTTCTGCCACACTGCCACGACGACTGGATCGGTACGCAGTCGGGTATTGGAAGCGCGGTGATTCGACTGGTTTCCTGGGCCTGGGTCTGGGCGTTGGTGCCCTATAGAACTGGTTGGTGAATAGCCATGCATCTGACAGGACAAGTGCTGACGGCAAATGTTGGACACAGCCACAAGCATCACGTTCCGTCGGCAATCTCTACAAGACACATAGTAGCTAGTAAACAACAGACGGCACCACCTGAAACCTCCACCTCCAACCTTCGGCCTCCATCTCACATCACTACACAATGCCCGACACCGCCACAAACGCCAAACTGGGCACGCCAAAGGTCGACCACCCCCAACTGCAGGCCGGGGGAGGCACAGCAGCGGCCACGACCAAAGCCCAGAGCGTTGACGAGCTGTCGCCTCTGCTGAGCCGGTACCTGCGGCTCGCCTACGACGAGGCCAACGCCAGATTCAACCTACAGACGAAAGAGGGCCTGGCCCGCTGGCTGGCTGAAGAACAGAGCACCTCTGATCGCGACGCGGAGTTGCTCCAAGATGGCTCCTTCTCCCACTTCGCCCGCTACTTCATGTCGGATGCGGCGAGCGTCATGAAGCCCCCTGAGTCCGTTGACACGTCGTTCCCTATTTCCAACTACTTTATTTCCTCTAGTCACAACACTTATCTCACGGGCAATCAGCTATCGAGCGATGCGAGTGTAGATGCATACAAGAACGTCCTACTGCGTGGCTGTCGCTGCGTCGAGATTGATGTTTGGGATGGTGATGAGCTGTCTGACTCAAGCTCCGACGAAGAAGCCGCGAGGGGCAATCCCGGCGTCACAGACAGCCACAGGGCTAAGAAAGAATCCAAGTCGGGTCTCAGCATCCGCCGCAGGCTCGAGCTGCGGTTCGGCAAAAAGGCCAAGGACGAGGAGAAGGCCAAGGACGAGAAGGGTGAGGTTGAGGAACATGTGCCACAGGAGCAGGCGCAGGCTGTAACGCCCTGGCAGTCAGCTTCGTCGAGTCTGCGGGTAGAGCCAAAAGTCACGCACGGCTACACGCTGACCAAGGACATGTCGTTCCGCGCCGTCTGTGCAACTATCCGAGACTATGCCTTCAAAGTGTCCAATCTTCCCCTCATTGTCAGTTTGGAGGTCCATGCCTCCACCGAGCAGCAGGAGATCATGGTTGAGCTCATGAATGAATACTGGAAGGGTCTACTAGTTGACCTCCCCATCGACCCCTCTCAGCCCTCTGACCAGATTAGCCTGCCCACACTCAAGCAGCTCGAAAACAAAATTCTTATCAAAGTGAAGCGCGGCCACTCTACGCCCTCGCATGCTACTGCTAAGCCCACGACTCTCCAGACCCCGGCCTTGTCTCTCAAAGAGACTGTTAGCCATGAATCCATCGCTTCGGTCGCCACCGTATCCTCGTCAGAAACTGCTGATGCCGAGAAGAAGGCCCCTGCCCCTAAACCCAAGGTTATCGAATCCCTTTCCCGCCTCGGTGTGTACTTTGGTGGCTACCACTACAAGTCCCTCGATACGCCTGAAGCCCAGATTCCTACTCACGTCTTCTCCCTCTCTGAAAAAGCCCTCATGGAAGTCCACACCACCAACCCCACCGGCCTCTTCGCCCACAACAAGCACTTCTTCATGCGCGCCTACCCAAAGGGCCTGCGCATCACCTCCTCCAACCTCAATCCCAGTGTTTTCTGGCGCGCTGGCGTGCAAATCGTCGCGCTAAACTGGCAGCGTTGGGACGCCGCCATGATGCAAAACGAAGCCATGTTTGCCGGCACTCCGGGTTGGGTACTGAAACCTCCTGGCTACCGCAGCACCAGTGCATCAGCGACACAGAAGACGGCCGTTGCGCACCACACGCTCGATCTCAGCATCGAATTCCTCGCAGGCCAGGATATCCCGCTCCCACCAGAGGAGGATGACGCCAAGGACTTTAAGCCCTACGTCAAAGTCGAACTGCACGTCGAAAAGTACGAGGAGCGCGCGGCAGAGCCGATACCTGGGAATGGAAGAAGCCAGAAGGGAGAGCATAAACTCAAGACAAAGACGTATCGCTCGGCGAATCCAGATTTCGGACGTGAGG